>ENA-OFDP01000509-OFDP01000509.1-metagenomes-genome-assembly--contig:-NODE-509-length-17418-cov-4.947359_pt1 | contig 17418 bp, 16 predicted proteins | sample MGYA00153389_OFDP01 | MGnify analysis MGYA00153389 | reverse complement strand
GTAGCTCAGACTGCTGTCTGATTGTGTTAATTGTACCGCTAGTGCGATGGCTACGCCCCGGCTTGCGCCTACGAATTTGGTAAATTGATGTCGATATCACGGAATGAATAACCGACCAACTCCCATATAGTTTTCAACATCTAGAACAATCTCAACAAGACGCTCAACACATCGCTCTCGGTAGTCAAATTCGTCAAGGCGATCGATATCTGCAATTGTCAACACAGGAAACGAATCTGCTGTATTTTCCTCACGCATCACCTGTTCGAGTGAATCCTCACCCTTCATATTTCGGTTTGCTGTGAGTATCATCATTTGATTTTCTTGAGCATAACACCAAACCAGGCGATCGCTCGCATCCATCGATAGTCCAGCTTCCCTAAAAGTGACAAATCGAATCGATACGAGTTCAAGCCAGCCGAGTTTTGTCAAGATTCCCAGCAAAAGAAGAGCATAGCCGTCAAGATTAAAGTCAACTAGAAAAGTCATCATTTCTGTGCAATACGTCTTGCTTTTTGCTCCTCAAGTTTTGCCCAAAGAGCTTCTTGTCCCGGCTTGTGTGGCATCATTGCAATGCGATCGAACCGTTCGCGATTGCGCTCTTCCCAATAGGAGCGAATTTCTGCTCTTGTTTGTAATACCTGTTGATACTCAGTTTCGAGGCGATCGCGATTTGCTTCAATGTAAGACATAGCAGCGTTAATTTGATCGTCTGTCAGGTTAAATCTATTACGAATCAATTTCGGTGAATACTCAGCTTTCAGAAAATCCATAAGATCATATAGAGTCAGTCGAGTGCCTGAAATCGTCAGTCCTCGCTCTGTACGGACAATAGTCGCTTGTTTGTCGGATACCGGAGTCATACCTATAACCTTCTAGGCTTTGTCTCTATCATATCTCATATTAAATCATGGTGAGTTATCCCTTAGTTATCCTTAAGCCACCTAACGACTAAGGTAAGCGGCGGCAGAAAGCTTTGGCACCCCCACCTAGATCCCTGCTCCGTCCGCTTCATCGACTTGTTAGCTGTCGGGCATCACATCGACTATTATTCTTGATTCCAATTTTTGCTTTTGAGATGTTTATCAACCCAATATTCATAGCCTTTTTTTATGAAGCCTAACGGTAATGGAGTCGTGGCTAGAGGATTATGAAACAACAAGAGTGCCTTGCTAATCTTAGTTGGATAATTGAAAGCATCTACACATGAATAAATGACAGCACTTATTCCAGAATATTCACGATTCAAAAAGGAAGTAGTTTCTATTTCTGTGCCAGATGCTTTAATGACTTCCCCTTGATACTCATAGCTGGTTTCAGTCACCTCCAAAGTTTCTCTACTCAAATGCAAAACTTGAAATCCAAAGGGTAAAAGAGATCTGACAATTCTAGGAATTTCCAACTCAAGACTTGCTGAAGGAACTTGAGCTGCATTGATAGCGATGATATATGGTTCTTCTGAACTAACCCAATTCTTCTCTCTGTAATGTTTATATTTTTTACTCTTTTCGGCAAAGGCATTCAGTAGCCGAAGTTTAATTTGGTTATCGGGGACAGATATTACAGTACCAATTTCTGCCTCTTGAACAGCATCATTTCCTTTCCCTGGGGATGCTGTCACAGCTTCTACCCATACTGTTGATCCATCATCAGCTTTAATACAAATGTCTGGACCATCTCGACCACGGCTGCGTTGAAGGTCTAAACCTGCCTCAAGCAACGATGCCGCTAAATAAATTTCCCAGAAACGCTGGTGAAACTGAACTGGTAGCTTTTTCAGGATATCTGAGTCGAGATATTTATGTGCCTTTTCCCAAAGCTCTTCAACAAATATCTTGGATTCCTGGCAACGAGAATTTATTTCATCTTTGATAGCGCAGTAAACTTGATCCGTGCCATTTGTTTTGAAAATACTGTCCGCCTCAGTCATATTTACCCCAGTAGATAAGACAGCTAACTATTAATTGTACCGCAGTTGCGATCCAATACACTTTTAAGTGTATTCGATCGCCAACATTTTCTCAAACATCAAACCTAACTATTTATTGCCTCAGCAACAACAGTCCGGTGTCTGGGAGTATTGCAAGTTATCGTCGGTGCAGCAAAACCAGCATCTACCAAAGCTTGCTCAATATCCAACCCAAAATACTGATCCAAATAAGGCTCCGTACTCTTGAGCAAAGTCAAAATATAAGGAGGCATTTTGGCATAAATTTCCGATTGTGGATTCATATCCATAATCGCCAAATGTCCACCAGGGCGCAGTAAACGTCTGGCTTCTCGGAATATTTCCATCGTTGCCTTCTGCGGCAATTCGTGACAAACTAGAAAGATAGAAACTAAATCAAAAGAATTTCCAGGTAAACCAGTAGATTCAGCAGCAGCATGAACCCAAGTCGGAGATTTTTGGCTTGACAATTCAGCTTGTTTCTGCTGGGAACGGTATTGAGCAACTGCTAAAAAATAAGGTGACAAATCCACACCGACAGTATTTGCTTGCGGGTAAATATCCTGAATCGCAAAGGTACTCATTCCCACGCTGCATCCCAAATCTACAATATTTTGCGGTGCTTTGGTAATTTGAGATTTGACAATTTCGTGATAGCTTTCGCGGAGTTTAGCATCGCCTTCTGCACCAGCTTCCGGCCAAATTCCAGCGTGCACTGCGCGGGCTGCTACTTCAACTTCTGTAGCGGCTTCCCAGCTCATATTACCCTTTTCGTAGGCGTGAAATGAAGTTAGATAATATTTCGGATAAACAAGATCGGGATTTTGCACGCTGAACAATTCTGCATCCCAATTCCGGGCTAAAAGTGCTTGGGCATCTTGTCGCCAATGCACTCCTATTTTTTCGGCTCTTTTAATCATCATTTCCCGCGCTTGGTGTTTGGCTAAGTCGGCTAAAGGTTTGATGGAGAGTACGCCGTTTACTAAGCGGGATGCTAATCCTGGAGTTTTGTTAACTGCAACAGTCATATTTTATGTTTTTCTTTTTTGCGCTATCTATTTTAACATATCTGCGCGATTTCAGTTAGTTTGGATAATTAAACTTAATTTGGTTAGAGAAGAGAGAAAAGATCGGAGTAATGCAAAACTGGCTCTAGTTGTGTAATGGTTATTTGCATCTATTTTGGTGTAAGTTAAACTAAGCAGATTATGTTTAGCAAACTACTTTTAATCGCATTGTGAAAAACAAATCACTTCCTTCATCAGTAACAGTCAAACTCGGCAAATTTGTCTGGACATCAATGTGGCAGTTGATGATGTCAAAACTAGCGCCGCCCGATCGCACGGGAGCATACATTCGCCCCAGCAGCAGTTTCCGCAATTTTGTCTCGACAGCACCAGACAACCCTCACCAGCCCGCCACGGCACGATATCGCCTGTTTGTGGGTAAAGGATGTCCTTGGGCGCACCGCACTCTCGTGACAATGGCGCTCAAAGGGCTGGAAGATGCGATCGCGGTGTCGATTGTCTATCCTTCCGAAGGCGGACTTTGGGTGATGGAGTCGGAGACTTTTGGCTGCAATACGATGCGGGAACTTTACCAGTTGGCTTTACCGGGTTATCAGGGGCGATGTACGGTGCCTGTGTTGTGGGATGACTCGAAAAAGGCGATCGTCAATAACGAGAGTTCGGAAATTATTGTGATGCTAAACTCGGAGTTTAATGAGTTTGCTAGCAACTCTGATATGGATCTTTATCCTCTTGATTTGCGATCGCAAATTGACGACTGGAATGAGAAGATTTACCAATCGGTGAATAACGGTGTTTATCGCTGCGGTTTCGCGCAAACTCAGGCTGCGTATGACTCGGCTTGCAGTGAATTGTTTGCTGTTTTGGACGAAATTGATCGATCGCTCTTGATGAGTCGTTACCTTTGTGGCGATCGGGTGACATTAGCAGATGTGCGACTATTTACAACTCTATTCCGTTTTGACGCAGTTTACTACAGCTTGTTCAAATGTAATGTGCGGCGCATTCAGGATTACGAGCATTTGGGAGCTTATTTGCGCGACTTGTATCAATTACCGGGAGTTGCGGGTACTTGCGATTTGGAGGCTGTGAAGCGCGATTATTACGGTAATTTGTTCCCGTTGAATCCGGGCTGCATTATCCCGGCTGGGCCCGATGTGGGGAATTTGCTCAAATCGCACGATCGGGCAAAGCTCATAAACCGAGTTTCTTAGATGGTTGGCAGGCTCAGAATTTAACTCGTTCCCAGGCTCTGCCTGGTAACGCAGATCCAGAGGCTCTGCCTCGCCATTTCACTTGATCGGGATGAGGATACAAGAATTATCGCAGAAACCGGGTTTCTTGAATTATCGACTAGCTGAATTTTATGCTTCAATTTCACTTGTTGTCTCGTTTACTTCTTCGTCTTTGACATCAAAGTTAATCCGTTCATAAATCTCTGTCAGTGGCATTTGAAACTCTACAGATTCTAGGGTTAATACAGATTCTTCTGAATCATATTCTGTTAATACCCATTTCCCATTAGAGTTTTTAGCAAATTGTTCGATATGATAGCTATATTGGTCAATTAAAATGTATTCTCGAAATTCAGGAATTGAGCGATAGGCGAGAAATTTGCCACCGCGATCGTAGTCTTTGGTTGAATTCGATAAAACCTCAACGATTACCAGAGGATTTGTGACAATTGTTTTGTTACTTCCTTGATATTGTGGTTCTCCTTGAATCACTATGACATCGGGATAGACGTAGCGACGAGTTAGAGGTATCCACAGGCGCACATCATTGATAAATGTCTCGTAATCTTGAGTATTCACAGTCGAGGGAAATTTTTTGTAAAAGTTCCCAGCGATTTTGTTGTGGTTTGCTGTTCCGCCTGTCATTGGTCTGATCTCTCCATCATGGTATTCACTTTTGTCGATCGCACTTTCTTCTAATGCGAGATATTCCTCCGGCGTGTAGTAGCGTTTTTCGGTTGGTGGTTGGTTGGTGATTGCTGGTTTTTCTTGGGTTTGCATAGTCGTTCCCTTCTGCTCTGAAGTGATTTTATGATAACATGAAATAAGTTAGATTGAATAGCGATAAATATACTCGATCACAACCAGATTATGACTATCATTGAACAACTCTATGCGATCGTTAAAACCCTTCCCCAAGAGCAAGCCAGCGAAATTTTGACTTTCGCTGAGTTTATTCGTGCCCAGCACCTGAATGCTCAGGAGTCGATCGCGATATTAGATACTTCAACTCCTTGGGCGGAACTGGTTTATTCCCTAGCTGGAACGTGGGGACAAGATTTTCCTAGTTTGGAAGAGATTCGTGCCGAGTTGGGAGAAGACATTTTGCGGGAGAGCTTCTAGATGTACATTTTGGATACAAATACATTAATCTACTACTTCAAAGGACAAGGACAAGTTGCCCAAAACCTTGCGAATGTATCTCCTCAAGAAATTGGCATTTCCACGATCGTCCTGTTTGAATTGCAAGTGGGTATTGCTAAATCTACGTCGCCTGCAAAACGTACCCAACAACTTCAACAATTTTTAAGTCGAGTTAATCTTATTCCTTTCGATCGCAATTCTGCGGTTTCTGCTGCCACAATTCGCGCTCAATTGGAACAACAAGGTACTCCCATCGGCCCGATCGATGTTTTGATTGCAGGGACAGCCGCTTCGCTTCAAGCAACTCTTGTCACCCACAATGTCAAGGAGTTTTCGAGAGTTTCAGGACTTGCGATCGTGGACTGGTATTGAAAAACCCCGGTTTTTTGAATGATGGGGCGATCGCACTCCAACTCAAAAACCCGGTTCCCCTCGTTCCCAGGCTCTGCCTGGTAACGCATATCCAGAGGCTCCGCCTCGCCCAAACCCACCAACAAACCCTCGATTAGCGAGTTTACTTCAACCTCACGAATCGCCAAAATATTCGTGTTATTTTGTAGTGAGATTAAGGAATATTCAAAATCAAATCATGTCTCAAGATCGCCCTTTCATCTCAAAAGGCGATGATCGAACTTATATACAAAAATCAAAACAAGGAATTGGCAATGTTAGGAAATAAGGTCGATCAGGAAGTACAGCAACGCATTGAAAAGGCACGGCAAGAGGGAGCAATAGAACTCGATCTTAGCGATCTGAAACTGAGGAAACTGCCAGAGGAGATCGCCTCCCTCACCGAGTTGCAATGGCTTAACCTCAGCAACAACCAACTGACTGAACTGCCAGAGGCGATCGCCTCCCTCACCCAGTTGCAAGTGCTTTACCTCGACAACAACCAACTGAGGGAACTGCCAGAGAAGATCGCCTCCCTCACCGAGTTGCAAGTGCTTGACCTCTCCGACAACGAACTGAGGGAACTACCAGAGGCGATCACCTCCCTCACCAAGTTGCAATTGCTTGACCTCTCCGACAACCCTCTCAATCCTGACCTCGCTGCTGCATATGGGCAAGGCACTACAGCCGTCTTGCAATACCTGGAGGCAAAGGCAGAAGGAGAAATCACCCTAAATGAAGCCAAGCTGATTTTGGTTGGTGAAGGCGAAGTGGGCAAGAGTTGTCTCCTCGGAGCATTGCGCGAAGATGAATGGCTAGAAAGTCGTCCCACCACTCACGGCATTGAAATTAAGCGAGTCATTGTCACCCATCCTGAAACCGACACAGAAATATTACTCAATTGTTGGGATTTTGGCGGTCAACCCGTTTATCGACCCACACACCAGTTGTTTTTCAGTGCACCAGCCGTGTATCTGGTGGTGTGGAAGCCACGGGAAGGCCCCCAGCAGGGCTTTGTCAAATACTGGATTACCCTGATTAAACATCGCGAACCAGATGCCAAGGTGCTAGTAGTCGCCACCCACGGCGGCCCCGGACAGCGACAACCCGACATTGACAGACAGGAAATTCGCGATCGATTCGGTAGCGATACGGTGCTTGGCTTCTTCCATGTCAACAGCAAACCAGACGCTCAGAACTCATGCAACGGCGTGGCAGAATTAAAAAAGGCGATCGCTAATGTCGCCGCCTCTCTTCCCGAAATGGGACGTTCCGTTCCCGCCAAATGGCAGCGAGTGCGGGAAATCTTGCAGACAAACGACAAAGCCTATCTGCCCTACGATGAAGTTATTGCCATCTGCACTCAGCACGGAATCGATAAGGAACAAGCAGAACTTTTCCTTCGCATTTCCCATACCTTGGGGCATATCATCCATTACCATTACGATCCAATACTGCGGGATATTGTCATTCTCAAACCCGACTGGTTGGCCAAGGCAATTAGTTTCGTACTCGATGATGAATTGACCCGCCGCCGCAACGGTTTAGTAGACTTTGACCATCTCAGTGAATTATGGAGCAATCCCCCGTTTCCAGGCGAGAATGGCTATCCGAAAGAACTACATCCCATCTTTCTGAAGCTGATGGAACGCTTCGATTTGTCCTACCAAGTAGTGCTCGACCCAACTAAACCCAGCAATACCAGTTTGATTGCTCAACTCGTACCCGATACACGCCCGGAATTGTCCAATTGGGGACAGCAACCGGAAGCCGGAGACAGACAACAAGTGCAAATCTGCCGGATTGTGGACAATCGAGGACAACTTGCAGTAGCAGAAGGATTGTTTTACCAGTTGATTGTGCGCTTGCACAAATACTCACTGGGGCGCTGCAATTACGAAAAAAGTATCCATTGGCAACGGGGTTTGATGCTTGACAACGACTACAACGGTCGGGCATTGCTGGAATATATTGATACTGATGTCAAAATCACCGTGCGGGCTGCTTATCCAGAACGGTTTTTGTCTTATCTCACGGCAGAGATTAAATGGCTAGTCGAGAATTTCTGGGAAGGATTGCGATGTAATGTGATGGTTCCTTGTATTGCGCCTTGTGGTAAAAATCTGCCTGGAAATGCGCTATTTGAAGTAGAGAAATTAATTGAAAGCAAAAAGAAGAATCGTCATGATTATCCATGTCCGATTTCAGGCTGTGGTGAATGGCAAAACATCGATCGCCTGCTGAATAACGCACCGACGACTCAACCTCCATCCCAAGAAATCGGCATTCAGCAGTTCCGAAATATTGTCAAAGACGAGCTAAAAATCATCCGCGAAGATTTAGTAACTTTCGATAGTCGAAATCAAGAACGATATCAGTCATTGTCTCAGGAACAGCGGATAATTCTCAGCAAAGTCGATGAGCAATTTGCGTCACTGATGCAAACCCTCACCGATGAAGCGAAAGATGGCCCGCGCCTGTTCAGTTTCAAGCCCGTCGATCCAAGTTTTTTCGATCGCCCAAAATGGATCAGTACAAAATTGCAAATTACCCTCTGGTGCGAACACTCTCGTCAACCCCTTCCCGCCTTAAATCCTCACGACAAGCAGAAAGGAGTTTATGAATTGGAAGTATCGCGCGCATGGTTTACCAAAGCAGCCCCCTATCTCAAACTTTTGACCGGAACCCTAAGTCTAGTCTTACCTGTCGCAGCCTCGGCAACTAAGTTCATGCTAGATGACGCGACCTACAAAGGCATTGAAGAGGAACTAGATTTAGGACAAAAAAGCATCGAATCTACCTTAAAAGGCAGCGATTTAGCTACTAATTTATCTACCGATGGAGATACCCCTGACTGGCAACAGGGCGACTCAGCAATCATGGCGAAAGGCTCAATTTTACGAGAATTACACGCGCTACTAAAAGCCAAAGATCCAGGTTTTGGTGGCTTGGTTCGAGTGCAGAACCGACGCCGCGAATTCCTTTGGGTTCACGAACAGTTTGTAGATGAGTATTAATATTCTTTTCTTGACACCATTATTACCGCTATGTAATAATTCAAACAACAACTCCCTCGTTCCCCTCGTTCCCAGGCTCTGCCTGGTAACTCAGATCCAGAGGCTCCGCCTCACCTTAACCCACCAACAAACCCCAAGTTTTCACAATGGGAAGAAGCAGATACAAAGTAATATCTTCCGAAAACCAACCGCACTTTGTCACCTGTACAATTATCAACTGGATTCCAGTATTCTGTCAAGCAGAAATAGCACAAATAGTCTTAGATTCCTTAAGCTTTCTGCAACGGGAGAAGCGTTTAGCTTTACACGGTTACGTGCTGATGGAAAATCACTTGCACTTAATCGTAACTTCTTCAGAATTGTCAACGCAAATGAGAAATTTTAAATCATTTACTGCTCGAACAATAATTGACTTGCTTGAAAAAAATAAAGCTACCAATATCCTGGATCAACTCGCATTTTATAAAAAGCTACACAAAAAAGACCAAAAATACCAGCTATGGCAAGAAGGGTTCCACCCACAAGCTATTTTGGATGAGGAAATGCTGTTACAAAAATTGGAGTACATTCACAATAATCCTGTTAGGCGCGGCTATGTAGATGATCCGGCTTGTTGGAGATATTCGAGTTATCGAAATTATATGGATCGGGATGGATTGTTGTTAGTTGATTTGATTGATTTTTGAGTTTGATTGTTTGTTTGAATGAGCGAGGCGGAGCCTCTGGAAATGCGTTACCAGGCAGAGCCTGGGAACGAGGAATGAGCGGAACGAGGAGCGAGGCAGAGCCTCTGGAAATGCGTTACCAGGCAGAGCCTGGGAACGAGGAACTTTTGTGGAGCATCGAAATTCTATTCGGCGGGTTCTATATTCGGTGGCTTTTCAATTGTTTAACTTCTCGATAAAATCTCTTCGAGTGCAGATTTCAAATTCGGATATTGATATTGAAAACCGCTAGCTAAAGTCTGTTTCGGCAACACTTTCTGCCCTTCCAAAACAACTTTTGCCCCATCTCCCAACAGCAATTCTAAAGCAAAACCCGGCACCGGCAACCAAGAAGGCCGCTGCAAAACTGCTCCTAAAGTTTCGCACAATTCATTCATCCGCACTGGATTAGGTGCTGTCGCATTCAAAACACCTTCAATTTGCGGATTTTGCAAAGCGTACAAGATTAAATTAACCACATCATCGCGGTGAATCCAAGAAAACCATTGTTTCCCAGTCCCGATCGGCCCGCCTGCAAATAATTTAAAAGGTGGTAGCATTTTTGCCAGGGCTCCTCCATTTCCCAAAACTATCCCAAACCGCAAAATTGCCAGCCGCGTGCCCGCATTTTTCACGGATTGAGCCGCATTTTCCCAGTCTTTGCAAACCGCCGCTAAAAAATCATTCCCAGCAGAGCTATTTTCGTCAAATTCAGCGGTTTCGCTGGTTCCGTAATAGCCGATCGCACTTGCACTCACCAACACCAATGGTTTAGGATTAGCATTCGCGATCGCCTCGGCCAATTTAGCGGTTGTTAATTTACGACTATCCAGAATTGCTTGCTGTCTCGCCGCCGTCCATCTTTCCTCGGCGATCGGCACTCCGGCTAAATTTACCACACCGTCGCAGCCCGCGATCGAGTTTTGCCACTCACCAGACTCCGCCGGAGTGTAGGCGACAATTTCCAAATTCGGATAAGCTGAAGCGGGAAAAACTCGCCGAGCTCGCTCCGAGTCGCGGGCTAAAACCAGCACGCTATGCCCTTCCGAATGCAGCCTCTCTACCAAACGGCTACCTACAAATCCCGTTGCTCCCGCGATCGCTACTTTCATTTTTAACCAATAATTCACATTTTTAGTATTTTAGACGATCCAAACTTGTCTTAGATTATACAAAAATAGAGAGCCAGCCCGATCGGCTCCCCACAAGCTTTCCATATTCTGGTTAAACTGATAGGCGATGCAAGAATCACAAACAATGCCTGGAAAAAAACCAAAGCTTCTAATTGCTGCCGCGATCGTCGTCGCAGCGGGTAGCGCCGCGGTATACTTTTACTTCAAGGGTTTGGCCCAGAAAGTGTCCAACCCTCTCGAAAGTGCCAAAGTTGTACCCGACAAAGCAATGATGGCTGCATTTATCTCCCCCAATCCCCAAGCGTTGTCTCAGTTGCAGCAATTTGGCACCCCAGGCGCTCAAAAGTTGTTCGGACAGGGTTTGAAGGCTTTTCAAGAACAAAGCTTGGCTGGCACTGAAATTGACTATGACAAGGACTTAAAGCCTTGGTTGGGTGGCGTGATGGTGGCTTTGCTTCCCCCTGACAGCGAGGCTTCGAGGGAACCGCCGAAACTGCTGCTGGTGGTAAGCGTCAAAGATAAAATTAGCGCTTGGAATTTTGCCAATCGATTAAAATCTCAGCCCGGTGCAAAAACTCAGGAAAGTGAGTATAAAGGAGTCAAAATTTCTGAGATTGCAGAACCAAGCGGCAAGGGTTATAGTGTAGCTTTGCTCGACGATCAATTAGTTATCGCTCCTTTCAGAAAGCCTGTGGAATTGGCGATCGATACTTTTAAAGGACAGCCTTCTCTCGCCACGCAGCAGACTACAAGTAAGTTTTTCTCTGAAAGTGCAGGGGTAGAAAATCCGATCGCAACTATTTATATTGCTGACTATCAGGCGACTATGGAGCAATTGAAAACTAATTTGCCGCCTGATATGAAGTTGCCTTCGACAGTGATGCGGCAGTTCAAACAAGTTAAGTCTTTGGTTGCGGGAATTGGGGTGGATAGTGCGGGATTGAGGGTAAAAACTATTGCTCAGTTAGACCCGAAATTAGCTGGCAAAAATCCACAGGCTGCATCGAAATTGTTGCCGAGATTTCCAGGTGAAACGATTGCTTTAGTTGGCGGCAAGGGACTCGATCAAATTTGGTTACAGGCGAAAGCTGAGGCGAAAGATAGCCCGGAAATAAACAGCAGCATTCAGCAGGTTCGGGAGAGTTTTAAGCGGTTGGATTTGGATGCGGATCGAGATGTTTTTGGTTGGATGAATGGGGAATTTGCGATCGGGGCGATCGCCTCCAATCAAGGTATTTTGTCTCAGTTTGGCATGGGTGCAACGATGATTTTTGAAACGAGCGATCGCCCTGCTGCGGAAACAATGCTCAAAAAGCTCGATGCGATCGCCAAAAGCAATCCTACAGTCAGCGTCGCCCCCCGACAAGTGCAGGGTAAGGAGGTTACGGAGTGGACAATACCTCAGCAAGGGACTTTGTTCGGACACGGCTGGCTGAATCAAAATACGGTGTTTGTCGCTTTCGGCGGGCCTTTAGTGGATGTGATTAGTGGTGCGCCACCGCAGCCGTTTAGCAGCAGTCCGAGTTTTGGGGCGATCGCCACTTCTGTCTCACCGGGCGATCGGGGTTACTTTTATTTGGATATGGACAAAACCATGTCTTGGGCTAACCAATACCTGCTCAAAGCAGTACCGACTTTAGTGTCCCCACCCACCGCCGAAGTCCTCAATTCTATTCGAGGAATTAGCGTTGCCACCACTTCCCCAGAACCCTCAATTGCTCAATTGGAAATGCTGTTTTCCTTCAAATCTAATTTGTAGGGTGCTTAGGTTGCACCTTACACTATTGGTAGTGTAAAAATTTAAATTTTGCGTAAGTCCTGTAATAAATTCAGATAAATTAGACAAAAAGACCAACATTATTGGGCGTTGCTGAGAAAGGAGTATGATTTGCCTCCGAAATTTAGTAGGGGCAATTCATGAATTGCCCCTACTCTAAATTTCAGGGATTGCTATAGCGAGTGAATCATACCTAAATTCAGCAACGCCCATTATTGAAACTCAGTCTCAGAGTGACTTTGATATTTTTGGGATATGTCTGATGAATTGTTTCCCGGAATGCGAGAACTCTTCCACTCATTGAGACGCACTCGATGAGGTGGTGGCATTTAAAAGGTCGATCGACCTTGTAGCCCAACTCAACATCATATCAAACATCTAGACAAAGAATTCTCTGTACTTGGCGATCGCACAACTTCCGTGCTATCGTGCCATTCCTCGAACCATTCCCGATCGTGCCCACATCTATGGACAACATCTACCTAGGCGATGTCGCCTCCAACTTTCACTTTGCCGGCCCGCTGTTAGATTTTGAAGAAGAAATCCAGAATCAATCTCCCTTTCACGATTTAGACTACCTGACAGGCGAAATTAAAAGAGGATTCCTAGACTACGTGCGGCAAGGAATCATGCTAGACGCGATCCGAAAACTGCGACTGTACAAAGACAAATTCAAAACCTTTAAAAGTTACTGCGAACAAGCATTGGGTCGGCAGTATTTTTACTGCACGCAAATTATCAAATCTGCTGGCATTTGCCTGCGTTTAATTAAAGCGGGATTTGAGATTTTACCTAGCTGTGTTGCTCAAGTTGTCCCTTTGTTCAAACACGCAGTAACCGACCAATACGGCGACTGTCCTTTACAGGAAAAGTGGCAAGAAGTTGTGGATGTCATACCCAAAGAAAGGATTACGGCAGTAACTATTGCCGAAACAGTTGACAATAATCCTAACCTCCGGCTCAAACAAATTCGGATTCAAACCGACACCTACACTCTTTTAACCAAAAAAGCAGCCGCAGCGGGACAGTCTATTTCGGATTTTTTGGCAAGGTTGGTTGATGAATACAGTCCCAGAAATTTAGAGCCACCAGCAGAACACACTCCCGAACAAGAGGAGATTTTAGACCAATTAGACGCCGAATTTCAGAAGCCGGCAACGGAAAAGACTTCAACTTCTGTTACTAATAAAGTTAAGTCTAAAGGTTTTGGAGTCAAACTTGGGCATAAAGGTGGTACAAGGGAAGAAGTGAAGGCTAAAAGTTCGGAAGGGGCAGTTAAGGCTAAAAGCCCAAAAGGGGCAATTAAGTTGAAAAATAAGCAAACTGAAATCCAAGCAGAAAAACTGTCAAATTCATTTAAGGAGAAAAATCATGAAGTCATCAGCCCAAAATCCAATCATGCGTCAACTGAAGTTAATGGAGGCTCAGTTGAACGAAATTCAGTGCCACATGATTAAAGCCACTGTGTTGAATTGGTGGCAAATTGTTTTGCCTGACGGACAGAAAATCGCGATCGAGCACGCGGGCGGCGGACACTGGATTTTTCGCGCTAACGGGCTGGAGAAAGCTCATCCAGAAGTGCGGCTAGCTGTGTTGAGGGCGATCGCTGAAGGCTGTCGCCGATAAGTAATCTGGGTTGTTGGCCCTTGACGCATTCAGTGTTGCGGGTAAGGACACGGCGGGAGTGCCGTGTCCCGAAAGGGGCTGGTGGGCATTAGTTACGCTTGCTGTCTGAGTGTCTCAATTGTGGCCCAGCCTGTTTAACGTTCTGGTGTTATGGGCGGATGGCTGATCTCAACGATGCTTGATAGTTTGGGGAGTTGTCGTAGCAATCCCCTTTTTCTACCTGGATTTTAGTCAGTCAGGGTTGTTATCTACACTAAGTCAGGGCCCGGGGTGCGAGTTGAAGGTCATTAGTGGTGAAAATCCGGTGGTAAAACTTGAAAAGTGCGATCGGGTGTCCCAAATGGCTCAAGCAAAGTTTCGTTTAACAAGTGGGAGATTAGTAATTTATGAATAATCCAAAAATGGCGTATTTTGAAAAAGAGGATATTCTTCATTTAACGATTTCTGATGAACGGGAAGTCGGAAGTGTGGAAATTAGCCCTAATATTACGGTAGAACTTAATGAAGCGGGTGAATTAATTGGGATAGAGATTATTAATGCTAGTGCTTTTATTCGAGATTCAATTTTAGAATCTGTGCAAGCGAGATTATTAGCAGTCAGTGGAAACAAGTAGCCAATTCGTTAATTAGAAGGCTGATAAAATCGTAATTATTATGGGTTGTTCAAGAAAATTTAATAATAAGTAATCTATACGGGTTGACTAAAAAAATGACTGTCAATGAGCCGACCATAAGATTTAAAATAGTCATACCAAATGAATGGAGCAATAAGGAAAAAGGTAAATTTTGGGAAGACGTGTCAGCAGATTTATTTCCTAAATATGTATGGGAAGTGACTCAAAATATAGAATTTGCCGGAATGCAAACTGATATCTACGTCCAAAAATTAGATACTAATGAAAAAGCATTAATTGAATGTAAATTTCAGAAAAGGTTTATAGAAGCTCCTACTATATATAAGTTAATGGGTCAAGCTCTTTTCAAAAAGGTTGACTTTGCCTACTTACTCTCAACTTCCGATCTTAATGCAAAGGCAAAAGGGGTTGTTCTTGAATATCAAAAGGAACAAAATAAATCATACAAACCATATAATTTAGTGATTTGGAGTGCTAATGAACTTGCTAAAGAATTTATGGATGTACATTGTATTGAAGTCCCTGAAATCGATCAAATAAGTGGTTGTGTTAAAACCATTACATTATTATTAACGCATAATAAAGAATTCTTTTGGGTTGCGGAAGAAATGGGAGAGAGTAATATTCCATGTCGTGCTATTATTTTCCAAACTCCCAAGAGTAAAAGCTATTTGAGTTCAGAAGAATGGAAAAAATACTTTTCCCTTCATAAAATCTGGGAAAATCTTGAAATCACTGTTAATCCAATAGTAATTGAGGCTAAAGATAATTTAACTAACCAATCGATTTCAGAAATTCCAAAAGTAACAGTATCGATAATTAATCAGGCTGATAGTTTTGATGATTACCATCGTCCATCCCGCCCAGAAGATTTTTTTGGACGCTTGGAACCTCAACGTGAATTCTGGGATTTTGTTAATAATGTAAGAGATGAGAAAACAGACTTAAGAGTTGTTTCTTTCTCTGGAAGTACAGGGTTAGGTAAATCATCTTTAGTTCTTAAGTTAGCTTCAGACTGCCGCCAAAAACCTGAATATAAAGATAATTTTTATATTCACCATGTAGATGTGACGAGCGTCAACCAGGAAAAAGCCACTCTATTTGTCATAGCCGCTATTAGACAAGCATTACAAAAGGCTATTGATGATGGATTTGTTGATCTTCCCAATCATCAAGTATCTATTGAAAGTGTTGAATCAAATTATTTTTCTAGTGAATCAATTCAATTATTAATAAAAACTCTTAAAAACAGCCGTAAAGTCATTGTGATCTTTTTCGACCAATTTGAAGAAATATTGACTAGAGATTCCCTTTCATATCTTTACGATTTGTTTAAGCAAGCAGCTTATGATGTTGATTCTTTAAAAGAAAACATAGTCTTAGGTTTTTGCTGGAGAACAGATGTTAATTTGCCTACAACAAATCCAGCCTATTTTACATGGCATAATCTAGCAAAGGTAAGAAAAGATATTTATTTCAGTGAATTTTCTCAGCAAGATTCATCAAGTTTATTAGATAGATTTGAGAACTATTTTAATCAAAAAGGTAGTCGATTACCATCAAGTATAAAAAAGTGGCTTTTGGATAATTGTCAAAATCAACCTTGGTTATTAAAAAGATTTTGCAGTGACATTTACCATCAACTTAATATATCTGAACTCGATCCAAAACAGAAAAAAGTAATAACAAAGTTTGATATTAAAACAATTTTTGAAGAAGATATCAAAAGAGCTACTATCACTCCCGAGTGTAATAGTTGCTTAAGGTATATAGCTAAATGCTCTCCAGTGTCTATAATGGATGTATGTACCAAGTTTAATGTCAATGTAATTAATATCCTCTTAAACAGCAAGCTAGTTATTCAAACTGGGGAAAATTATAAAATATACTGGGATATGTTTCGTGAATATCTGTTGGATGGTAAGCTACCTGAAATGATCATAAGCTATAGACCCCGAACCAAGATTTCAACTCTTTTAAAAATCTTTAGATTACTTAATAGTTGTGAAACAATATCCGACTTAGCAAGTAGATCGAAATATAGGCATGGCATAGTTACAAATGCTGTTTTGGATTTGCAAAACTTTTTTCAAGTAACAAGAAATAAGGAAAACGGTAAAATAATAGCATCAGAGATATTTTTAAATTTAAAAGATGAGCAAATAGCTGAAGAATTAGCGGAACAAATCGAGGCTCATGTAGTTATCAAAAAAATGTACGAAAAACTGAATCCAGGTGAATCGATGTGGCAAGATGACTTTCAAAAGTTGTTGTCTGATGAAGAAAATCTGAAATCAACAACTGCAAAGGATTATGCCAGCAAAATGTTGTCCTGGTTTTATTTTGCTGGTTTGCTTGAAAGAAAAGAAGATTGGCTAGTAGCCAGACCAATCAATCCAAGGCAGGGTCAACAAAAGGGGAAACCTGAAGATTGTGATAATAAGCGTAAAATATCTAAATGGAGCGTAGGACAGCCCTCCTTATTGGACTTGTTATAATCACAAAGTGATATTTAATTTTTAATTGGTGATATTAGTTATCTACTACATTACTCATCTACAAAAAAGTCGGCTGCAAATCCGATCGCCCTTTTCACCTTTTCAATCCAACCACTGGCTATACGTCCACATGAGCGCTAAATCTAACACTACTCCGTCACTCGCGATCGATCGCCTGAACACTTAAAATTATCAGATTTATTTTACTCCATCTGCAAAAATGCCTAAAATTTTATTGACATCTTTCAGATAATACTCTGTCGCGTCAACTCTGAGTTGCTTTT
>ENA-OFDP01000508-OFDP01000508.1-metagenomes-genome-assembly--contig:-NODE-508-length-17433-cov-4.418805_pt1 | contig 17433 bp, 15 predicted proteins | sample MGYA00153389_OFDP01 | MGnify analysis MGYA00153389 | reverse complement strand
TACTAAGTTAGACGCGACTCAATCGGAAAAGGAATGGGTAAAAGCTCAGTTGAATAGTTGGAAACAAACGGCAGAAGAAATGCAGATAGAATTGGATCGATCGCGCTCAAAACTGAAACAAGCCCAATCACAATTAGAGCGATCGACCCTAAATCTGATAAAGTAATGATAAATTAAGACCATTTCGCCAATGACCAATAACCAAAAACCATGACTACTACCTATTTTCAAACTGCTAACCAACTGAAACAAAAAGGCAAATTCTCTGAAGCCATCGCTTATTACCATCAAGCCCTAGAGGCAAACCCTAAGTTTTATTGTTCTCACCATAATTTAGGAGAGACTTTGGCAAAATTAGGGCGCTTTGAGGAGGCGATCGCCTCTTTCCAACAGGCGATCGAGCTTAATCCCAATGGGGGCAGTTCCTATTATAATATGGCTCAAGTATTATCAAAAAATGGACAGAGCGATCGAGCTAACTTAACCTATTATCGGGCTATTGAGTTAAATCCTAATTTGGGAGTGGTTTTAGTTAAGCAACTAGGACTAGATCAACTTATTGCTTGTTTTGATTATGTGTTGAAGCGTGAGCCTCATCAAGCGATGGTTTATTATGATTTTAGTCTGTATTTGGCAGAAAGAGATTTAATGGATGACGCGATCGCGCTTTTTCAGAAAGCCCCGCAATTTAGTCATAACCAAGAAATTAACAATAAGGGCGATCGAGAGAAATTACCTGAAACAGTAGAAAATTATGAGATTTTGTGGAAACAATTAAATTACTTAGGAAAAATTGATGATATCTCTCAGCCAATTCCCACAAAAGTTGAAGCAGAAGACTATTTTGAAAAAAACAGCAACTATACAATTATTAATATAAATAATGTAACGGAAACAGATCAAACTTTACTCAATAATTATGGCATATCATTGCCTAATTTAAAATTAATAAAAAAAGACGAGCTTAACTTAGAAGAAATTTATATTAATAGTTTTGGGTGCGAACATAAGGTAAAACTTTCTCGAAAATATATAGAAACTATCTCTGAATTCTGGAAACCTTATAAAAACCATGCTTGTAGTAAGGCGATGGTAGAAACAGGTTATATTTACTCAGTATGCCCTTTCAGTGGTAAAATTGTCAGATGCAATCAATCTTTTTATGTTAATCATGAAAATTGGCTACTAATGCACGTCTACCGATTTGTAGGTAAAGAAATATTTTACTTAGTAATTGGTAATACTTGTCGGGGCAAAATGTGTATTTATCTACCAGAAAAAGAACTAATTATAAAATTATCTCCTGAATGGTTAGTCTCTGATGAAATCAAGAAAATTATCAATATTTTAAAATCTTCTCTAGTCAGTAGTTGTCAAAAAGTCAAATCCTATATACAAACCGAAATTCCGAAAAAACTTGTATCTGATATAGGATTCAATAAAACTTTTGGACATTACTACTGGAATGATTTATCAGGGGTTCTCTATTTACAAAAAAATAATATTTTAGAGAAAATAACAAAATTTTTAGTCGGACCTAAAGAATTCTCCAATGTCGGTGGTGTTTTTCCTGAAATACCTAGCCATAAAATTACTAAATTAGCTAATACTGACGAGCTATTTCAAAATATTTTAGATAATAACTATTTTGCTGTTCAGGTAAATGACTTATTTATTAGCCAAGAGTTAGCGGATCGCGTTACTCAATCTTCCCTGAAAAAGTGTTCTGAGAATCCCGAGTTTTTAGAAGAAGTGGAAAGGGCTAAAAAAAATTTCCCTCTTTTATGTATCCAAATTAGAAGTAGTAGAACTTGGGTATCTCAGATCGAGGGAAATGCTAATATTATCAAAAAATTAGCGGTGGATTTTCCTAATTTGGGAGTAGTTTTTGATGGGTGGTCTCGTCTGGAAGTAGGAGACTCTCACTCTGAGTTGATGATTACCAAAGATCTGGATATTATGAATCAAATTATCGCGCTGATACCGCAAAATATTAAGACATATTGCGCTATTGGTGGAACTACTGCGGAAGAGGTAGTTTTTGCCCATGCTATAGATGTATACTCAGCCCCTTTAGGTTCTGGAATGTCAAGGTTAATATGTATTGCTACTAAACCTGGTGTCACTCATTCACATACTTATTTTTACGATGAGGAGTGGGTAGAAGACCAGGTAAAATCCCCACTTGTTCGGGAAAAAATGATACCTTCAATATGGGTTCCTAGAAGCGCTATAGTAGATTTACCTGATACCAATTACGATTGTGATTGGTCTGTTATTTATGAGGAGATAGTCAAAATAGTTAGAGAACTTTCGCCAAGATAGACTGCAATGTATAGCCGAAGTCAGGATTCAGGAGTAGGATGCTTAACTATTAAGGGTTTCAGCAATCATTAATGTCCTAACCGCCTTGGCGAGTGCTATATTACACCTTTAAACATAACTTTATTATTCCTTCTGTAACAAGAGATTATGGATAAAATAAGAGATTGGGGCAGCACGAAAGTACCCCCCAGATAAAACGAATTTTTCAGCCTATCGCAAGTTATTTGGCAATCAAGAAACTTTCGTTTTCAATTCCAAAGCGCGACGATAACAAACGCTAGCCTCCTTTTGTCGCCCCACCTTAGCCAAGGTATTACCCAACTTATCATAAACCTCAGCTAAATTAGGATTAAGCTCGATCGCCTTTTGATAAAACTCGATCGCCCTCTCTGGCATTCCCTTACCCAGCCAAACATCACCCAAACCAGCGTAAGACATAAAATCATCAGGATGAACCTTCACACATCGATCGTAAGAAGCGATCGCCTCATCCCACCGCCCCAATTTTGCCAAAGCTTCCCCTAAATAATGATGAGCTTCCCAAGAGTCGGAACTTCGATCAAGAACGCGACGGTATTGAGCGATCGCCCCATCTAACTGTCCTTGTTCTGCCAAAGCCTTACCTAGCTGCAAATAAAGCTTCGAGTCGTTTGACTTAATCTCTACAGCTTTTTGAGCAGCCTCCAAATTACTGGGATTCAATTCGATCGTCCTGCCATAACACTTTACCGCCTGATCCAAATCCCGATCGATATCTTTCTGAAGCGGCTGAACGCCAGCTCGTCCTCGCAAAGCATCACCTAAATGACAGTTCACTACATCCGAATTAGGAGCAATTTCCAGCGCTCTGCGATAGGCAGAAATCGCCTCATCGTAACGCCCCAACTGATACAAAGCAAACCCCAAATGATCCTGAGCCTCCAGCGAATTCGGGTCGAACTCAACCGACTTGCGATAAGCTCCCGCAGCTTGCTCCCACTTTTGCAGTTTCGCCAAAGCATCGCCCAAATGCTGGTAAATCACTGCCGCATTCGGTACGATATCTAGCGCTTTCCGATAAGATGCGATCGCCTCTTCCCAGCGCTGCACGACCGACAAAGTGTGCCCCAAATAGTGATGGACGATCGCCGAACCCGGTTCCAACTCGACCGCCTTCCGGTAAGATCCGATCGCCTCCTCCCATTGACCCTGTGCCGATAAAGCCGTTCCCAACTTATAGTAAGGCCAATACAAATCAGGCTTCAACTGAATCGCCTTTCGGTAATAACCCACGGCTTCTGCAAACTCATTTTTACCCTGCAAAGCCTCTGCCAACTTCAGGTACAAATCTCCCTCGCCCGGATTTAGCTCGATCGCCCTTCGCAAGCAATCCATCCCTTCATCAACCCGTCCCAATCTTGCCAAAGCCTCCCACAAATTTTGGTAAGGCAAAGCCGATTCCGAGTCAAGCTCGATCGCTTTTCGCAAACAACTTACAGATTCATCCAGTTGACCTTGCGAGCACAAAGCCTTACCCAAACTATTATGAAACTCATAAAAATCTGGATAGAGCTCCACAGCTTTGCGGTACGCAGCCACGGTCTCATCGATATTGCCCTGCTGTTCCAAAACCTCCCCTAAATTGTGCCAAGACCAAGCCGAATTCGGGTTAAGTTCGCAGGCCCTGCGATAACTTTTCTCCGCCCCATCCCGCTGCCCTAATTTCGCCAAAACTTCACCCAAATTGTGGTGATACCAGGAAAAATCCGGGTTGAGTTCTGTACAGCGCTGGTAGGCCGCCGCAGATTCATCAAATTTACCAGACTGTTTTAGGAGGTTGCCTCTATGAAAATAATGAGAAGCAGTTTCTTCATGGACTTGTAATGAGTTATTCATAATTTTGTACCGTAGATTTCATTTTTTTTAGTTTAGTCGATATGGGTTGATAAGTAGCTTGTGGGTATGCGAGTCTCGGTACAGCCTAGGGTGTGTTTTCCAACCCCTCGATCCCCCCTAGCCCCCCTTAAGAAGGGGGGGACAAGAGCACTCAAAGTCCCCCTTCTTAAGGGGGATTTAGGGGGATCTAGACTTCGATACAAACCAGAGATACAGAGGGATTTAGGATTAAGTAGACACTCTACCCTCATAGGGATGTTCCTAATGACTAGGCTGCCAATTTTCGTCCTCCAGTCTAACACCGCTGTCTTGACACGCTCTAGTTAAATGAGGGCTGTAGTAAGGGTCATTGTCAATATATTTTTGCCACCTACTTTCCATTAGCTTCGATTCTTTCTTCAGCCGAGCTTTCTTTTCTGGCGAGTCCTCGTAACCCCGGCTTTTAGATTCGTGGTGATAGAGAACTACGTGAGGCAGGTAAATATTTCGGTACCCTTTTTCTAGCATTTTCAGACACAGATCGACATCATTGTACGCCACTGTTAGCTCTTCGTCAAACCCCCCAATACTCTCAAATACTTCGCGGCGGCACATCAAACAAGCAGCAGTTACCGCTGAAACATTGTTCATACCTACCACATTCCCGAAATAGCCAGGAATCGATCGCGGCATATGATAGTAACTGTGACCGGCAACTCCGCCGCCGAGTCCCATCACCACTCCAGCGTGTTGAATTTTGTTGTCTGAATAGATCAGCAAATTGCCCACAGCCCCGATCGAGCTTCTTTGAGATTGCTCAACCATTGCGTCAATCCAATCGGGAGTAATTACCTCAGTATCGTTATTCAAAAACAGCAAGTAATCTCCCTCCGCCTTGCTAGCAGCGTAGTTGTTAATCTTCGAGAAATTGAAGGGAATGTCCAGCCGATAACTTTTAAACCTCGCTGATTCCTGATGCGTCCATTTAGCCAGAATTTCCGCCGTATGTTTTTCTTGACTGCCGTTGTCGATGACGATAACTTCGTAGTTGGGGTAGACGCTCTTAGTAAAGATTGACTCCAAGCAAGTGTCCAAAACATCGCCTAAATCCCGCGTCGGAATAATGATGCTGACTCGCTTGTAATCAGCGATTTTATAGCGGGCAATAAAGTGTCCCAGAAAGTAGGGAACGCCTTCAATCCTTCCCGGTTCGCCCCTGCGTTCTATCGCCTCTTGCAAAGCTCTTTGTCCTGCATCATAGGCATAGGGTTTAGCATCTACACCGCCAGCAGCCGAACCCGCGTGCATTCTCCAGTGGTATAGAATTTTAGGGATGTGAAAGATTTTGTCAGTTTTTTCGGTAAACCTCAAAACCAAATCGTAATCTTGAGCTCCTTCAAAACCGGGCCTAAAACCGCCGATTTCATCAATTAAGTTTTTCCTGTAAGTTCCCAAATGGCAAGTGTACATCCGAGACAAGAATGAATCGGGACTCCATTCTGCTTTGAAAAAAGGATTTATCAGTTCCTTGTCTTCGTAGATTTTATCTTCATCCGAATAAATCATGTCCGCTTCCGGGTGGCGGTTCAGCAGCAGTACCACTTCATACAACGCCTCCGGTGTCAGCGTATCGTCGTGGTCTAGCAAAGATATAAATTCACCCGTCGCCAACTCCAAAGCAGAATTGGAACAGTGAGAAATATGACCGTTTTTGGTTCGATAAACTACTTTTATGCGATCGTCCTTCGCTGCATATTCTTGCAAAATTCGCTTGACGTGAGGCGCAGTTGATGAGTCGTCAGCAATGCACAGTTCCCAGTACGGATATATTTGATTGAGAACTGAGTCTATAGCTTCCCTGAGATAATTTTCTGGCGTGTTGTAAGCCGGCATGACAATGCTAATCAGCGGCTTGTAGCTAAATATTTCTAATGTTTCCGCCATCTTCCGCAAGTCAGATTCTCTGGGACTGTGCTTAGCGCGCCACTTGGTGTAAGCTGGATCTTGACCGAGGAATAGCGATTCTCGCAAATTTTCATAATCCAAACCAAAAAGTTTGGAATCGAGTTTGCTCGCCGTCTGATACGCTTCCAGAGCTTCGGAAAGCTTGTCTTGTTTAGCTAAAGTTTTTGCTAAATTGTAATACGACCAGCCAAATTCAGGATCGACCTCGATCGCTTTTCGATAACTTACTATGGCTTCATCAAGCCGACCTTCTTGTTGAAAAACATCCGCTAAGTTATGGTGCGACCAAACAAATGTTGGATTAACTTCTACCGATTTCTGATAGCTTTTAATCGACTCATCAACCTTGCCTGTCCATTTCAGGACATCGCCTAAATTGTGGTGAGTTCCAAAGTAATTCGGGTTAATTGCAATTGCTTTGCGGTAAGCTGCTACAGCCTCGCCAAATTTACCTTCTTGTTGCAGAGTCTCCCCTAATTCGTGGTACTCCGCGGCTACTCCGGGGGTAGCTTCGATCGCACTTCGCGAATGTCCGTTAACAGCGCGATCGCTTTTTCCCGTACCCTTAGTTATTCCCTTTTTTTTTAAGACTTCATCTAACAGCCCAGAAATAGCCTTGTCATCAGGCCGAATCTGCAACGCCATCTGATAAAAGACGATCGCCCCATCCGGCCAACTGTGCCGCACCAAAGCATTCGCCAACTCAACATAAAGGTCAGCATCATTCGGCGCAATCTCCAGCGCCTTGTGATACAACTGCACATCATCACGATTCTCCTGAATCGCCTTTCGATACAAACCCATCGCATCCTGCAAATCCCACTGCGATCGCATCCTCAAAGCATCGGCCAACTTTTGCGAAATCCACGGCAAATCCGGCTGAATTTCGACAGCACAGCGATAAGCGGCGATCGACTCATCCCACCGTTCCAGCTTCTCAAAAGCCGTCCCCATGTTGTAATAAGTCCACGCAAAATCGCGATTCAACTCCGCCGCGCGCCGGTAAACCTCGATCGCCTCGTCCCACCTTTCCAGTTCTAGCAGCACGTCGCCCAACTTGCTATGCGACCAGAAAAAATTCGGATTCAGTTCATTAGCGCGCCGATACGCAACAACCGCCTCATCCCAGCGTTCCAAATTCACCAGCGCTTCCGCAAGATTGTTGTGCGCCCAAAAATGGTCGGGGTTGAGTTCGATCGACCTTTGGTAAGCAGAAATCGCCTCATCCCACCGTTCCAATTTAATCAGCGCGTCTGCTAAATAATTGTGAGACCAACTAAAATCAGGATTTAACTCAGTTGCTTTCCGGTATGCTTCTACAGCCTCATCCCAACGTTCCAACTTCAGCAGCACATCGGCTAAATTGTTGTGAGACCAGCTAAAATCGGGATTTAGTTCGATCGCCTTCCTGTAAGCCTCTACAGATTCCTCCCACCGTTCCAACTTAACCAGAGACTCAGCTAAATTGTTGTGCGACCAAGAAAGGTCGGGATTAATTCTAATCGCATTCCTGTAAGCATCTACCGCCGCATCCCACTGTTCTTGATCCTTAAGTATTTCGCCCAATTCGTGATAAGCTGCGCCTGCATTTGGGTTCAACTCCACCGCGCGCTGGTAACAATCAATTCCTTGATTTACCTTACCTTGCTCGATTAAAGTTTTAGCTAAATTCTCGTGTTCTTCGGCGGTTCCCGACTTGGGGTCGATCGCAAATGCTCGATACAAAGCCTCAGCCGCCGCCTCCGACTTGCCTAACTGCGTCAACAATTTGGCAAAATTGCGGAAAGCGCCGGCAAAATCCGGCTTCAGGGCGATCGCCTTTTCGTAAGCAGAAACCGCTTGCTGCCACTGTTCCTGCTGCGCGCAAATGCTGCCATAATTAGCGTAAGCTTCGGCAAAATTCGGATTAATTTCTATTGCTTTGACATAGCAACTTTTAGCTTCATCAATTTTGCCACCAGCTTGCAGGGCGTTACCCAACATTTTGTAAAGTGGCGCTTCCGGCTTTATTTGTAGAGCTTTTTTGCAAGCAGAAATTGCCTGTTCCATTTTGCCCTGAGCAAAATAGCCTTCTGCCAATATTTTGTATGCTTCTGGATCTTCGGTACTAATTCCAGCATTAACAGGTGGCTGAACTTGTTGTTTAATTTGTTGTTTAATTTGCTGCGGTATTTGTTGCAGTATTTCTTGCGGTATTTTTCGCAATATTTGCTCAGGTATTTGTTGAACCTGTGGTTGTTGAACTTTTGGTGCTATTTGTTGTTGAACTGGCGGCGACTTAACAGCACCATTTGTCCCATTTGCACCAGCCAAAGTTTGCTGTCCTTCGCTACCATTTCTAGCATGAGCGGCGTTGAGTTCGATCGCCTTGCGATAATATGGAGTCGCTTCATCTAACTTGCCTTGTTTTTTCAGCGCTTCGCCCAAATTTTGGTAAGCAGTCGCCAAATTAGGATCTAACTTGATTGTGCGCTGATAACAGGCGATCGCCTCGGGAAATTTTTCCTGGCGGAACAAAGCGTCACCCAGATTCAAATGTTCCGCAGGTGACACTTTTTCCGGTTCCAAACTAAATGCTTGATACCAGCAATGCTGCGCTTCGGCCGGTTTGCTAATTTGTCCGAATACTTTTGCTAAATTCCGGTAAACTCCCGCGAAATTCGGCTTAATCGCGATCGCCTTTTGATAAAACTCGATCGCCTCCGACCATTTTTCCTGCTGTGCGTAAATGCTACCCAAATTCGCGTATACTTCCGCAAAATTCGGTTCTATTTCAATAGCCTTGGCGTACCAGTGCCGCGCCTCTTCCATCCGGCCTTGAGCTTGCAGCACATTGCCCAAAGTCTTGTAAGCCGGTGCAAAATTGGGGTGAATCTTCAAAGCTTGCTCGCAGGAGGCGATGGCTTCTTCTAATTTTCCTTGGGATAGGTATGTTTCTCCCTGTTGGTTAAATTGAACCGCTGTTGATTCTGTATTGACTGTAGATGGCATAGCGGCGGCGGCTCCAGAAGCAGGAATTAAGTAGGGTAGTCTAAACGTTTCACAATTATACTCGGGTTTGACACCAACATTAGCGAGCTTGTTCCCCGAAGTATTAATTTTTTTGACGGAGGGTGCTGGGAGAAGCTGGGATTCTCTGCTGATTTTTTGATTGGGCTGCTAAGTAGTTGAACCGTAGGGACACGGCAATGCCGTGTCCGGCGCGGGAGTAGGGCACGGCAATGCCGTTTCCCTACCCAAATACAGTCGTTTGCCCGATATTTGTGCTGTACTGACAACCGCTATATAGCAGTCGCCAAGGCGCTTGAGTCATTGCTCCCTGAGCCGTGCCCTGAGTCCTTCGACACTTCGACACTTCGCTCAGTGCGCCGCTTCGCTCAGGATAATTCAAGTCATATCAAATCCGTTTGCATCGGAATGATCTAAACAGAGGAGACGGAGGAGACGGCAGTGCCGTGTCCCTACCGCGATCAATTGTAGGGACACGGCACTGCCGTCTCCTCGCTTGTCATTCCGGCGCAGCCGGAATTGATATCATTGGGTCTTCTCCCATATCAAAAAACGATCGCCCTTTTCGGATCGAGCGATCGCCCTTTGTCAACAATGACTTAACAACTCTTAGCAATTAATAATTAAGCTGCTGCGGCTGCTGCTGCTGCTTCTTCTGTGTCTTCAGCTTCAGAACCTGCTTGAATTCCCAGCACGGTAACAACTACCTGAGTGGGTTCGCCGAGAGCTACCACTCCCGGAGGCAAAACTAATTCGTGAATGTGCAGCGCATCCCCTACCTTTAAATTAGAAATATCTACTTCAATGGCTTCAGGAATGCTGTCAGGTTTGCACTTAACTGCGAGTTGTGTCAGCACGGTATCCAAGATGCCGCCTTCTAACTTGACGCCGACAGCTTCGCCGACAAAACGCAGTGACAATTCAACTTCCAGGCTGTCTTGACTTGCCACGGAGAAAAAGCTCAGGTGGTAAGGATAGCCCTTCCAAGGATGAACTTGAACTTCCCGCAGCAAGGTTTTTCCGCTCCAAGAGAGTTCGGGAATGCTGAGGTCAATTAGGGCATTGTTGACTACGCGCTTTTTGAGCAGTTGTTCAACTGTTTTAGCTTTGATGGTAAGGGAAATGGATTCAGATCCTTTGTGGCCGTAGAGGACGGCGGGAATCATTCCTGAGCGGCGGAGGGCGTTAGGTTTGCTGCCTTCTGCCCGCTTTTGACATTCTACTGCGAGTTCCATTTTCTGACTTTCGGCTGATTGTTTTCACATTTTACCAGAATTGTGATATCTCGATCGCACTTAATTAAATTCGCTGAAGGTATTGATAGTTTTCATTTTCCACACACTTCAGCAATTCCAGCATTTTTCTCAGACGGTAAGTTCCTGATTGATACTCTTCTTTTGAAGGGTAATCACCAAGCTTAGTCAGAACTACATCGCTTTCACTAATGATTTCTTGGCTGAACATTTTCTTGAACTGCTGGCGAATCTCTTGATTTAATTCAACTAGAGGCAGAATTACATTTTCTTCATCTAAGTGAATTTCGGTGTCGATTGATGCGCCACCTATTTTGGAAAATGCTGATTTTGCTAACCACTCGTAAGTAGTTGCTGTGATTCTTACACTATCGGAGGGTTCACCATTGGCTGAATAAAAACTGATGTCAAACATTGGGATTACTCCTGCTACTAAACATCTAAAAACTCGTTATTATGATTTGGCGCTTGAACTAACTTATTAAAGGACTCGCTGAAGATACTGATAATTTTCATTCTCCACACACTTGAGCAAGTCTAACAATTTCCTCAGACGGTACGTTCCTGCTTGGTATTCTTCTTTGAGAGGGGAATCACCCAGCTTAGCAAGGACGGTATCGCTTTCACAGATGATTGCGTCGCGGAAAAAATTTTTAAACTTCTGGCGTATATCTCGATCTAACTCAACTAAAGGTAGCTTTTCCTCCTCTTCATCTATCAAGATATTTCTGGGGACAGATTTGCCAATTTTGGAAAATTCTGATTTTGCCAACCACTCGTAAACGTCTTCAGATATTCCGACATAGTGAGGTGGCTGATTAGTTTTGAAGGCGTAAAAAATCATGTCTAACATTAGCTTTCCTCTTGACCTTCCTGATTCAACAATTTACTCTCTGGAAAATTTTCTACCCAAGCTATATCTGCTTTGTCGAATACACCTTTAGCTGGTTTAGTAATTCCGCCTGTGGTAATAACTCCAATCACAGTTCCTTTTTGACATATTTCCTTAGCTTTTGTGGAATCTATTTTTTTGTTTTTCCAGGCTTTGATTTCAATATGGGGTTCATTCATTATTATTTATACTTTTGATTATTTTGATAAATTAACCATTGAATTCGATATGAAAATTGCGGAGTAGCTGTTTAACTCGCGGAACATCTTGCTGGTTTACTATCAAAATATCACCTTTGGGATTGTTTCCGGTTGTTCTTTTGGCTTGTATTCCTTCTTTGCTTAACTCCATTATAAGCCATCCAATCATATCTCTGTGAACTTCTAGCCGTGCTATCAGTTCATCTTCGTCAGTCATTTACTTGACTCCGTATAAGTAAGGATACACTTGACCTCGCCGTGGGTCAAGTGCACTAAGTCTCCTGGAACTCTGAACTAAGTGGGTCGTGGCGAGACTGCCAAAAGCTTTGAGTATGATTGATTGACACCCAAAATTCTATTTTAAGGCAACGTCAGGCTGGCGTACCGTCAACTGACAATAATCCGCGCTTCGGGCCGTGAATTGGGTCTTCGACAATGATAGTTTGGTCGCGACCGGCACCGAGAGATACAATTGCGATCGGCACTTCCATCAAATCTGCCAAAAACTTTAGATAATCCAATGCTTGCGGTGGCAAATCTTCCAAATTCCGGCACTCTTCTGTTGATTGTTTCCAACCGGGAAGGGTTTCGTAAATGGGTTGGCATCGAGCAAATATGCGGGAATTTTTGGGGAAATCGATACAACGTTCGCCGTCTATTTCGTAAGCAACGCAGACTTTGATTTCTTCTAATTCATCCAAAACATCTAGTTTGGTAACTGCTAGACAGTCAAGTCCGTTGATGCGAACTGCGTAGCGGCCGATTACCGCATCGAACCAACCGCAGCGGCGTTTCCGACCAGTTGTCGTGCCGAATTCTGCGCCTCTCTCGCCCAAAATTGCGCCAACTCCATCTACCATTTCGGTAGGGAATGGGCCTTCTCCGACGCGGGTTGTATAAGCTTTGGCGACTCCAATTACGCGATCGATCGCTGTCGGGCCGACTCCTGTTCCTACACAAGCGCCACCTGCGATCGGACTGCTGGAAGTAACATAAGGATAAGTGCCGTGGTCTAAGTCTAATAAAGTGCCTTGCGCGCCTTCAAACAGAATATTTTTCCGCTTGTGAATTCCCTCATAAATCTTCAGGGAACTATCTACTACGTGGGGGCGCAAACGTTCCGCATAGACTCGGTATTCATCAATCACATCTTGGGGATTGAGAGGAGGCAAATTGTAGAGTTTTTCCAGAATGACATTTTTATGATTAATTGTCCATTCCAGTTGTTCTCGGAACCCTTCCAAGTCCATTAAATCGAGCATCCGAATACCAGTACGTTCGGACTTATCCGCGTAGGTAGGGCCGATGCCGCGTCCCGTTGTCCCAATTTTATAATTTCCCCGCTGTTCTTCCGATGCCACATCAATTAATCTGTGGTAGGGCATGGTGACGTGAGCAGTCTGAGAAATCATCAACTTGGCAGTAGAAACGTTCAGTTTTTCTAACTGATCCAATTCTTGAATTAAAACTTTAGGGTCAATGACCGTACCGCAGCCGATGATACATTCTGTCTCAGGGTACAAAATTCCAGACGGAATCAGATGCAGCTTGAAAGTCTGACCGTTGACTACCACGGTATGACCGGCGTTGACGCCCCCTTGGTAGCGGACAACGATATCTGCGGATTTGCTGAGCAAATCAGTAATTTTGCCTTTTCCTTCATCGCCCCACTGGGCGCCGATCACAACTACGTTAGCCAAGGGTTTTTCGCGTTCCGTTCTAGTTGACACAATCTATAATTATGTACGAATGTGTTCCAAGTGTCAATCAATCGATTTTAGATTTTACTGGACGCACTCCCACAGACGAGTCTGCGGGCTACAGAGTCAATTCCTTTGGGTGAAATTAATTTTTGTTACAATCAAGAAAATTGAGGCTGTCTTGCCATGACTTTACACGCTGAGTTGCACCGCCATCTGGGTGGTTCTGTGGTTCCTAGGGTGCTGTGGCGGTATTTCGATCGCCATCACAATGCTGAGATAGCTAGCCGATTTCAACAATACTCGGAGTTTGAGGATTTTTACACTCGTCCGCGCAATACTCTGGATGAGTATCTGGAATTGCACACGCTGGTAGAAAGCGTTCAAACTGTTGAGACTTTGCCTTATTTCATCTATCGGTTGATGCGGGGCGCTTACGTGTTTGAAAATCTGGCTTATTTGGAGTTGCGCTATACGCCTTATCTGCGGACTCCAGAGCATTTGGATCAGTCAGAACGCATTGATTTGATGGCAGAAATTGTCCAAGTTGTGGGTAAGGCAAGTCAAATTAGCGATTGTCCGATTGTAACTAGCCAAATTTTGTGTATGCACTCGCGTTTGCCCTATGAAGTGAATCGGGCGATCGTCGATTTGGCCGCACAAATGGGAGAATATGTTTGTGCGATCGATCTTGCTGGCGGCGATGCTGCTATTGGCGATCGTTTGGACGAGTTTGTGGGATTGTACCAGTACGCAAGGTCGATCGGCATTAACACAACCGGACACCTCTACGAAACCACATCTGGCTGTTATCCCGAACTTTTGCCCTATCTGATGCGGATCGGCCACGGGATTCAAATTCCGTTAAAATATCCCGAACTGTTGCCAGAGGTGGCGCGTAGAGGTCAATGCTTGGAGGTTTGCCCGACTACCTATCTAAAAACGGGAACCTTGCAGGATATGCGGGAATTGAAGGTTGTGTTCGATCGATGTTTTGAAGCCGGTGTAGACATTGCAATTTGTACTGACAACGCGGGATTGCACAACGTGCGGCTGCCTTTTGAGTACGAAAATTTATTGACCTTGGATATCATTGATTTTCGGCAATTGCAAGCGTGTCAAAGTGCCGCTTTTCGCCATGCTTTCGCGTGGCCTTACGACGAGAAGCCAGTGCAAATGCTGACTGGTTTATTGCAGCATGAGTCTGTAGAGGCGATCGTTAATTAGCTGGTTTGTAGTGAGGACTTTAGTCCTTCTTTATAGAAAGGACTTTAGTCCTTACTACGAACCTGTATGGATCAGTTAAAATAGCCAACACATATTTGTAAAATTATAATAAGCATTAGGCGATCGGCGATCGGTAGCAAGTTATAGTTTGAATGCAAAATCAATATAAAAGGATACAAAAAATATGACAAATATGGATGCTTACTGGATGCCATTCACCGCCAACCGACAGTTTAAAGCGAATCCGCGAATGTTGGTTTCGGCAAAAGATATGCACTTTACCAGCGATGATAATCGCTCAATTCTTGATGGTACTGCGGGGCTTTGGTGCGTGAATGCTGGCCACGCCCGCGAAACAATTGCTGAAGCAGTTAAACAACAAGTTTTGAATCTAGATTATGCGCCGGCTTTTCAAATGGGACATCCGGCTGCTTTTGAATTAGCGGAACGTTTGGTAAAGATGATTCCCGGCAATTTCGATCGCGTTTTCTTTACTAATTCGGGTTCGGAATCGGTGGAGACTGCGTTAAAAATTGCGATCGCCTATCATCGAATTAGAGGTGAAGGAACTCGCCAAAGATTGATTGGTAGGGCACGCGGTTATCACGGTGTTGGTTTCGGGGGAATTTCGGTCGGCGGTATCGGTACAAACCGCAAGTTTTTCGGCAGTTTGCTCACGGGAGTCGATCATTTACCTCACACTCATAATTTAGAACATAATGCTTTTAGTCGCAAACAACCGGAATGGGGAGCGCATTTAGCAGACGAATTAGAAGGGATTGTGGCTTTGCACGATGCGTCGAATATTGCGGCGGTAATTGTGGAACCGGTGGCTGGTTCGACGGGGGTTTTGATTCCGCCGAAAGGTTATTTGGAAAGACTCAGGGCGATTTGCGACAAGTACGGAATTTTGCTGATTTTTGATGAGGTAATTACGGGTTTCGGGCGTTTGGGTGCGAGTTTTGCGACTGAATATTTTGGGGTGGTTCCCGATATTGTGACGGCGGCGAAAGGGATAACTAACGGTACTGTGCCGATGGGGGCTGTGTTTGTCAAGGAGGGGATTTACGATGCTTTTATGAATGCTCCTGAAAATGCGATCGAGCTTTTTCACGGTTATACTTATTCCGGGCATCCGGTGGCTTGTGCTGCTGCTTTGGCGACGCTGGATATTTATGAGGAAGAAAAGTTATTTGAACGGGCGGATAAAATTTCTGGTTACTGGGAAGATGCGGTGCATTCTTTCAAAGGAGTGCGCCACGTGATTGATGTTCGCAATTTGGGACTTGTGGCGGGGATTGAGTTGGAATCTATTGCTGGGAAGCCGGGAAAACGAGCTTTTGATTGTTTTACAAAGTGCTACGAAAATGGGTTGCTGATTCGCACGACTGGGGATATAATTGCTTTGTCGCCGCCGCTGATTATTGAGAAGGAACATATCGATCGCATTGTGGAGATTTTGACTGGGGTTTTGCAGGGGATGGAATAGGATGAAGCTAAAATCTCAGAAATCGGGTTTTTGGCCAAATCACCGACTGTAACGAAGGATTGTCGAAAAAACCCGGTTTCTAGCCACCCCGCACATCCAAAATTCATCTGCGTTCATCAGCGTACATCCGCCATCATCTGCAGTACAAAAACCCAGTTTATCGCTACCCCGCGCATCCCAATTTATGATAAAATGCTATCAACTAAGTATTCGGAGATAAACCGATGCAACTAGAAGACTATTTTGAATTTCTCGACCCCGATGACATCCGCATCAAAGGACATCGGATCGGCATCGACGATGTGATTAAGTATTACTTGGATGGATATTCGCCAGACCAAATTCTGGTGGAATTACCCACTCTGAATTTAGAGAAGATTTACGCGACGCTAACCTATTATCTGCAAAATCGCAGACAGATGGATGCTTATATGTTGCGGCTGGCGAAGTGGCGGGAAGAACGCTATCAGGAATGGTTGGCTAATCTATCTCCTCTAGCATTGCGTTTGAGAGCAATTAAAGCACAACGAGAACAGGAGTTACTTAACCTTAAGTGAAAATCCGTTTTTTATTGGATGAAAATTTGCCACCTAAGCTCAAAAGCGCTGTTTTAAACCTCCAGCCGGAGATAGATATTTTGCGGGTGGGGGACGCAAATGCACCGCCATTAGGAACCCTCGATCCAGAAATCATCAGCTATTTGGAATCATCACAAAGGCTATTGGTAACGGATAACCGCAAAAGTATTCCCGGACATTTGGAAGAACATTGGGCCGCAGGGGGACAAAGTTGGGGATTAGTTTGGGTGCGTCCAAGTGGAAGTATTGGCAGATGGGCAGAAACAATTCATTTTATTTGGGAAACTACTGAAGCCGAAGAATGGATTGATAAGTTAGATTGGATTCCATATTAGAAAATGATGTGCAAAAAGTGCGATCGCCCAAAACCCAAAATCACAAAAACAATCAAACATCCCCATAATTTGTAGGGGCGGGTTCACCAACCATAATCGCCCAAAACCAACAATCTCGTAAACCCGCCCCCACCGAACGACAAATCATCGCCCACATCTTAGGATTCGATGCAAATATAAGGTTGATGTGGGTTATTGGTGGTGGGGGGCTGTCTGTACTCCGAGAGATTGTTGGTGAACCCGCCCCTACAAAAAACTTGCCATCGCCCGCCCCAAACAGATGAGTTTCAGCGATAATAAATTAATAGAGCGAACCATCCCAAATCCCAAATCGCCATGAACTCCGATCGCCAACAAGCCTATCTCAACCTGATAAATCAACTGCTAAATAGTCCCAGCGGCGATGAAGCCCAGATATTGAAAACTCACCCGGAATTGCTGGATGATGGCTTGGTGGCGGCAATGCTAGAAGTGGCGGATAATCTCAGAGAACAAGGTGAACTAAATAATGCTAATCGGTTGAAAGATTTTGCAGGGCTACTGGGTAAGGTGGCAGGGTAAACGCATCTAGTTACCAGAGAATATTTGAAACCCCTAGTTCTCGTA
>ENA-OFDP01000506-OFDP01000506.1-metagenomes-genome-assembly--contig:-NODE-506-length-17451-cov-4.041389_pt1 | contig 17451 bp, 9 predicted proteins | sample MGYA00153389_OFDP01 | MGnify analysis MGYA00153389 | reverse complement strand
TATCAACGGCCGCTTTGCTGGCCCCACAGCGAATGGCATCGTCGCTGGTTATGGTGTACGCAATTCAGGCGGTACCGCAACAACGATCAATATTGGCGGCGTGGTTGGATTGACGCGCTAAATTAGAGTTTTCATAAGCTGCTTCCTCGAGACGCTTCGTTAATTTAGCTGTTGGCTCAGGTGTGTATTAGCTTGAAGCGCCACTTTAGCAATTGAATGTAGCTATTCAAAACAGCTTTCAGACCCGTTTGAACTGCACCGGGTCATAAAAAAACGTTTCCTGCGCAATCTGCTCGCCTTCCCAGCGCTGCCAGGCCAGTTCTTCGATGCGGCTCTTGCGACCGTCCAGCCCGGTAAATTCAAACACCCAGCGAATCACCACATGGTCACCGTTGACTAAAACGGGTGCGACGCAGGTAGACATTACCGATGCCGCTCTGGCCAGCGCGGCTTTTTCATGCGCCACCAGCACGTCCCGGCTTACGCGGGGCGGTGACTGGTTTTCCTGCATCGTGGCGTTAAAGGGATGCTCTGCCTAACCCCATGCGATGTGCGTAGCGCAGGCTTGGGCGATCTGCTGCGTTGCATTTCTTGCCAATAGTCCAGCTATTGGACTGCGAAATGCGCCTTGCAGCTCATCCCAACCCGCACTGCACCCATTCGCAGCGAGTTATGCAAGGCATCCCTGGCGCAATGCATCGACGATGTCTGAAAGCATGGGGCGTGACTCCTGCACAACACCCCAGCCCGCATTGCGCAAGGCTTCTGCAATACGCGGATGGGTGGCAATGGCTCGCGCGGGTCGCCAATCAGCACCCGCCAACTGTGGTTGTTGGATTAAATTAGCCACCGCTTCTGAGCTGCTGAACAACCAGACCGAGCCATCTTGGCGGGCGGCTTGGGCGAGTTGAATCTGTGCGTCAGTCAATTCAGGCGCAAAGCGTTGGTACACACTGAGCATGTCAACTTGCGCGCCCGCAACAAGAAGCTGCTGGGCCAGCCAGTCACGGCCTGCAGCAGCCTGAGATGCAGCACCGCTGGTTTGCCCACGCAGCACCAAAACGCGCTTTCCCTGCCAGTCACGTTGCCCCACCACTTGCCACAGCGCTTCAGAGTCAAACTGGCCAGCATCAGGTGGCGGCGAGTCAATTTTGGCGGCTGCTACGCCCACAGCCAGCAGCGCCGTGGCTGTACCAGGCCCGGGAGCCAAAAACCGCAAGCTGGAGGGCAAAGTATTTGTTACCTCTAACGCTATATTATTTATAGCATCTTGCGCCCGATTTGATTGACTTACAGCCTTTATTTGTTGGAAAAAATACTCCACGGCATTGCCACTGACGAACATGCAGGCTGCGTAAACATCCAAACGGCTACACGCTTCTTGTTGCGCTGCGACACCTGCCGGGTCAGTCACAGGCCCAATCTCGATCAATGGCAAAGCCAGCGCCTTAAAACCCCTGTCTGTCAACGTCTTGACCCACTGCTCGGCGTCCCGCGCCGGGCGGGTGACGATCACACGGCTGGGTTTGCTGCCCACACCGCACCCCCTGCACGCAGCTCGCTGGCTACAGCCTCGCCCAGCGCCTCGGCATCAGCAAAGGTATGCACCAGGCTGGTTTTTTGCGCATGCACCAGCGGCGTCATCGGCGTCATGCCATTGCCTGCCTCAACACTCGCCGGATCACCCCAAGCAGCTTGCAGCAGCATGCCTTTGTCGCCTCCCGACGTTGGCCCGCGGGTAAAAGCCGCCAGCGGCATGGAGCAACTGCCGCCCATGGCGCGCGACACCGTGCGCTCGGCCGTCACAGCCAGCCAGGTCGGCATGTCAGCCAGCGTGGCCAGGCCTTCCAGCAAATCGGCTCGGTCTGAACACACCTCGATACCCAAGGCGCCCTGCCCTGCGGCCGGAAGCATATCCGTGGTGGCAAAGCTGAAGCGGATGCGCTCGGGCATGTCAAGCCGCTTCAAGCCTGCTGCCGCCAGCACAATCGCGTCGTACTGGCCTTCGTCCAATTTGCGCAGGCGCGTGTCGAGGTTGCCGCGCAGCGGTTCAATTTTCAGATCAGGCCGCAAGGCTTTGAGCAGCACCAGTCGCCTCAAGCTGGATGTGCCCACCACAGCGCCTTGTGGCAAATCGCTAAGGGATGCATAGTTGTTTGACACAAACGCATCGTGCGGGTCTTCCCGCGTCATCACGCAGGCCAGCGCAAAGCCTTCGGGCAGGTCCATCGGCACGTCTTTGAGCGAATGCACGGCGATGTCGGCGCGGCCTTCCTGCAAAGCGACTTCAAGCTCTTTGACAAACAAGCCTTTGCCGCCCACTTTGCTGAGGGATCGATCCAGAATCTGGTCGCCCAGCGTCGTCATGCCCAGCAGCTCAACTTGCCAGCCCAATTGCGTTTCAAGCCGCGCCTTGACATGTTCAGCCTGCCAAAGAGCCAGGCGGCTCTCGCGAGTGGCTATAACCACCTTTTTTTCAATCTTTTTTCCGCTGCTCAAATCCATGTTGCTGCCTGGTAACCTATTTGTAATCATGTGGTGAAAGGCAATGCTAGCATGTTGAAGACTTTAAACCGACTGAAAAACATGTCCCATAAAACAGCTAAAAACAACGAACGCCCACTGGTCGAAGACATCCGTCTGCTGGGCAGAATTCTGGGCGATGTGATACGTGAACAGGAGGGCGTGGCCGCCTATGAGCTGATTGAGAAGACTCGCAAACTGTCAGTTGCTTTCAGGCGCGATGCGGATGTGGAGGCTGACAAGGCACTAAAAAAGCTGCTCAAAGGCCTGTCAGGCGACCAAACCGTCAGCGTGATTCGCGCGTTTACCTACTTCAGCCATCTGGCCAACCTGGCCGAAGACCGCCACCATATTCGCCGCCGCGCGATTCATGAACGCGCTGGTGACACCCAGGAAGGCAGCATTGAAGTAGCGCTGGCCCGCTTGCGCTGGGCGGGTATAGCACCTAAAACCATAGCTAACACCCTGGCACACAGCTTTGTGTCCCCGGTGCTCACCGCCCACCCGACAGAAGTACAGCGCAAAAGCATTTTGGACGCCGAGCGCAACATCGCCCAACTGCTAACAGCACGCGACGACATCAAAGCGCTTGCGCTGGCCGTTAATGCCATCAGCCCGGCTCTGGCCGCCAAAGACGCCCTGACCCCACGCGAGCTTGCTGCCAACGAAGCGCAGTTGCGTGCCCGTGTGATGCAGCTCTGGCAAACCCGCCTGCTGCGCTTTACCAAGCTGACGGTGGCCGACGAAATTGAAAACGCATTGAGCTACTACGAGGCGACTTTTTTGCGCGAAATCCCCAAGCTGTATGCCAACCTTGAACGGGAACTTGGTCATCAAAAAATCCACAGCTTTTTGCGCATGGGTCAGTGGATAGGCGGCGACCGCGACGGCAACCCGAATGTGAGTGCCGACACACTGAATTACGCGCTGAGCCGCCAGGCTGAGGTAGCGCTGCGCCACTACCTGACCGAGGTGCATTTTTTAGGCGGCGAGCTGTCGCTGTCGGCCATGCTGGTCGATGTCAGCCCGGCCATGCAGGCCTTGGCCAACAGTTCCCCCGACACCAACGAGCACCGCCAGGACGAGCCCTACCGCCGCGCCCTGACAGGCGTGTACGCGCGACTGGCCGCCACACTAAAGATATTGACAGGTGGCGATGCCGCACGCCATGCCGTCGCACCGCAAAATGCCTATGCAAAATCTGAAGAATTTTTAGCCGATCTCCGCACCATCGCTGCTTCATTGCGGGCAAACCATGGCGAGGCACTGGTCGCCCAACGCCTGCACCCGCTGATTCGCGCGGTCGATGTGTTTGGCTTTCACTTGGCCACGGTCGATTTGCGCCAAAGCTCTGACAAGCATGAAGAAGTCGTGGCCGAGCTGCTGGCTACCGCCCGCATTGAGCCCGCCTATGCGGGGCTGAATGAAGCTGCCAAACGCGAGCTGCTCATGCGCCTGCTGAACGACGCACGGCCACTGCGCGTGGTGGGTGCAGCGTATTCCACTCACGCACAGGGCGAGTTGGCTATTTTCGAAGCAGCACGCACGGCACGCGGCCGCTTTGGCAAAGAGGCCATTCGCCACTACATCATCAGCCATACTGAAACGGTGAGTGACTTGCTGGAAGTGCTGTTGCTGCAAAAAGAAGTCGGCCTGATGCACGGCACGCTGGACAGCAACGGCGTCAATGACCTCATCGTCGTGCCGCTGTTTGAAACCATTGAAGACCTGCGCAATGCTGCGCCCATCATGCGGGAGTTCTACGCCCTGCCCGGCATCGCGCAATTGGTCAAGCGCAGCGGAGCCGAGCAAGACATCATGCTGGGCTATTCAGACAGCAACAAAGACGGCGGCATTTTTACCAGCAACTGGGAGCTGTACCGGGCCGAGATTGCTTTGGTGGAGTTGTTTGATGAGTTGGCAAACTCTTTTAATATTCAGTTAAGAATGTTCCATGGCAGGGGCGGCACCGTAGGCCGAGGGGGTGGCCCCAGTTACCAGGCCATTCTTGCGCAACCTCCCGGCACGGTGCGCGGCCAAATCCGCCTGACCGAACAAGGCGAAGTGATTGGCTCCAAATACGCCAACCCGGAAATCGGCCGCCGCAACCTGGAGACCCTGGTAGCCGCAACGCTGGAGGCCACGCTGCTGCAACCCACCAAGCCCGCCACCCAGGTGTTTTTAAAAGCAGCAGCTACCCTTTCCTCTAGCAGCATGGCCGCTTACAGGGCATTGGTATACGAAACTCCAGGCTTCACTGAATACTTTTTCAGCGCTACGCCCATTCGCGAAATTGCAGAACTCAATATTGGCTCACGCCCCGCATCGCGCAAACCAAATCAAAAAATCGAAGACCTGCGCGCCATCCCCTGGGGCTTTAGCTGGGGTCAATGCCGCCTGACGCTGCCCGGCTGGTACGGTTTTGGCTCTGCGGTTGAAGCCATGCTGGCCGAAGGTGGTACACCTGCCAGAAGAAAAGAAGCCACTGCCCTGCTGCAAAAAATGGTCAAAGAGTGGCCGTTTTTCAGAACGCTTTTAAGCAATATGGACATGGTGCTGGCCAAAAGCGATTTGGCACTGGCATCACGCTATTCAGAATTGGTTACGGATATCAAACTGCGCAAAAAGATATTTGCGGCGATAGAAGCCGAATGGCATCGCACCGTGGCCGCCCTGGCACTGATCACGGGCGAAAAGCACCTGCTGGCAGACAACGCATCGCTGCAACGCTCCATCCGCCACCGCTTTCCCTACATCGACCCGTTGCACCATCTGCAAATAGAACTGGTGCGCCGATACCGCGCAGGTCAGGCCGACGAGCGCGTGCAGCGCGGTATCCATATTTCCATCAATGGAATTGCGGCTGGGTTGCGCAATACCGGGTGAGTACGCTCAATTCAATATCACTTGTAGATCACAGTTGCGTCTTGCAAAAGGTGTAAATGCAAGAGCATCAAAAAATTAAGTTTTAGATTTGGAAGAAGCTTTTTAATTAGCTTCGGTTCACACTGAAACTCAATTGCTGCATCAAACCTTGTAAAGCAGTGTCCCAAGCGTCATGATTACTAAAATACCAATAAAAACGGACGCAAGCAGCTCCTATAAACATAGCATTTGATGCAGCGCTTAATCAGCACCTCCCCCGCTCCAAGGCCCAGTCCTACATCAAGAGCAGCGGCGTCTGATGGGTAATCTAAGGGTATTTGCGTAGGATTAAGTATCAACTAATGTACGCGCTTTAAATTGATCAAACAGCGCCATGAAGTTGCCGCCTTTAAATGCTTACGGAGCACACCATGACGAGATTGAGAACCCCCACTGTATTCATACACCCAGCCACTGATTTTGTCTCAAGCGACACTGCAGCTCTCGCCTCTCACATGACCCTTTGCGCTAGCAAGCGCGGTCGATTTTTCGGTGTGCAAGCGGCGCTGGAACTGGCGCAGTCGATGGTGTTTTCGCGCATGGTGACAGCAGCGGTAATTGCTGTCGTGGTGCTAGCAATGATTGGTATCGTTTGAGAATGTGAAAACTGCCGCACTTGATGCTCTGGAATCTCTAAGTCCATACGCCAGAAAAATACTTACTATAAACCCGGGTGGACCTGAGCCACTGATCCGCGCAGAGCTTTTTGGTACGCAGCGCTTCGAAGAACACGGCCGCAGTCTTGCGCAAGCGCAACCGGTTCGAAAAACGTCTGGGTGGGGCGACAACCTCACCTTCTTCCCTCGGGTCAAAGACAATATTGCCGCATTGCGCCAAGCCTACGACTATGTTGCCACCATTTCGCAGAGCGGCCAGTACGTCACGCCCGCTGCTGAATGGTTGCTGGACAATTTTCACCTGGTAGAAGCACAGCTTCAGCAAATTCACGAGGGTGTGCCCCGACATTACTACGCTGACCTGCCCAAGTTGGCAGGCAAGCCTCTTGAAGGCTTACCGCGTGTTTACGGTATTGCCTGGGCCTATGTAGCGCATACCGACAGTGTGCTGGATCCGGCTCTTTTTACTGCCTTTCTGCGCGCTTACCAGGAAATCAATCAACTCAGTCTGGGCGAGCTGTGGGCCATGCCAACCACACTGCGGGTGGTGTTGCTTGAAAACCTGCGCCGGGTGGCTGACCACATTGCTGAAGGCAAAGCAGCACGTGAAGCAGCCCATGCGGTGTGGGACGCGCCTGGAAGCCTGTCTGAAAACGATTTGAACGCCCTGTTGGCAGGTATGCGTGCGAGAGGCCTGAAGCGCAGCTTTTTGACCCAACTCTGGCAGCGTATACCTGACCATCTGAGCGATGCCAATGCGATGCTGGTGTACTGGATCAATCTGCATTGTGTGAACGGCGTGGCATCCATTGCTGACAGTCAGTCTGCCCAGGTATCTACCAACCTGACCATCAGCAACATCATCAACAGCCTGCGCCTGATAGGCCAGGTTGAGTGGCGTGAGTTGATTGAGCCTGTCAGCAGTGCGATGCAGGTGTTACAGCATTTACCCAGCTTTGCACGTGAAAGCGAGGGCACCCGCCAGCAGATCACCCAAGCGATGGAAAAGGTAGCACGTGATAGCGCGCAAACCGAGCTGGCCGTGGCTGAAGCGGTGGTGAGCCGGGCGCAAGCATCCACCCACAACGTCGAAAAGACAGCCGCCTACCATTTGATAGGGCCAGGGCGTGAAGCGCTACTTGACGGCTTGACACCAGACAAGCCAGCGACAGGCAAAGGCTCTAACCTGAATATCAGGCTGAATTTAAGCTTGAACTCCTCATGGCGACTGCGCATTTACCTGCTGGCGCTGCTTTTTGGCACCCTTGCTGTGCTGGCACTGAGCAACCGGCCTTTGTACGACATGGCAGATTGGGACTGGATCCATTGGATAGCCCTGGCCCTGATGGCGTGGCCTGCATCCGAAGCAGTGGCGGCAGTCATTCACCGCGTGATTGCAGAATCAACCAGCATCAAGGCCATGCCCCGGCTGGACTTTACCAGCGGCATTCCGCCCGAGCACAGAGTGCTGGTAGTCATGCCGTGCATGTTGACAACCACTGCATCGATCAAAAGTTTGACCGAGCGGCTGCGCCTCCACTGGCTGGCCAGTCTGGAGGTGAACGCCCAGTTTGCGCTGCTGTCTGACTGGGCAGATGCAGACCAGGCCAGCCTGCCCACAGACAACGAATTACTCAGAGAAGCGCTCACGCAAGTGGGTCAACTCAATTCTGCCTACCCCTCTGCTGACGGGCAAGCGCCGCGTTTTTTGGTCATCCACCGGGGGCGTAAATGGTGCGCCACTGAAGGCAAGTGGATAGGCTGGGAACGCAAGCGGGGCAAGCTGGAAGCGCTCGTGCAATTGATTGCCACAACTGACAAAAAAGACAAACCAAACGAAGGCGCGTTTTATTTTGCCGATGGCATGCATCTGTCTAGTGACATCCAATACATTGTGACCCTCGACAGTGATACTGGCTTGCCGCCCACTGCCCTGCGCGAACTGGTGTCTATTGCCGCACACCCGCTAAATACACCGCACATTGACGCGGCCAGCAGGCGCGTTACGGCTGGTTACGGCATTTTGCAGCCGCGCGTGGTCACGCCGCTGCCTCAAGCAGAAGAATGCTCGCCGTTTCATGCCATGTTTGCAGGCCAGTGCGGCATTGACCCCTACAGCAACGGCACGTCTGATTTGTATCAGGATTTGTTTGGCATGGGCTCGTTTACGGGCAAAGGACTTCTGCATGTCAAAGCACTGCATGCCGTACTTGACCAGCGCTTTGCAGATGAATCAGTGCTCAGCCATGATCTGCTGGAAGGCAGCATCAGCCGCTGTGCCTACGTCAGTGATGTGGTGCTGGTAGAAGATCACCCGCACCACGCAGGCGTGGACGATTCGCGCCAGCACCGCTGGGCGCGTGGCGACTGGCAACTGCTGCCGTTGATGCTGCGCGCCAAAAAGTATGGCATTGACAGCCTGGGTTTGTGGAAGATGTTTGACAACCTGCGTCGCACGCTTGTCGTACCCGCCTCGCTGGCTTTGCTGGTGTGGGTTGTTTTCACAGACGCCATGCCTTTGTTAAAAGCAGTGGCATTGGTGCTGGCTGCCTTTTTGGCGGGGCCGCTGCTCGGCGCGCTGGCCGGGTTGGTGCCCACACGGCGCGGCATTGTGCTGCGGCATTTCTTTCATGTGGGCATGGCCGGACTGTGGCGTTCGTTTGGAGCTGCGGCCTGGCAATTTACCCAGCTGTTTCACAAAGCCGCTTTGCAGGTGGATGCGATTGCCAGAGCGCTGTGGCGGATAACCGTCAGCCGCAAGCATTTGCTGCAATGGACCACCGCCGCCCAGGCGCAAGCTGCAGCAAAATACACACTGAGCGTTTTTATACGCAAGCAGGTTTACACGTCGCTGGCCTGTGTTGCATTGAGCGTGTTGGCGCTGCTGTACAGCCCCTACCCCGAAGCTTCAGCTTTATTTGCGTTGTGGGCATTGGCTCCCGTCTTTGCCTGGTGGGTCAGCGTGCCAGCCCGGCAGCCCAAAGCCCTGCGGCTTGATGCCGGAGAGCGCGCCTATCTGATGGGGATTGCACGCGACACCTGGCGCTTTTTTGAGCATTGCATCACGCCGCTTGATAACCACCTGCCGCCCGATAACCTTCAGGTTGACACCGAGCCCACGCTGGCGCACCGCACATCACCCACCAACATCGGCCTGTATCTTCTGTCGGTGACATGCGCGCGCCAATTTGGATGGGTCAGCACGGCAGACGTCGTTAGTCGCCTGCAAGCAACGCTGGCAACGATGGAACGCTTGCCCAAACACGACGGGCATCTGTACAACTGGTACCAGACGCAAACGCTAGAGGTCCTTCAACCCGCTTACGTATCAACCGTTGACAGCGGCAACCTGGCAGGCCACTTGCTGGCTGTGAGTGGTGCGTGCAATAGCCTGGCACGCAAGGCTGACACCACCCGTATTGAAAAGCAGCAACTGGAACACATCGCCTTGCAGTGCATGGGCCTGTGCATGGGGATGAATTTCAGCAGCCTGTACAACCCCAAGCGGCACCTGTTTCACATCGGTCTGCGCGTCAACGACCACACGCTGGACGCCAGCTACTACGACTTGCTGGCATCTGAATCGCGCCTGGCCAGTTTTGTGGCGATTGCCAAAGGCGATGTGCCGCGCCGCCACTGGATGGCCTTGAGCCGTGCGTTTTTATCAAGTGGTGTGACGCCAGGTTTAAAGTCATGGTCAGGCTCGATGTTTGAATACCTGATGCCGTCCCTGGTGATGCAGGAACCCGAGCAAGGCCTGTTGTATTCGTCCAGCCTGGCGGGAGTGATGGAGCAGCAAATCTTTGGCGCCGCGCAAGGTTTGCCGTGGGGCGTGTCTGAATCGGCTTACTTTGCGCAGGACCACTCGCTGGCCTACCAGTATTCGCCCTTCGGCGTGCCGCGCCTGGCACTTCGCAGAACGCCCGCTTCCGACAAAGTAGTTGCTCCGTATGCCTGCCTGATGGCAACCATGCTGATACCCAAAGAAGCCATCCCCAACCTGCGCCGGATGGAGGGGTTGAATGTACGTGGCGAATACGGGTTTATGGATGCGATTGACTTTACTGCCGCACGCCAGCCGCATGATGAACCCTACAGTGTCGTGAAGAATTACATGGCGCATCATCAGGGCATGACTTTGGTAGCGCTGTGCAATGTGTTGTGCAGCCAGGCACCGCAGCGCTGGTTTGCACAAACTCCGCTGGTGGCAGCGTACGAGACTTTGCTCCATGAGCGTTGCCCGCGGCAAATCATCAGCAGCGCCAACCCGCGCATGGCACCTGGCACTGATGACATCCTGCCCAGCAGCGCTTTTCAATCGCGCGCCGTCAATCCCGCACAGGCGCAGTGGCAACCCACACAGCTGCTGTCTAACGGCCGCTACAGCGTGGCATTGCGATCCAATGGGGCGGGCGTCAGTCGCTGGCAGCAAAACAATATACGCATCAATATCAGCCGCTGGCGCGACGATCTGCTGCGCGACGAGTACGGCAGTTTTATTTACCTGGCCTCAAGCAGCGACACGGCGGCGTACTCCGTCACTGCGCACCCTGCCCCGCACCCACAGTGGCGTTACAGCTGCTGCTTCATGGCTGACCGCGTGCAGTTTGATGCGACATCAAGTCAGCTAAAGGTCACCACCACCGTGCTCGTCAGCCCGGAAGACGATACCGAACTGCGTACGGTGGTCATCAACAACCTGCTGGATGCAGAAGTTGTATACGACGTGGTTTCCATCTTTGAAGTGGTGCTGGCCGATGCCAAAGCTGACGAGGCACATCCCGCATTTTCAAACCTGTTTATTGACACCACCTGGCACGCGCCATGGCGTGCCTTGATGTTGACACGCCGCCCCCGACTGCAGGGTGATCCGCAAATATCAGCCGCACATTTTTTGGCTGAAGCGGATGCCGATATTGTGTCGCTGGACTGCATCACCGACCGCCGCGCCTTTTTAGGCCGCAACCGCAGCCGTGCACAGCCCGCGATGGCGCAAGGCTGGACGAAAGATACGGACACCCCCCCAGTCAATGGACTGGACCCCGTAGCCTGCCTGCGGGTCAAAGTACGCATCGCCGCCGGTGGTACCGCAAAGCTCAGTTTTGCTACCACTGCCGCAATGGATGCTGACGAACTGGCTGGCCGGATTGACAAATACCTGCAGCCTATGCACGTGGAGCGCGCCGCCCGCATGGCGGCCACGCTGGCTCAGGTACGCCTGCGTGACCTGGGGCTTGACGCTGATGAAAACGCCGCCGTGCAAGACCTGACGACTGCGCTGATGTACAGCAGCCCACGGCCCAACGTCATTGCCAGCACAAACAATATGATGAGTACCACGCTGGTAGACCAGAAACAGCTGTGGCGGCTTGGCATATCAGGAGACAAACCCATCTTGCTGGTGCGCATTCATTCCAGTGAAGGCTTGGGGCTTATTCAGTCGCTGTTGCGGGCACAACCGTGGTGGAGCTTTGGCGCCTTGGTCACGGATGTGGTGGTACTGAACAGTGAGGACAACTCGTATTTGTCACCCTTGCAGCATGAAATTGTGGCCCAGCGTGACCGATTGATGCAGAAGGTGCAACACAGCTTTCCGCCTGCGGACGGTGCGGGCTTTTATCTGCTGCGCGAACATGAAGTGTCGCCGTCAGAGAAAGTCGCACTACTGGCCATGGCGCGGGCGGTATTCATTGCCGATGGCAGGCCGATTGAAAAGCAGATCACTGCGCTTAAAGCGGCGTGGTCAACACAATCCAGGCCTAAAGTTTCAGAGCTGCCCATGCGGCAAACTTTGCCAGCACCTGTGGCTGTCAAAACGCCTGCAGGTAAATTTGACATCCATTCAGGCGAGTTCCAGTTCGACATCAGCACCACACATCGGCCATCACGCCCGTGGGTCAACGTCATCGCGAATGCGGCGTTCGGCTTTCAGGTGTCTGAAACGGGCAGTGGTTATACCTGGGCCATCAACAGCCGGCAGCACCAGATCACGCCGTGGAGCAATGACGCGGTTGAAGACCCAACGCATGAGCAATACATCCTGCAAGACATTGAGACAAGTCAATTTTTACCCTTGACCCCTGGCAACCACCGCAACTCGACTGGCAATGCTCTGTCAAAACACCACGTGCGCCATGGTCAGGGCTACAGTGTATTTGACAGTGCACATGAAAATCTGGGTATCCACACAACTTTTTTTGCTGACCGTGATGCAGCTGTGAAACTGGTGCATGTCCAACTGCGCAACAACGGCAACAGACCGCGCGCACTGCGGGCTTTGGCATTGGCAGAATGGCAAATGGGTGCCAGCCAGGCAGATCGCCGCACCGTATTGACCTGGAGTCCACCCGCTTTAAACGCGGTGATGGCACAACAGCGCCAAAGCCGTGCGGGCTTTGGCGGCAGCACGGCGTTTTTGGCGCTGGCTGGCGTGCCGGGCGTTGTTCAATGGACATGCGACCGCAGCGAATTTTTTAATCTGGCCGGCCAGCTTTCCTGGCCCAACACACTGAGCCAGCGCAGCGGCGGCGGTTTGGACCCATGTGGCGCACTGGCCAGCAGCTTTACGCTGGCACCAGGCGAGATATTTAATTTTACTTATCTGGTGGGTCATGCGCCAGACGCGGCTCAAGCTGAACAACTGGCCAAAACATGGCTACAGAAAGACGTGCCGCAAGCTTTAAAAAATGTCAAAACATTTTGGGGCGACCTGTTAGGGCACATTCAGGTCACCACGCCTGACCCGCTATTTGATGCATTGGTCAACCGCTGGCTGCTCTACCAGACGCTCACATCACGCCTGTGGTCCAAGGCCGGCTTCTATCAGGCCGGCGGTGCGTTTGGCTTCAGGGACCAGTTGCAAGACAGCATGGCCTTTGCAGTTGTGGCACCCGAGCGCCTGCGCCAGCAGATTGTGCTCAATGCCTCACGCCAGTTTGCTGAAGGTGATGTTCAGCACTGGTGGCATGCACCCGGTGGTGAAGGCGTACGCACTCATTTCAGCGACGACTTGCTGTGGTTGCCTTTTGCTTGCGCGCACTATGTGGACGTCACCGGCGATGTATCGCTGCTCGATGAGCAGGTGGCGTTTTTAGAAGGCGCAGCCATACCTTCAGGCGCGGAAGACGCATACTACGCGCCCGACATCAGCGCGGATCAGGCATCGGTCTACGAGCATTGCGCCCGCACCATTGACCGCAGCCTGGCCACAGGCACCCACGGACTGCCATTGATGGGGACAGGCGACTGGAATGATGGCATGAACCGCGTAGGCCATGAAGGCAAAGGCGAGTCGGTGTGGCTGGCCTGGTTCTTGTGCAATGTGACGCAAAACTTTGCACCGCTGGCTAAAGCCCGGGGTGACAGCGTCAGGGCAGACAAATGGCTGAATGCGCGGCAAGGCTGGATTGAAGCGCTGCATACCCACGGCTGGGACGGCGAGTGGTTCAGGCGCGCATTTTTTGACAACGGAGCGCCCCTGGGCTCATCCAGCAACGATGAATGCAACATTGATTTGATTGCGCAGGCCTGGTCTGTGCTGTCTGGCGCCTCAACAGAGCCCTTCATGCAAAGCGCCATGCAGGCTATGACACAGCAATTGATTGACGACGATGCAGGACTGCTTCACCTGCTGGCGCCACCGTTCGAAAAGTCAGCCAACAACCCCGGCTACATTCAGGCCTACCCGCCTGGCGTACGTGAAAACGGTGGCCAGTACAACCACGCCGCCGTCTGGGCCATGATGGCGCAAGCCCAGACAGGCGATGCGCAAGCCGCATGGGAAAGTTTTAAAGCCATCAGCCCGGCTCACCGCAGCCAGCACCCTACGCGCGGCCCACTGTATGAGCTGGAACCGTACGTTACAGCAGGCGACATTTACGGCGCAGCGCCCTACGCAGGGCGTGGCGGCTGGAGCTGGTACACCGGTTCAGCCGCCTGGTTGTACCGCGCGGCGCTGGAGAATTTACTGGGGTTAAAAATACGGCAAGGTGAGTTGTCATTGACACCCTCCGTGCCAGCCGATTGGCCTTCGTTTGACGTCACGTTAAAGCTGGATGAACGTGTGGTGACAGTGCGCTGGCAACGCGGCGAAGCAACCACATTAAAACCTGATCGCTTCGTGAAAGCAGGTGAGGTGGTAAGGCTTGCAGAGTTACCAGTGCAAGCGTCTGTAATTGTATGGTCTGCTATTAATTAGATAGCTTGTTACACCCGTATTTATTGGCCTATAGACCGATTGGATACTTTTTTTTTAGGCATGCTTAAACCTCGTGTCCAATAGCAGCATGAAAGCAGCACAGAACACCTCAATCCTGCAAGCAGATAGCTTGCGCTTCAGTCACCCGAATCAAGAGCTATTCAACAACTTTTCCGCCAGTATTCCGCCACGGATCACGCTGATACGCGGCGGTGACGGGTGCGGCAAAAGCACGCTGCTCAGGTTGCTGGCAGGCGCGTTGCCACTGCAAAGCGGGCAGTTAAACATCAACGGCATCAGCTTGCAGACACAGCCCGAAAATTACGCCGCCCACGTTTTCTTGGCTGATCCGCGCACTGATTCGTTTGACCAGTTCACCGTGCCAGACTACTTTGAGATACAGCGCAGCAAACATGCTGGTTTTAATGATTCTGAGCTGGCCGAGTTGACCATCGGTCTGGGCTTGCAGGAGCATTTTCCCAAGCAGCTTTTTATGCTGTCCACCGGATCAAAGCGCAAGGTTTTTCTGGCAGCGGCACTGGCGTCAGGCGCGCAGGTGACGCTGCTTGATGATCCCTTTGCTGCGCTGGATGTTGCGTCAATCAGGTTTGTGTTGGTTTGGTTGAACTCCGCCGCAAGCGTCAGCGACAGAGCCTGGGTGATAGCCGGCCACGTCGCACCTGATGGATTGCGTTTGGCTCAGATCATTGATTTGGGCGATTGAGATTTTCATTGCGAACACAACCATGTTGCTTTCAAATCGCCGGCTCAAACCAGCGCAATCAGATCGGTCACCCCCACATCCACACCTGCCTGCGTGAGAAGCGTCGTCACTTGCCCACGGTGATGGGTTTGATGGTTGAAAAAATGCGTTAACGCTTGCCAAGCTGGGTGCGCGCGCTGCACGCCCTTGGTGTTGGCATATCGCATGGTACTGACTAAAAAATCGGGCGGCATGTCGGCGAGCCACTGCTCAATGGCTGCGTCCAGCGCATCGCGGGTTTGCTTCAGGTCAGTCCATTCAGGGTGCACATCACTGGCGTAGTCTGAGCCTTCCGGCACGCTTAGAAGCGCAGGCTTCAGTGCTGCAAATTCAACGCCTTGACTGGCAAAGCGAACCAGCCACATTTTGTCGGCCAGCACCAGGTGGGTCAGCGTGTGGTGAACCGATTTGAAAAAAGCACCCTGGTCGGCCTTGCGCTGTGCATCGGTCAGTCTGTCGCAAGCCGCATACATGCGCTGATTCATCCAGCGGTTGTAACGCGCCAAAAAGCGGTAGTTATCAATGAATGAAGTTGTCATGTTTGCAGGATCCTTGTTAAGCATTCTCAGCAAGTATCTGCGCGTTTTGTTAGCCAGAACCCACTAGACCCATTCACTGCGCAAGAGATACACAACGCAACATTCTCACGGCGTGGCAGCTACCACTCTCAAGGCTTCAAATTTCTGCCAACTCAGTTTATACGGCGAGGCCTGCTTTCTTTCTACTCCAATTGCTGCTGCGCAAGTTGCACCGCCGCAAACGCAGACTTGTCCGGCTGATGTCGCCAAAAGCAGCCAGTGCATGACAGTACGCGGAAGAGCAGCGCGGCTTGCGCTGCTCCACGCTTGATTTTTTGACTGATTTTTGAGGATTTTTTACCAACGAATATTCTTGAAACAGTGTTCAATTTAGTTTAAAGCATCGTTCAGGTTCACAGCACTCCCAAACCCGCCGCCCCCGGGCGTATGAATTTCAAACACATCACCAGGCAGCATGTCAGCCTGGCCGATGTGGCCCAGGCTTTCGATACGGCCGCCTGCGCGCACGACCACGTTTTGCCCGACCTGTCCAGGCTGGCCGCCCGCCATGCCAAAGGCGCCATGTTTGCGGCCGTTGGACAAAATGCTGGCTGTCATGGCTTCCAGAAAACGTACGCGCCTGACGCCGCCGTTGCCGCCTGTCCACTTGCCTGCGCCGCCTGAGTTGGCGCGGATTTCGTAGCTTTCCAACCTTACCGGAAAGCGGAACTCCAATATCTCGGGATCGGTTAACCGCGAATTGGTCATGTGCGCCTGCACAACCGATGTGCCGTTAAAGCCGCCGACCAATTTGCCGTCTGCATCCGCTACGCCGCCTGCGCCGCTGCCGCCAGAAATGGTTTCGTAGTACTGATACTTTGAATTCCCAAAGGTGAAATTGTTCATCGTGCATTGCCCAGCTGCCATCACACCCAGCGCGCCGTAAAGCGCGTTGGTGATACAAGTCGACGTTTCAACGTTGCCAGCCACCACCGAAGCGGGTGGATTCGGGTTCAACATACTGCCTGGCGGGATAATGACTTTGAGTGGTTTCAGGCAACCCGCGTTCAGCGGAATATCGTCATTCACAAGCGTTCTGAAAACATACAGCACAGCCGCCATGCACACTGCTGTGGGCGCATTAAAGTTGTTTGTTTGCTGTTCTGATGTGCCGGTAAAGTCTATCTCGGCGCTGCGGTTTTTTGTGTCGACACGGATGGCTACTTTGATTTGCGCGCCGTTGTCTAGCGGCAATGTGAAGTCACCATTCCTCAACTTGGTGATCACGCGGCGCACCGACTCAAGCGTCTTAAATCGAGCATCAATGAACATCAACGCGAGCGAGATCACCCCAAAAAACGTCAGCCGCGCAATCGGGCTCGGGCCGCGATCAAAAAAGCGCGGCGGCTCCGAAGGTAGAGAGGTGACTCTACCGTGCATGGCTTGCATGGCGCGCGCCGATCAAATCAACATTGAACGCGAATCCACCGCCGACGCGCATCGTGAGAAGGCGCAGGTGGCAAAACATCGTGTGTCAGACTTTAATCGGTGGTGAAGATGGAAGACAGGCGATCAATGTTCTCAAGCGCCTTGCCACAGCCGCGCACCACGCAGGTGAGCGGGTCTTCAGCCACCACCACGGGCAGCCCGGTTTCTTCCATCAGCAAGCGATCAAGATCGCGCAGCAAGGCTCCACCGCCGGTCAACACCATGCCTTTGTCGGCGATGTCAGAGCCCAGCTCCGGTGGCGTGCGCTCCAGCGCCTGCTTGACCGCGCCGACAATCGCATTCAAAGGATCGGTGAGCGCTTCGAGAATTTCGTTTGACGACACCGTAAACGCGCGCGGAATACCTTCGGCCAAGTTGCGGCCCTTAATTTCCATGTCGCGCACTTCACTGCCGGGAAAC
>ENA-OFDP01000503-OFDP01000503.1-metagenomes-genome-assembly--contig:-NODE-503-length-17488-cov-3.384271_pt1 | contig 17488 bp, 15 predicted proteins | sample MGYA00153389_OFDP01 | MGnify analysis MGYA00153389 | reverse complement strand
GGTTAAACATGGGTTCGTTAAGTCTCCCAAAGACTGGGAATACTCTAGCTTTCATCGGTATGTAAAAAATGGTTTACTAACACTCAATTGGGATGAAAATGAAGCAATTTACTTGATAGAAAGTATTGGGCATGAATGAAATAGCATTAAATGTTGGGTTTCCTTCGTCAACCCAACCTACGATTTATTCAAACTAGGCATTTTTTGAAGTGCGATCGCTCTAACAATAAAATCGAGAAAGTGCGATCGCGGGTTGGGAAAAACTGGAAGTGCGATCGTTTAATACAACGAGCTATCCAGCATAAATTTTGGGATATTCCCCAGTCGCTTTCCCTACTGCATTTTTTCAAGCAACGCTATATCCTGTCTCAACACATCATTAAGCAATTCACTCAACTCAACCCCCTTCGCTTCTGCCCGCTTGGCAAAAAACTCCACCACCTCATCAGCCAAATAAATAGGCACCTTAAATATCACATCCTCACGGTAAAACTTTCCTCGTTCCGCTCTAGAAAAATCATACTCAGGCTCCATCATATTCCTCCCTCATACTGTTGAATTTCTTGTCGAGTTGCTTTCCGCACTGAAATAATCCGTATTTCTATTCTGTTATCCTCTACTTGCTCAAACGTATGCACCACCACTAAACATTGCCCACTTGCAGCCTGTCCCAAGGTAATCCAGCGATCCTCATCCAAACTATGTGCTTCATCAAACACCGTCATCATCGCTGGGTCTTTGAATATCTGAGTTGCAGATTGGAAACTGATGCCATGCTTACCCTGATTCGATCTTGCCTTATTTGGGTCCCATTGAAAGTCGTACTCCATGCTCCAGCAACAAAGGTGTTGCTCTCTAGTATGGTGCGATCGCCCGATCTTGTAGCGACTGTCTTAAAAAAGCGCGATCGTGGCTCTTTTAGGGTGCGTTAACGAAGTGTAACGCCCCAATATGCAAACATTTGGTGTGTTACGCTATCGCTAACACAACCTACGAAAAAGAGCGATCGCGTAACGCACCAACCAAACCCCAAACAAAGCGATCGTTGAGCTTGTAGTGCGATCGCTTTTGCGATTTGAATAAAACTACATTTGGCGTGGAGTGCGATCGAACACACAGATAGATGAGGTTGTTCCCCGACGGTTTAGCAAGACAAGACAGGCGGACTTCGGATCGCGAGCAGCGGTTAGAAACCGCTGAGGTTATAAGTAGCAACTTGGGTTATCTAAGCGCAGTCGATCGCCTTTTCGCCAAATATAGACAAAGGTCTAATTTACCTTTCTTACTACATCCAGATACGCTGAGAGTATCATAAATTAGCCATCGGCTGACTGATGCTTATTTTCGTTCTTCAAACATTAGCGGAAATTCTGGCGGGGGGAACTTCTCTGACCAGTACGAAGCAAATTGATTTTGGTCATCCTAGTAATCGTAGAGAAGAAGCAACAGAACCAATTCTCAACATCTATGTCTATGACATTCGTGAGAGTAAGCAATTACAACATTCTGGGAGGCAATTAGAACGTAATCGAACGGGGGCTAGCCCGACAGCAATTGTTGGTTGGACACCCACTTGGCTGGATATCTCGATACTGTTAACAGCTTGGGATAAAACCACATTAGGAGAGCATCACTTATTGACTGAAGCTTTAACTTTACTCTTACGTCATCGTTGCTTGCGCGAGGAGTTTTTGTTACCAGAACTCCGAGGTTATGGAAATCTGTCGATGACCGTTTCCTTAGATCCCGCGATCGAGATTGGTTCATTGTGGAGTGCTTTGACTGTGCCATTGCGATCGGCTGTATTTTTAACCGTGACCGTACCTTTTGAGGCTCAAGCCAAGAGTACATCGCTAGTGTTGGAGCACATTATCAGCCTCAGCAATAAGTTGCAGCTATCCGGTCAGGCAACTGTGACGGCTCGGCGGGTCGCGATCTCCGGCATTATCAAAAACTCAGTCACCAATGGATCGTTGGCTGATGTGAAAATTACTCTACGAGGGAAAGAAAAAGTAACAGTTAGCAGTTATGAGGGATTGTTCTTTTTTGGGGATCTGCCTCCAGGCAACTATGTTGTGAGATTAGAGCGCGATGATTATTTAACCGAAAACGTCAATTTTTTGGTAGAAAGTCAGACCAACTCATTTAAAGAAATATTACTAACTCCGATCTAAAACTTCACAACTTGGAGATATTTTTATGGCTAGACTTGACTACTTTGCGCCTGGTGTCTATGTTGAAGAAATCGATCGCGGGAGTCGGCCGATTGAAGGGGTAAGTACGGCAGTAGCTGGGTTTGTGGGCTTTACGGAGGATGTTCGCAGCTCGGCTGAATTATTTAAGCCGATGCTGATTACCAATTGGACGCAATATCTTAACTATTTTGCGCGCCCTAACTCCGATGGGTTTACCGATTTTAATGCCTATTTACCATTCTCGGTTTACGGCTACTTTATGAATGGTGGCGGTCGTTGTTGGGTGACTAGTATCGGTACCCAGCTACCTGGAACGCCAAAACCGCGAACTCCAGAACCAATTATTTTACAAATGCCGGGACGTGGCAATCGCCCTACCCTCAGATTTACCCTGCGGCCAGAACAAGCTGCTGGCGGCACGATCGATCTCCAGATTACTGATGGTATGCCGCGTCCGCTCCCAGAAGGCACTGAAGGTGAAGCTCCACCTAACACTGGAGAATATTTTAATCTGCAAATTCGACGGGGTGAGGAAGTCCTAGAGCAATACGAACATTTGAGCATGAACCCCGAAGTTGCCACCGCCGTGGCAACTTACGCGATGGAAGCTCTAAGAACTTCGATGTATGTCACAGTGGAAGATATGGCTCGCAGCGGACAGCCATTAGCGCGTCGCCCCAGCAATGGACAGTACGAACTAGCACCGCCACTGGTTACTTCTACACCCGATCGATTTGCTGTCGAATTAGAAGGCGTTCGAGACGACCGTACGGGGATTCGGGGGATTTTTGAAATTGATGAAATCACGATGTTGGCTTGTCCTGATATCATGAGAGCTTATCAAACTCAGGTCATCGATCTCGACCAAGTTCACGGCATCATGGAATTGATGTTGAGCATGTGTGAAGGGTCTGCCAGCGGGGATATTCCCAATCCGCCTAACCGGATGGTGGTACTCGATACCCCGCCAGAATGCGTCAAGCCTCAAGCCGTAGTCGAATGGCTGCAACGATTTAACCGTCGATCGATGTTTGGTGCCCTCTACTATCCTTGGATTAAAGTACCCAACCCGCGCAATGGTGGCAAACCAATTCTCGTACCGCCTTGCGGTCATGTGATGGGTGTCTGGGGACGCAATGATGAAACCAGAGGAGTGTATAAAGCACCTGCCAATGAAGTGCCAAAAGGCGTAATTGGCTTGGCTTATGAGACCAATTTTCGCGAACAAGAACTGTTGAACCCACTCGGTATCAATTGTATCCGCAGCTTCCCCAATCGGGGAATTCGGATTTGGGGTGCGCGAACTCTGGTCGAACCAGATAAAACCGAGTGGCGTTATATCAGCGTACGTCGCCTGATGAGTTATGTCGAAAAATCGATCGAACTCGGCACTCAATGGGCAGTATTTGAACCCAACGATGAAGATCTTTGGGCGCGAGTCCGCCGCACGGTGAGCAATTTTCTCGAACGGCTATGGCGGGAAGGAGCATTGTATGGGTCTTCTCCCGAACAGGCATTTTATGTCAAATGCGATGCGGAGTTAAATCCTCCCGAAACGATGATTCTCGGTCGCCTGTATATCGAAGTGGGGATTTGTCCCGTTCGACCTGCCGAGTTTATTGTCTTCCGCATCAGCCAATGGAATGGGACTGAAGATGAGTAGGGGATAGGGAATAGCGATTCGCGCCCGCCTTTGTTCCCCGACGGAAAGCGCGAATCAGCGACCGAAATCGCGCTGAGGTTCCCGTCTGGCGACACGTCTCGCTTCGTATCTCTTTCAGAGACGCTCCGCGAACGCCGACAGCGTGCGTTTCGGTCAAGACAAGACAGGGGATAGGGGATAGTTTTTAGAACTGCGTTCCGACTCCCTTTATGCTTTACTTTCAAGCAACTATAAATAGCAAAATCAAACATAGGAGAAAATACCGTGGCTGAATTTTTAACCGCTTCTAGATTTTATTTTGAAGCACAAGGTCTCGAGCAAAAAATCATTAAAGAAGTTGCTGGTCTGGGTGTGGAATCGACTCCAGCCCAAGAAATTCATGGTTCTTCCAAAGGTGGGATGTCTACTCGTCAAGCGACGCCAACAGTTGCTAAGTTTACTAATATCACCCTGAAACTAGTTGCGACCACCGATGTAGATCTCTACAAATGGTTTGAGGCTTGCAACAAAAATATGGGCGGTAAAAGTGATTGGACTAGCAAGCGCAAACTTGGTTCGGTATCGGCGTACAATCAGGCTGGCGATATGCAGGCGCGATGGGAAATCGAAAACTGTTACCCCTGTAAATATACGGGGCCAACTTTAACGGCTTCTTCCGGCGATATGGCAACTGAAACGATCGAGTTAGTTCATGAAGGAATTAAGCGAGTTCAATAACGCTCGAAATCTATAATTTCAATTCGACCGAGATAAATTAAATCTATTTATTGGGTCAAGGAGGCATCCTATAGATGTCTCTTTAACCTGTTTAAATTACATAACGGCACGATCGACAATGGCTGAATTTGAAATCCTTACCGCCAATCGGTTCTATTTGGAACTAAGTTTAGATAATTCTATTGATAAAATAGATGGTATTTTTTTGGAATGTCAGGGATTGAAGCGAACTCAAGATGCGATCGAAGTCTGTGAAGTTACATCTAACAAGTGGGGAAAATCAACCAACGGTTTGGTAGTAAGAACAAAAATCCCTGGCAATGTCAAAGGCGGAAATATGACCTTGCGGAGAGGCATGACCTGCTCTCAAACCTTATGGAATTGGTTTGAGGCAGTTCAAGAGGGTAATTGGGCTATTCAACGTCGTAATGCCGATTTAAGCATCTTCGATCAAGCAGGAGTAGCCCAAGCGAGATTTACGTTAAGTGGTGCTTGGCCGAGCAGTTATAAGGTTGCCGATCTCAGTGCTAGAGCTACCACTATCGAACTTGAAGAAATGGAAATTGCTTTTGAGACATTCAAGCGAGTAAAACCTTAGGGGAAGCGGAGCGAGTAGGAGGATTATGTTTGCGACAGAGTTTGAATTTACGCTCCCGAAGGGGTATTTAGATCCCGATGGCAATCTTCATCGTAAAGGGGTAATGCGTTTATCGACAGCGATCGATGAGATTTCACCTTTGCGCGATCCGCGTGTTAAGTCTAATCCAGGCTACGCCACCATTATTATTTTATCACGAGTGATTACTTGTCTGGGTGCGATTCCAGAATTAACACCTTCGATCGTTGAGAATTTTTTCACTCAAGATTTAAATTACTTGCAAGATTTTTATCGGCAGATTAATGGTTGGGAGGAAGATAATTTTTCAAAAAATAAAGAACTTCCCGCGTCACCGATCGAATCGGATATTAGAGGCTAGGAGATTTGAAAGCTCAAGTTCGATTTGAATAACCTATTGAATAACCTATCTAATTCCTAACTCCTATTATAACTATGTCTCGGAAAGAGCATCTTGTGACTGAATTCAGCTTTACTTTACCGAGAGGACTAATTGACGAGCGGCAACGAGTCAATCGACAGGGGATGATGCGATTGGCTACTGCCAAAGATGAGATCGTAGTGCAACAACAGCCTAAAGTTAGAGAAAATCCAGCATATGGAGTTTTAATAATGCTTTCGCGGGTAATTACGCGCCTGGGAAGCTTTAATTCTGTCAGCCCCGATCTATTAGAAAACTTATCAATTATCGACATCTCATATCTGAGAGAATACTATAATCGAGTCAACAAACAAGGAGATATCCAGATCCCGACTCAATGCCCTCATTGCAATACTGAGTTTGCAGTTCAGTTAGAACTCGCGGGGGAGTCCTAAGCTACCCTTTGGAGCGATTATATGAAGAGGTAGCCTTCATCGCATATCATTTTCACTGGTCGCAAGTGGAGATTTTGGATTTAGAACATCATGCACGGCAAAGCTGGGTAGCGGAAATAAATAAAATCAACCAAAAAACATTATGAAAGTTAAAATATACTATGCAGAAATAGCACCAGAATTAGAATCAACAGAATTCGATCTCAACTCAGTCAAAGTCAAAGGTGAGTGTATCATCGGTCGATCGCCAGAATGCGGGCTAGTTTTGGACGGAGCAGATCTCAGTCGTCAACATGCTAAATTCTTCAGCAAAGATGGAAATTACTATTTCTTCGATCTTGGTAGTAGAAATGGTTCGCTATTTAATGGTGAATTAGCCCAAGCAAATCGAGAATATTTATTAAGTCCTGGCGATAGTATCCGGATCGGAGATTTTATTCTCGCGATCGAACAAGAAGCGGAAATAGCAGCAACAGTGTTTAAAGTCATCGACCCCTCATTTTTTAAGTCCGATCGATCGCAAGTTGAAGCTATTTCCCAATCTGAAGTACTGCTTTCATCACCCCCAGAGGCTGATGAATCGACGGATCGCGCGATGCCATCGCCGATTATCATCATCGATCGTTCGATCGCCATAGATATACCCGACAGAGTAGCAGAAGAACATCCAAAATCCGATCTCACTATCGATCGTTCGACTGACGAAAATATACTCGATCGAGTAGCAAAACATCCAGAATCGGTTGCAGATCGAGATGAATCGAATGAAGATAATGTCCTCGATCGAGTCACAGCAGAGAAGCCAGCACCTGCTATAATTTTCGATGAATCAAATCGTGACAATATACTCGATCGAGTTTCGGAAAACGATCCAATTGCGGCAAGAGCCAATGATGAAATCGATAATGAAAATATACTCGATCGAGTTTCGCAAGAATATCCCTTACCTACTCTAAATAATGATGAATGGGATGAGAAAGAAGACATAATCGACAATCCAGTCCCAGCAGCACAGTCATCACTTGAGCTAACTGTCGATGAATCAGATGAAGAAGATACTTCTGAGGTAGAGGCGCAGGAACAGCCCTCACTTGGGCTGACAAGCAATCTGGGAGCGGACGTTATTGCCAATGTAGAGACAACAGCACAGCCCTCACTCGCTTTAATTGCCAATGAATCAGATGAGGAAGACACATCCGAGACAGAAGTACAGCCTTTGCTGGGGCTAAATATCGATCGATCTACTGAGGATGTTACTCCTGAGACAGAGAGCGAAGAACAGCAGTCACTTGCTCTAGTTCTGGATCGATTAGCTCAAGAGGATAATCGTAGTAATGCAGATAATGAAGATCTGTCGCAGCACGAGCTAGCTAAAGATGAGGTAGAAGATGAATTAGATGAAACAGAGGTCGAAGATCTGGCATCATCAACTCTCGATCTAGATGAAGAGGAGGAAGATATTGCCGAACCAGAGAGCCACGAACAGTCGCCATCTGCCCTAACTATCGATGAATTTGATGAGAAAACTACACCAACAGCAGAAATGGCAAAACAGCCCTCACTCGTACCTGTGGCAGCGGCAGATGCAATTGTTGATGGAGTTGCGATCGATAGTAATAAAATCAGCTCTGAATTATTAAAGACCAAACAAATAGTATTAATTGCTCACGATACTAAGATTGCCGATTTGACCGATATCGTCGAGCGACACCAGGAATTTTTGTCAAAATGTCTGACCATCACTTGGTCATCTATTGCCGATCTCTTAAAACAAGAGACTGGAATGGCTGTTAGCAAAGAAATTCCCAGCGGAGCATCAGGTGGGTATCAAACTATTGCCGGATTGGTTAATTCAGGCGATATTCTAGCGGTAATTTTCTTGAAAGATTTCTTTGCTCAATCGCAGACTGGACAAGCAAATGAAGAAGCTCTACTGAGATTGTGTAACATCAATGAAATTATGCTAGCAACAAATATTGCCACTGCCGACGCGATCGTGAATTATCTCCGATTTTAAGGTGTAGAGGCGACTAGATAAAAATGATATAAACGAATATACAATGTGAATTACAATTAAAGCTACATATCTGTAGTATAAACCGATAAACCAACCCTAGTTGGTTTATCCGTGTTTGTTTCAGAGGATGGCTGAGAACTCAACTTTGTTAAGCACAAACCCTTGAACTCCCCCTAGTCCCCTTAAAAAGGCTACCGCGTACCGACAAGTCGGCTAGGCTTCGTTTCTAGATCTAAATCCCCCTCATAAATTTACACAATGGAGAAGAGGGCTTTTAAAGTCCCCCTTCTTCAGGGGGTTGGCAGGGTGGTTTCATCCAAGAAAAGAAAAATATCGACAGAAAAATCAGGACTGTCAAACAAAATCAGCCCACTCTCTACCGGACGCTCGAATCAGCAACTCAAACGCAAACCAACATTAGTCATGCTAGTGCTTTCGACTCTATTCATGGTCGTACGATCGAGCACTGGGCGAGGCACCCGACCAGTAGGAGTGTCAGCGTATTTGCTGCACCGACTCAATTGTTAGCCAAGTGGACTGGTTTGAAAAGTGTCATGATGGTTAACCGCGCTGGTGTCCGCGCTCGGAAATCCTCTAGTGAAACTGTCTACTATTTGAGCAGTCAAAGCTTGACTGCGAATACCTACGCGACGTTTTCGGTGCTAGGCGGGTTCCCCGCCCAGCAGGGAAGCTTCCCCCAAAAAGCTCGCTTACATGCGCCTAATTCGTGGTCATTTGGCGATCGAGAATCGTCTCCATTGTGTAAATTTATGAAGACATTTAGATTGAATTCCAGAGTTCTAGGACTAAGTGTTACTTTAGGGATATTTTTCCTGCTACCCACTTTATTGCTACCTGTACCAAGTAACGCTTTGCCTAAAACCACATTTGCCTTTATCAAGAAAGATTGTTGAATTTTAGCAATTTATCGATGCTTTTATACTTGCTGATGTTACCAAGCCTTCGATCGAGGTTTTTCAGCAAATGGAGGTTTTGAGTTGGGCAATTCCGATCGCCACCTATCAACAAGTAGTTAAGAAATAACAATGGACAATAATGCGATCGATGCTAGCCTCTCGATTTACAGTCTGACTTTTCGATCTCCAGACAATCCGGTTTCCTTTGATGTCAACGTTGGTAATAACAGTGACAGCTTTGCTAATTTTCATGTCGAAGTATCCGCGTCTGGGGAAAACTTGAGTTCGGACTATAAATGGTACAAAATATCTCCTGAAGTCGCTGCGGCTCAACCGCATGGAAGTACCACTACATTTCAAGTTATCGTCTTTGAGAGTCCCGTGCCAGGATTTGTCGGCACACTCGATCTGAGCGTGCGGATTTTTTCGCCCCAGTTGCGTCAAGAACGACGACTGTTGCTCCGGCTGACGATCGCCGCAGATCGGCGACCATCTGTCGTCAGTGTCGAATTGCCGATTAAACAGTTTCAGATTTATCCTCGCAATCCGGTAGATATCCCAGTCAGGGTAAGGAATTTGGGGCAACAGTTTGTCGAGGTAGTGGTGAAGTTGACCGGAATCGAGTTGTCATGGCTCGTGGGTGGCGACCAGCGACGGGTATCATTGGCTCCAGCCAGTCAGGTTGAGATTAGCTTTCAATGTCAACCGCCAGCGGTAACTAAAGCACCCAGCCAAAATTACCCCTTCGAGATCGAAGCGATCGGTCAAAATTCAACTACCACAGATCGCGGCAATATCGAGGTGTTACCAATCGGATTTGTCGGATTGAAGGTCGATCCCAAACATCAACAATTACCAGCTAGAGGGCAATGGTGGCCCAATTGGCGCGATCGATCGACAGCTTTTAACCTCTTTTTTAAAAACGACAGCAATCTTCATCAGCAAGTCGATGTATTGCTCCAAGGCAAAGATCGCGATCGCTGCACCGCCGAGATCTCGCCGCCAGCCGCCCATCTAGATTTAGGACAAACTACCACAGTTCAACTCCAGATCGCCACCAAACGCCCTTGGCTAGGAATCGGCACCAAATTACACCTCGAAGTAAAACCGAGTCTTACAGACCAACGTTTGGGCACTACCGATCCGGCGACAGAATCTTTGACAGTGCGAGTTTTACCGATCGTGCCGCTGTGGATGCAGCTAGCCGCGATCGTCACGATTGCTGGATCGCTGGCTTGGTTGTTCAAACCTGGATCGATCTCTCATACTGAGTTTGTGAATTCAGTCCGATTTAGTGGCGATGGCGATACTGTCGTTAGTGGGTCTGATGATTGTACGATTCGGCGGTGGCGGCGAGATGGAGACAAATTGACCCCATTTCGGAGCGTTCCGGCAAATGAGGCAGTTGCCTGTGGCAAATCCCAGCAGCCACAAGGCTTATTAGCCATTCCCAACCGTTCTGTCAGCGTGTTACGGCTGATGCCAGAAGATAGCAATCGGCTGGCTGTGGGATTGGAAAATGGCACCGTCGAACTATGGAATGTTACTACCGCCAAAAAGATCGCGCAGCTAGCCGCACCGGATCGAGTCACCGCAGATCGAGTGTTCGATCTGGTGTTTAGTCAAGACTCAAAATACCTCTTCGTCGGTCATGGTAGTGGTAAAGTCCGCGTGTGGCAAAGATTGTCAGCCGATGGTCAGTTTCAATTGGCATCATCTCCCGTACTCGACTTAAACAACCAACTAAAACGAAATTTTCAAGTCCGGGCGATCGCGATCGATCCAGCGCAAAATACTCTAGTCATTGGTGGTAACTATAAACGGTTTGTGGTGTGGTCGCGACAGCAGATTTTTGATGCTAACAAGCCCCAGCTAGCCGTTCAAAAACTAGAGAAATTAGATGAAAAACTCAGTGCGGGGAGTGGAGATTATATTTGGGGTTTAGCCTTTGTACCAAATGCGCCTAGCATTCTGGCGACCGCCGATTCGGACGGATATATTACGATTTGGGACTTGGCTAGTTGCGGGGGGGGAGCTACTGAAACTACGGCAGTTAAAGAGCTAAACTGTCAGCGGGTGGGGGTAAAAGCGCGATGGCAAGCAAGTAAACAAGCAATCCGCAGTATTGCTTTTAGCGCGGATGGCAAATTAATAGTAAGCGGTGGCGATGATGGTAAATTGATGGCATGGTGGTTGACCCCAGAATATCAACTCGATCGCGTTAAATCGCCAATCGGTCGAGAAATCTACCATAGCGATCGCAAAATCAATAGTATCGACCTAAAAACAATCGATCGAGGTGTCGCGATCGTTACTGGTGGTGAGGACTTTCAGGTTAAACTACATCAATTGATGAATTGAGGAAATATTGTCGATGTCAGGCACATTCAGCCCACTCAACGTAATTATCAATCCGCCTGGAGTGCAAGCGGGAATGCCTGGAGAGTCGGTAGAACTCCATGTGGTGGTCATCAATCAAGGAGATCGCAATGCAATTATCGATATCTATTTGGACGAAGCTTTCAAACTCTTTACCCAGTTAGCGATTGCTCCATGCGAACGGGTAGCACTGGCTCCCCAACAAAGTATTGAAGTTAGTTTTCAGGTACCTATTCCGATCGATACACTACCTGGTACCTACGATTATGCTCTCATCGTCGATGCGCCCCAACACTATCCCGCCGATACACCGATTCAGTTTGCACAGCAAATAAAAGTTTTACTCAAAGAGCAGACGAGTGTTCGCGGATACGATCCAACTTTTTCTCTACAACCTAGTAGTAATCCCGGACAACCGCTGACATTTCAGTCTGGCAATCCGCTTCAAATAGCCCTAACGCTCAATAATCGTTCTAGTCGCGTGGATAGTTTTCGAGTAACTTGTCAGGATGTAGAGCCAGAATGGTTTACAATCCGGTATCCAGCGATCGGTGTGGCAAATGCTGGATTGGTATCGGGCGGAACGCGATTAGAACTCAATCCGGCGGCTGTCGGTCAAATTTGGCTGGAATTTCATCCCCCGTTAGATGTTTTAGCAGGTAGTTATGCCTTTACGCTGCGGTTACATTCCGAAAATTCCCCAGAGTTAGTGATGTTGGATTTAGTCTATATCCAAATTCCGCCAGTTTATCGCTTGGGGCTAAAACTAAATAGTATTTTGGATCGAGTCAGACGCAGTGATGGTCGATACGAATTAGAATTGACTAACTTAGGGAATACCGTGCGTAAACTAGCTTTTGATGCGAAAACTCAAGCCGAAGAGGAACTATGTACCTATACATTTTCACCCGATCGAGTCAAATTACCACCATCGAAACAAACGCTCGTCAATCTTACGGTTCATCCTCGTCCCTGGTGGAAACAACCGCTGTTTGGTGGTGGCAATTTTATTAATTTTCAAGTCGATCTTGAAGATTCAGATCGCTCGCCACTAACTGAAGTATTACCACCGCAAACTTTAGTGTGGCAAGCTCGTCCATGGTGGCAATTTTTACTACTGCTATTATTTCTATTAGGGCTAATTGGGGGGATTGGCTTTATTGGCTGGATGTTACTCAATCCCAAACCCTTGACTTTGGAAAAATTCGCACCCGAAGGTCGCAAGATTAGTGAAGGCGATCGAGTCCTATTAAACTGGGAAATTCATAATTTTCAGCGGTCGGTAAATTTGAAACTGATAACCAAAGGGCCAGTTCCCAGCGAACGCGAACTAAAAATTGCCGAACTAGTTGGCGATCGAGATAATCGCGCTCTTTGTAGCCAGCAAGATCGAGTCATCTCTTGTCAAAATTTCAAAACTGAAGCCAAAGAGCCAGGTAAATATACATTTGAATTAAAAGTACTCGATCGCGATAGTAAAGTTGTTGCCACTCAGACAACCGAGGAAGTAGAAATAGTTGCCAAACCGGAGCCAGAAGTAAAAGACTTTAAATCGGACAAATCAACCTATAATAGTGGTGAAAAAGTCCTTCTAGATTTTGCAGTTCAATATCTAGAAAAATTAACCGCGAGCGAGATTGTTACCAAAGCCAAAGATGGTAAGATTGAGAATAGAAACCCGATTTATAGTGATGGACTTACCAAAAATACTTATTGCAAAGTCGAGGCTCAAAAAATGCAATTGGTTTGTCGTAGCTTACCGATCGATCTCGCTCAAGCTGGAACATATCAAATAGAAGTAACAACTGTTTCTAAATCAAAAAAACAAACTCTGACACCTCCGCCAGTTACAATCGAATTATTACCCAAGAAGGCAAAGATAGTCAGTTTTACACTTAATAAGAGCATTACTAAAGCGGTCGTCGTGAGAGAAGGCGAGACTTTGACAATGAGTTGGCATGTAGATGGCGAAAACAATATTCAGGTAGAATTAAATCCCTTTGGTACTGTCGAAAAATCTGGAACCAAACAAATTCCAGTTAACTCTGCTTTACCCTCACAAATCTCTTTAATCGTCACCGATACGGATGGAAAGAAATTTAAAGATGGATTTTCGATTAAAGTCGAGGCTAATTCAACACCCAATAACACGCCATCAGTTCCAGTCGCTCGACCAATATCGTCCGTTTTACCAGTTCCCAATCGTCAACAACCAAAGACAAAAATATCGAAAAATTCAAGTATTTAAGCGCATTCGGGTTTCAATCTAGTTAGAATTCAATCGATAATGAATGTAGAAAATTCAGTAGATATTCAGTTTAATCCGATCGAATTAACTCAAATCTATATCGATCGAGATTACGATCTACTTTCCGAAAAACTAGTTGATACTTTACAATACTTTGATCGAGTTACTTATATTGCTAAAGATGCAACCACAAAATCATGTCAAAATCCTAACTCTTTAATCAGCAGAAATAACGTCTCGACATTAAGTTAACAAAAGCTAATTACAATTACTTACCTTAGTCGATTACCTCATCTGAAAAATTCAAGACTTTGCCATATTTCCGTTTTAATTTAATTGGTACCATTAAATCGATCGATCTTCCCCTCGGTCGAGAAAACTCATCGAAATTTTGAGACTCGATTTCATCCGGTCAAAAGCAGTAGCGAGTAACCCAATTTCATCTTTGTTATGATGCTCGAATTCAGCATCCAGATCGCCCAAACTAATCGCCTCCGCAGTTCTGACCAAATGCCGAATCGGTCGAATCACCGCGCGGCGTAATAGATAATTAATTGATAAAACAATCGCCCCAAAGACACTCAATAAAACACCCATCACCGTCTTGAGTGTATCTTGGGCTTTATTCAACACATTCTCAGCCGGAACCGAAACAACTTGAGCGGCAACAATTTCCCCTAAATTCCACCCAAAACCATGCTCCGATCCGTAGGTAGTAATTTGACTTTTCGGTGCTCGATCGGGTGTCGAGTGGCACCGCAAACAACTATTTTTGTCTACCTTTAACGGACGAGCGATATAGAAAATCCGCCCGCCTGGTAGATCCCGAAACCCCGATAATCTTTTAGTAGCGGGTTCGTTCCGAAACTGTTCTACCAGAATTTTTTCAAACTCATCAACTTTATCGCGCAAATTAGTTGGATTGAGTGTGGCTTCTTTATAGAAAAAACTCCGATAACCCTCATTTTTGCGGAGTTTCTGAAATATTTCAGTTGCGGCAAATGCTGGCACCGTCTCAGGCAGAAAAGCTGGGTCGGTCTCTAGACGATCTTTGAGTAATGGTTCGATATTGCTATCCGTGTAATCTCGAACGGAGTTCATAGTTTCAACGATCAGTTTTGCTTTACCCGTTATTTCAGTTTCGGCATTTTGCTCGAATACCCCAAATAACAGCGAGCTGGCGATCGTCAATGCAATGATAAATACGATTGCTAACAACCCATTAAATTTAGATTCTAATTTTAGATTTTTAATTAACATTTTAATAAGTAGTGATAATAGATTTAGTGGGCTGACAATTACAATTACACGCTGCGACTATTTATTTATAAATTTACGGAGCTTGCTCCGAAATTCATCGACCTGTCGGGTTTGGGGGATATATTGGGCGAGTAGATCGATTAAGTCTGCTGGTAAAATCTGGGGATTTTTGGCGATCGCATTTTGCACGAGAAATTTACCAATCGGCCCTAAATACTCGATCGATTCTCGTTCGCATTGGGCAATAAATTCGGCGTTACCCTGGATTGCTGTTGGTACTTGCGGGCGCATTACCGTTGGGGGTGTTCGGGGCATCGAGTCAGTGGCTGTCGTCGCTGTTGGCAATTGTGGGCGAACCACCGTCGGGGCTGAATTTAGGGGCGCAATTGTAGCCTGAGATGCTGGGATCAACTGTTCTAAGTCAGCCAAATTCGCCGCCGCAGTTTGATAGCGATGGCTGAGATTATCTTGCAACATCCGATCGAGAATTTCAACCAAGCCATGACTGACTGAATGCTGCAATTGCCACTCTTTCTGAAGTAATAGCCGACGATTGAAAGCTTGGAGATCGCAGCCACTTAACATCACCACAGCACTAACGGCGAGGGCATATAAATCGCTACTGGGGAAACTTTGCCCCAGCCAAATTTGTTCGTAGGGCGCGTAACCAATTTTGCCAACGATCGACTGTTTGGTCGGATAATCGCTCCCTGAGGAGCTATTTTGACCCTGAATTAGCGCAGATCTGCCAATTCCAAAATCAATCAATACAGGCAGATGGCTATCGTCATGTCGCATCACATTATCGAGCGAAATATCCCGATGCAAGATTTGGAGATCGTGAAGATATCCCAAAACAGGCAATAGATCTTTCAACCATTTAATAACTTCTAATTCTGAAAAAGTCTGCCCCTGCTGTTGGCGTTCGTGTAAGAGCCGATCGTAAGTCTGACCTTTAATATATTCTTGAACGAGAAATAGCTTACGATTTTCTTCAAAACAAGCAAAAAACTTGGGAACTTGAGCAGAATCAATCCGATCGAGAATTTTGGCTTCACGCACGAATAATTCACGAGATTTTCGGATCTCATCATCACCATGCTGTTGTGGCAAAAACTCTTTAACAACACAGAGTCGATCGAAGCAATGTCGATCGAGTGCCAAAAAAGTCCGACCGAAACCACCTTGTCCTAATATCTGTTGTAGTTGATAACGATTGGCGAGTAATGATTTGCGATCGTTAGTTGGTAGAGCAGCCATATTTTCCGCACTAGCATATTCCGAACCATCCCCTATATTTGGGCTTAGAGGTGCTGTTTCGGGATGATGAGATTTTAATTTTAAGGAAGATTCATCTGCTCGATGCTCATTCATGATTGCCTCGCTTGCTACGACTAGATTAGGTAGCACATCCTTCACTTTAGAGTCCCTGCCACGCTATAGAGAAAAAAGATCGAAACCCGAACACTCACGCAATCTGGTAATTACTACAATTAGCGCAAGTTCTTAGATTATAAGTCTAAATCGAATGTCTGCTGGTGAATATTAGTTCAGGAAAAGTCAGTATTGTTAAGGATTTTAGTAAAGTTCTTCGCTCTGACATTATGCTGTATTGATGAGGTAATTTTGGTCGTCAAAACCTAGATTTATATTTTAAAAGATTATGTCATCGATTTGAATGTAAATCTGAATTAGTTGTTGGAGAAATTCAATTATTAATTACTTGCCAATCGCCGATTTATCTAATCAGCAGTATTTTGTAATTATTTTAAATTGCATGTTAATCTCAGAAATCATCCAGACATTACCATTCTCCTTCAAAACATCACGGCGGTTATTTCTGGCTGGCTTGTTTTTATCTAGCTGCGGAGTCAGACAATCGATTGGGCGGGAGCAATTGACGATCGGTACCCTCACTTATGGATCGGGAAACCAAGCGATCTCCCAATATGATGGACTCAAACAGTATTTGTCAGAAAAATTACAGTCCATTATCCAAATCGAACCTACTTTTAATGAAAATAAGGCATTAGAACGGATTAAAGCTAGAGCTTGGTCATTGGTATTCGCACCGCCAGGACTAGCGGCAATTGCGATGTCTCAGTATCGGTATACCCCTCTAATTCCTCTCGATGGCAATAGCAATTTAAACTCGGTTTTAGTTGTCAAAAAAGATAGTCTATATCGAGATTTACGATCGCTAGCGGGGAAGAAATTGGCGATCGGGCAACCAGGTTCGGCGACTGGATATTACTTCCCCATCTACAACTTTTATGGCTTAACCCTGGCAGAACTGATCCCCTCCGCAACTCCTAAAGCAGTGCTAGAAGCTGTTGCTCAAGGACGTGCCGATGTCGGTGCATTATCGCTTCAAGAGTTTAATACTCACAAAACCGAAATTTCACAGACCGAATTCCGCATCGTGTTTGTCGATCGGCATCGAGTCCCCGCAGGTGCGATCTTAGTGAGTCCTGACATTGAGTTAAAACTGCAAGATTCGATTCATCAAATTCTGCAAAATCCCCCTCCTCTAATTGCTCGACAAGCTGGTTTTATCCCTCAAGGCACAGTTCCAGATTATAAATATATGGTGTCAGTTGTCAAGCGGGTCAGATCGATTTTGCCCACAGATCGATCTCAACTTACGCAGAAACCAGTCC
>ENA-OFDP01000502-OFDP01000502.1-metagenomes-genome-assembly--contig:-NODE-502-length-17512-cov-2.669817_pt1 | contig 17512 bp, 17 predicted proteins | sample MGYA00153389_OFDP01 | MGnify analysis MGYA00153389 | reverse complement strand
AATTCCTGCTCTTGTGGTCGCTTCATTTTAACAATTTTTGCTCTGCGGATAGCTACTAAAACCTGGCACGGCGGGTTGAAATGGGCACTGCGATGTGTCACTGTTCGACTTTAATTTTGCAGAGTATCTGGTAATGAAAACATTTCGCGCCATCATGGCGTCCGCCTTACGCACTTTTGTACCCATGCTCGTGACATTGATGGCATTGGGTGTCAGCGCCGCACAGCCAACGACAGCGTCGCCCTCGGTGAAACCCAGTTATGACCCCACCAAGCCGATGACGAATGCTGCCCCGATTGTCATTCCGGCCGGCCCGATCCTGGAGGGGGACCCGTCGGCTGACATCGCGCGTTCCGGCAAGGGTAACGCGTTTATCTGGGAAATAAAATCGAAAACCACTGTGGCGTATCTGTACGGCACCATCCATGTTGGGAAGCGCACGTTTTATCCCTTGCCGGCTACCGTCGAAGCGGCGTTCAAGCAGTCGCAGCTTCTAGTTGTGGAAGCCGACATTTCCAATAGCGACGGCTTGGGCGATATTGAGACGATCATCAATTACAAGGCACCGGATAGTCTTGATAAACACATCCCCGCGCCTCTATTTGAACGACTCAAGATCCAACTCGCGCGCCTGAATGTCCCACTCGAAGCCGTAAAGCCGATGAAGCCGTTTCTGATAGGTGGTTTCCTCGCGGTCGCAGAATTCTCCAGATTGGGCTATGACATGAATTTCGGTGTCGATGGCTATCTGATAAACAAAGCCAAAGAAGACAAGAAGCCAATTTTGGAATTGGAGTCACAGGCTGGGCAACTGAGGATGTTGAATGAAATGTCGCCGGTGCTGCAAGAGGCGTTTCTCGAAAACGCCATCAGCGCGCTTGAATCTGGCAAAGGTCCTGACCAGGTAACGGGAATGGTGAATGCCTGGCAATCGGGGGATGTGAACCTGATGGCGGAAGTTGCAAAGGGCGTAAATAAAGGCATGCGCATGACCGACCAACTCGACGAGGTGCTGGTGCATGGCCGCCACGCCGCGATGCTCAAGAAGATTGAAAGTTACCTTGAGGGAAAAGTGCCGCATTTTGTTGCCATCGGCTCGCTGCATCTGGTTGGCCCGCGCGGATTGGTGGAAATACTTAAGGCGCGCGGCTATGAGGTGAAGCAGTTATGACATCGCACAAAGCGCGTACCGGTGGGCAAATCCTTGCCGACCAACTAAAAATACACGGCGCAGATTTGGCATTCTGCGTGCCTGGCGAAAGCTATCTGCCGGTGCTTGATGCGCTATATGAACACCGCAACAGCATCCGGCTCATCACCTGTCGCCACGAATCCGGCGCCGCCAATATGGCCGAGGCCTACGGCAAGCTGACTGGTAGGCCCGGCATCTGTCTGGTCACTCGTGGGCCGGGTGCGACCAACGCCTCCATCGGTGTGCACACCGCGTTTCAGGATTCGACACCGATGATTCTCTTCATCGGTCAGGTCGGCAGCGACTTTGTCGAGCGCGAAGCGTTTCAGGAAATTGATTACCGTCGCATGTTTGGCCAAATGGCGAAATGGGTGGCACAGATCGACCGCGCAGATCGCATCCCGGAATTTATCGCGCGCGCTTATCAGGTCGCGACTAGCGGGCGCATGGGGCCGGTGGTGCTGGCGTTACCGGAGGACATGCTTTCTGCGACCGCTACGGTTGCCGACGCGCGTGCGTGGCAGCATGTGGAAACTTCCCCCGGAGAACAAGCGCTGGCGAGGCTCTCCAGCCTTTTGTCCAATGCCAAAAGACCATTTGTGATTGCCGGTGGCAGCGGTTGGCACACCGACGCTTGCGCTGATTTACAGCACTTTGCCGAGACACAAAAAATTCCTATCGGCTGCGCATTCCGTTTCCAGGATTTATTCGACAACGCGCATCCAAATTACGCCGGTGACGTGGGCATCGGTATCAATCCTAAACTCGCCGCGCGTATCAAGGCGGCTGATCTTGTGATCGCGCTCGGACCACGCTTGGGTGAAATGACCACCAGCGGCTACACGCTCCTCGACCCAGCAGGCGCGACACAAAGCGCGCAAACATTGGTGCATATCCACGCCGGTGCCGAGGAATTGGGCCGCGTCTATCAAGCCGACCTCATGATCAACGCCACGATGGCCGCGATGGCAAAAGTCCTTGCCGCGTTCTCGCGCGTGACGCAGGCGGGTGTGGAAGAGAACGTGAAGTCTGCCAACGCCGACTATCAGTTCTGGCAAGCGCAGAAAACCACCCCTGGCACTGTGCAAATGTGGGACGTGATGCAACATCTCGAAAGCGTTTTGCCCGCTAATGCCATCGTTACTAACGGTGCCGGCAACTACGCCACTTGGGTGCATCGTTTCCATCGCTATCGCGGCTTTCGCACACAACTTGCACCGACCTCCGGCGCGATGGGCTACGGCGTACCCGCAGCGGTCGCGGCCAAGGCCGTACACCCGAATCGCGTCGTGGTCGCGTTCGCTGGAGATGGCTGTTTCCTGATGACCGGCCAGGAGCTGGCCACGGCGGTGCAATACCAGCTCAATATAATTTTCATCGTCGTTAACAACAATATGTACGGCACCATCCGCATGCATCAGGAGCGCGAATTCCCTGGGCACGTGTACGGCACTGCGCTGGTCAATCCGGATTTCGCTGCCTACGCACGGGCGTTTGGCGCGAATGGGGAAGTGGTGGAGCGCACAGCGGAATTTGCGCCGGCGTTTGAGCGTGCGATGAAAGCGGGTAAACCTGCGCTGATCGAGATTCGTATTGACCCGGAAGCGATATCGCCGAATACGACGTTGCAGGCGATTCGTGAGGCGGCGGAGAAGGTGTAAATTTGTGGAACGCTAGCACTGGTGCGGTGTCTGGAAGGAAAATGCCCGTGAAGCCGCGCCGATGCCAGCCTTGTGCATTCTCAACTTCACCGGCGTATCTTAGCCCTTACTCTTCTTTACAGATTTTTTGCGAGCCGCGACCTTTGGTTTCTTTGCAGATTTACGCTCAGGCGGATCACGGTAAACCAGTACCGGTATGTCGCACATGGCCTGCACCTTGGTAGTTACGCTGCCGAGAAAAAACTGCGAGACCACGCCGCGTCCGTGCGAGCCGATGAAGATGAGATCGCAGGGCGCATCGGCTGACTTTGCGATAGCCACGATGGTATTGGCGGGGCTTTCGTTCTCGATACTCAGCGACGAACATTTGACGCCAGCTTCACGCGCGGCCTTGTCGATGACACCTAAGTATCGCTTGGCCGCCTTCTTCTGCGCGTCGTTATATGCCTTTTCCGAATTGAGCTCGGGGAAAGCCACGAACGGCTCACTTGGGTAAACCTGCAGCGGCGGATATACATAAGCGGCGATGATCGATGCGTCAAGAAACTTCGCAAGCTCAATTGCGGCACGCGCGGAGTGTTCTGCGCGAGCAGAGCCATCTGTTGGTACGAGAATTCGTTTAAACATGTTGTGGTCTCCTGTTGTCGCCCGTCGTGGCCCAAGTCACACATTACCCTTCGCTTCTTCACCGCAGTTGATACAGATCAAAACGAAGCTACATGGCTCCTCGTATCGTACGACTTCACTATCAGGCAACGTAAAGGCTATGATGAAAAAAATAATGACAACCCTCGCTGCCCTATCTGCTGCAATGTTGATCTTATTGCTCGGATCAATGTTGACTGTCGAGGCTGCGAGCACCAATGACCAATCGCCGCGATTCCACCAAACTGTAAAGCTTCCCCGCTGATCAGTTCGTTTCGGGCATTCAACCGATGCTGTAACCTCGAATCTCAGGCGAATCAACGGGGCCGAGATATTTCTCCGGTCACTGCTGAAAAATTATTGGCCAGCGCCCATTTAACTCCTTGCTGTTGCACTACTTTAGCTACAGTGAGTGTATGGAACCACTTCAGCGCGCAGAATTTCGACGTTAATGGCTATAGAAGTCGCCCCATTTTAGATTGAAGATCACGCGCGCTCGGTTGTCCTTGCGTACGGCTATAAAACGTTCTACGAAACCACGCTGCCAGATGAAGAATACGACAAGACCTGGCAACGCCTGCTCGCGCAAGACGGCATTTTTGGCCTTGGTGCAACCCATGATGGGCAACTGGCAGGCCTCGCGCATTTTCTTTTTCACACCAACGTGTGGACACAAAACGTTTGTTACCTGCAGGATTTGTTTGTCGATCCCTTCCTGCGCGGGCAGGGCATCGCACGTGCGCTCATCGAAGCCGTTGCCACAACTGCGAAGGCGCGCGGTGCCACACGTTTTTACTGGCTCACGCACGAACACAACGTGACCGGACGAGCGCTGTACGACAAAGTGGCGAAGTTCAATGGATTTATTCGCTACGACTATCCGCTGGAGTAGGTGATTGGTCGGGACGAATGTATTGCGTCGCGGCGATGCAACACGATGGGGGACGCACGCTCTGCCTTTGCCGATACCACCCAGCGGGATCGCGCTGCCGACAGCATTGCTGCAAGCCACCGCCTGCTCGGATGGCGCTGCGCGGCTGGGCTACCAAATCGAATCCAACGTAGCGGCTTTTGAGCGCGCGAGCGCGATTTAATCGACGCATATTCGCCAACCGATCCGGCGCTGGGGCAATGACTGTGACGAGGATTATCGGTTGCAGGTCGATAAAATCGGTGTACTGGTTATCTGGAGCAAGGATGCCAAAAGCCGTGTGATCACGGATAGTCATTCGGCAAGTTACAACGTACGCTTCACGGGTTCGGCCAAGACGTGGTTCGCCGAGAAGCAAAAGGGTGAAACAGTGGCGACCGAATTTGAAACACGCGCGGGCCGCAAATCGTTGGTCATCTCGGTCAAGTAGCATTACACCAGGTGATACGGCGGTAAGATGTGGGCTGAATTATCTCCCGGCGCTTGCCTGACCGACGACCAACCGAAAGGAAAAACATGAACGACAACATTAGTAATAATGTGCCGCCGCCACTCCCGCCGCCCGAACCGAGTATGCATATACCTGAAGCACCGGTCGCAAACCTTGTGCCGAAGAAAGACATCGAGATCACGCACGTCATTTACGGCTTGATGGCGGCGGGCTATGTGACTGGCGGGCTCGGAACCTTGGCGGCCATCATCCTCAATTACATCAAGCGCGATGAGATGAAAGGTACGTGGCTGGAAAGCCACTTTTCGTGGCAGATACGGTCGTTTTGGTGGGGGATGTTATGGGCCGTGCTGAGTGTGTTGCTGATGATCGTCGTGATCGGTTTCTTTACCATTTTTGTCGTCATCATCTGGCACATCTACCGTATTGCCAAGGGCTGGATTCGTTTGAACGATGGCAAGCCGATGGACGGTTGATTAGGTCGGCCAGCGTATTTCAGCACCGGCTATTGACCTTTTTCAACGGGTGACGAAAACGCAATTCGCTCCTCCACGCCGTTGGCTTGCTCAATGCCGTAAACAAAAAAGCCCCTTACGGGGCTGTTTTGTTCTGGCTGAGAGGGCGGGATTCGGTCACGTTCCGCGACCCCGGCGCGGCGGCCTTTGGCATGCCGTCGCCTTTCGAATCCTGCCACGAGCCAAGCAGTTGGCTCGCTCTTCTCCGGCAAATAAAAAAGCCACCTTGCGGTGGCGTTTTTATCTGGCGGAGAAGGCGGGATTCGAACCCGCGGAGGGTTTTACCCCTCGCACGCTTTCCAGGCGTGTGACTTAAACCGCTCATCCACCTCTCCAGCAAGGGGCGAATGATAAACGACTAGGCAGTTTGAAGCAAATTTCACTGCCCTTTGGTACGAGCCGCGTAGGTCTTTTTTTGTGGTGTTAGGCAAATTGCCGGATTAGTGGGTCCTGCTTGTAAAACGCCTTTAGTTGCTGGTAAACCGCAGGAAATGCATCGTGCACCGCTTCAGGTATTTCAAAAAACACTTCTGAAATGACGGCAAAAAATTCGGCGGGGCTTTCGGCTGCATAGGGATCAATCGCGATCGCGTCCAGCGCGCGACCGCCATCTCTGCGGGCCAAGGCTTCGGCTTCATCAACTTGTTTGCAAAAGGCGAGATAAGCAGTGAGGAAAGTGCGCTTCCATGTTTCCTTGCTCATGCCGCGGTGCAGCGGCGGATAGCCGTTGGCTTCGCCGTTGAGCATGTCGAGTTTGTGCGCGAATTCGTGGATGACGACGTTGTAGCCGTCGCCGCGGTCGACGGCATTTTCGGTGTGTGCCACGTCGGCATGCGATAACACCACTGGGCCGCCCAGCCAAGCCTCGCCTACCAGTGGATCGCGCGTAGTGTGAACGACGCCGAATTCATCCATGACATCGTGCGTCTTGGCGAATTGGCCAGGATAGACAATGATTTCGCGCCAGCCGTCGTAAAAGTCCACATCGAGTTCGAGGATCAGGATGCACGCCTGCGCTGCAATCTGGATGCGTATGAGTTCGTCGATTTCCAAATCCGCCGCGCCGACGAAGGTTTTTCTGGACAGAAAATCGGATGCGATCAGGCGCAGGCGCCGGTTCTCTTCAACGGTCAATCGGCGTACGAATTGGTAATTGGCGGTCGCATGATTCCATGCAGCAAGATCGATCAGCGCCACCTTTTTCGAGGTCAGCGCCCGTGCCCGGCGGAACGCACGTGTGGTGGATCGAAACAACGGCCGAAACAGGTTTTCCAACATCGCCTGTAAGTGGCGCTGTTGCCTTGCTTTTCAAGGACCTGGCCCAGAATGGTTCTGGTCTCGATGAGCCTTTGCGCAAATTTTCCCATGCTTCACTGTACGGACCTCTTAACCTTGCTATTGGTGGGGTACAGTTGATGTCGAAAGCAAGTGTATGAACGCCTTGAAGGTTTAACACCTGATCGGGATAATATTGGAAAACGCGATGCAAACATTTTCGGCCAAAGGAAAATCGATGAAGAAAAAGCGGCTGTCATTTATTTGCCTGCTGACGGTTTCACTGTGTGGCGTTGCAAATGCGCAATGGAAGCCGGACACCGGCCTGGTCATCAAAGGCAAAATCGTGACGATGAACGACGCAGGTGACGTATTGCCAAATGCGCAGTTGTGGCTGGCCAACGGTAAGATCATGGCAATCGCCAAGGTGGGCGAATCGCTGCCTGAGGCCGCAAAGGATGCGGTGGTCATCGAAACCAAGGGTGTAATCTATCCCGGCATGATTGACCTGCACAATCATCCGGATTACGGCATCTATCCACTGATGCCGATCAAAAAGAAATACGCCGATCGCTACCAGTGGCGGTGGTACGACGAAATCTACAACAAGCGCATCACCTATCCACAGGAACTGATGACGCGCGCTTATTACTTCGATCTGGGGCTGGAAATCGGGCGCTACGGCGAATACAAGGCGCTGGCCGGCGGAACCACCTCGATACAAGGTGGCGGTGCGCTCAATCGCGGACTGGCGCCCGGCAAATATGGGAAATTCCAGGAGTTACCCGGCGGCAGTCCGCCGATGTTCGGTACATCGGTGAGCATGGTGCATGCCCGGGAGGAGTGCCTGGTCCGCAACGTGGAGTTCTCAAAGGTGGAGGCGAGGGTGGCGACCAGCCGCGTCGATATTGGCAATAGCGCCAAGTCGTGGGCCGACATGCAGGCAGAAAAGGCCAAAGGTCCATTGATCGTGCATCTGGCGGAAGGCACGTCATCGCGCATGGCAGGCGAATTCAACAGTGTCAAAGACAGTGGATTGCTCGGACCAGAACTGATTGCCATCCATGGTGTTGGGCTGACCGAGCCGCAATTGATTGAAATGGCCAAAGCAGGCGCAAAACTGGTTTGGTCTCCGCTATCAAACTTTATGCTTTACGGGAAAACGGCGAATGTCGAAGCGGCGAAACGCGCCGGCTTGTCGATCAGCCTTGCACCGGACTGGGCACCTTCGGGCAGCAAATCGGTGCTGGGTGAATTGAAAGTTGCCGACCTCGTCAACAAGCATGCGCTAAAAGGATTATTCAATGATCGCGAGCTGGTTGAAATGGTGACGCGAAAACCGGCCGCAGCGATGGACTGGGGCAATCGACTCGGCCAAATCAGCGAAGGCTTTCTGGCGGACGTCGTTGTCGTTGATGACAAGAACGCAGACCCTTACCGCAACCTGATCGTGGCGATTGAAGAGAATATTCAGATAGTCGTGGTACGTGGAGAACCGCTCTATGGCGATGGCGCGTTGATGCAGTCTGTCCGTGGCGCACTAAACGATATCGAAATCACTTCTACATTCAGGAATCGGGACAAGCGCCAGCGCGTGAAAGCCATGGCGCCCAATTGCGCCAGCACGGGATTGCCCGTAATGACGGTTGCCGAAATTCGCGTGCGGCTTCAGGAGGCGCTCAAGTTTGACGCAGGCTACGTGGAACGAAAACTGTCTGGCGAACAGATCACCAAAGATCTGCAACGATGTGGAATTGTCTCACTCAACGAATCCGTGAGCGGAACCGGCGCCAAACGGATGCTGAATTGTCGTTTCGGGTTGCCGCTCGAGAAAACCACTCTGAGCCCGCTAACCACGAATGAGGATACGCAGTTTTTCTCGCGGCTGATGTCAAACCCGAATTTGCCGACGTATCTGCAGGCGTTGCCTGCTTATTACCGGCACTAAGGCGCCAGACGTTCGACCTTCCATTTACCGTCAGCCGGACGATAGCAAATACGGTCGTGCAGGCGGCTGCGCCGCCCCTGCCAGAACTCAAAAAAGTTCGGTACGACGCGATAGCCGCCCCAGTGCGCTGGCCGCGGCGGGTTCTCGCCATGCTCAGCAGAGAATGCAGCGAATCGTGCTTCGAGGTCGGTGCGCGAAGGCAACACCTGGCTTTGAGGTGATGCCCACGCACCGATGCGGCTCAACACCGGACGACTTTGATAATACGCATCTGAATCGGCGGCACTGACAGTCTCAACGCGGCCCTCAATGCGAATTTGCCGCTCCAGCTCCGGCCAGAAAAATAATAGCGCGGCGCGATTATTTGCCGCGAGATCTTGACCCTTGTGGCTTTGATAGTTGGTAAAAAATACCATGCCCCGCTCGTCAAAGTCCTTGATCAACACGACTCGCGCCGATGGCCGACCGCCGGCGTCGCAGGTGGCCAATGTCATTGCATTCGGCTCCGGGACCTCAGCCTTGGTGGCCTCGCCAAACCAGGTGCTGAATTGCGCAAATGGAGAAGTCGCTACATCAGTTTCGTTCAGCGAAGCCAATTTGTAATCGATGCGTAGGTCGGCGAGGTTCATGAGGTCAATCGAAGTGATTTTTCGGCCATGCGTGCGATGCTGCGGTCTTGCGAAGGTTGCACCAGAACATCGAGTGCAACCCATTTTGCGTCACGGGATTCTTCAGAAATCTTTATCTTTGCATCAGACGCAATGATGAGGTAACGAGCATCGTAGTGCAAGTGCGCAGGCTCAATGATTTCACCGCCAGTGCGCGCAGGGATGCAATGGATATCGAGGTCAAAAAGCGCGTCGCTGGCGAACGTCAAACCTGAAATACCGGTTTCTTCCAGTGCTTCTCTCATCGCGCCAAGCGCTGGCGAAGCGTCACTGTCATCAAGATGGCCACCAGGCTGAACCCAAAGTTCCAGCTTCACGTGATGCAACAGCAGTGCTTGTGTGCGAGTAGAATTAAGTATCCACGCTGATCCTGTGACGTGCCCCTCGGCGTTTGCGCGAGCCCACCAATTACTGCGATTCGATAAAACAAAACGCATGAACTCGCTGCGATATTTTTCTTCGTTTTGATCAAATGACGGGTGCATTGCGAGTGCTGCAAGGAAAGATTCAGTCATCATTGCCGCTGCGAAAAATCTGCAATCATAGACGCTCTAAAAAAATCGTGCGGAATTTCCCCTGCTAAAACGCGTTGTGCGATTACAACGACGTGTTGCACATTTCTGTAAATAATGCGTTATATTCGCTCCTGTGGTACGGATTCACTCTTATGAGTCGCTGTGAGTCCTCGCGTAAGATAATGACATTCTGAAAACAACCTGGAGGATTTACATGGCCGCAAAGAAACCTGCCGCAAAGAAACCAGTAGCCAAAAAACCGGCCGCAAAGAAACCTGTCGCAAAGAAACCGGCCGCGAAGTCGCCCGCAGCCAAAAAACCCGCCGCAAAGAAACCCGCTGCAAAAAAACCTGCCGCGAAGAAGCCAGCCGCCGCCAAAAAAGCCGCTGCACCGAAAAAGCCTGCCGTCAAGCGTACGCCAAATGCAGCCTTCATGAAACCGATGACTATCAGTCCCGTGCTCGGCGCAGTTATCGGTCCAGCACCGATGCCACGTACCGAAGTCACAAAGAAACTCTGGGATTACATCAAGAAAAATAAACTGCAGGACGCCGTCAACCGTCGCATGATCAATGCCGATGAAAAGCTCAAAGCTGTGTTCGGCGGCAAGAAAGTCGTTTCGATGTTTGAAATGACCAAGCTGGTCTCCGCGCACTTGAAGTAATCGCTTCGGCGAATCGTTGTCAAAAACCGTACGGTTGTTCGACAACGTTCACCACATAGGCCGGTACACCCCTCGTGGCGTACCGGCCTTTGTTTTTTAACCCGTCCAGAAGAGATCGCCATGAACGCGCCTTTGCAAAACCACCTCTTTCGTCTCGTAAAGCGTCCCGTTGGCGAGCCCAAGCGTGAAGACTTCGCGTTCGATACCGAAGCGGTCGGCGAGATTGTGGATGGTCAATTGCTCGTGAAAATACTCTACCTATCGCTCGACCCCGCCATGCGTGGCTGGATGAACGACGCAAGGTCATACATTGCGCCGGTCGGATTGGGAGATGTGATGCGCGCCGGAGGTATCGGCACCGTGATTTTGTCAAAGCACCCTAAGTTTCTGGCGGGTGATACGGTAAGCGGCATGTTGAACGTACAGGAATATGTCATTTCTGATGGCAAGGGCATGGTTAAAGTCGATCCAAAGCTGGCCCCCTTAACCACATATCTGAATGTGCTCGGCATGCCTGGTATGACGGCTTATTTCGGTCTGCTCGAGTCCGGTCAACCGAAGGCGGGTGAGACGCTGGTGGTGTCGGGTGCATCCGGTGCAGTCGGTGCTACCGTCGGGCAAGTCGGGAAGATTCTTGGGTTGCGGGTGGTCGGCATTGCTGGTGGCAAGGAGAAGTGCGATTACGCTATCAATGAATTCGGCTTTGACGCCTGCATCGATTACAAAAATCAGGATGTGCGCAAAGCGCTGAAGGAAACCTGCCCCGGCGGCGTTGATATTTATTTTGATAACGTTGGCGGTGAGATCCTCGATATCGTGCTCACGCGTATCAACCAGAAAGCGCGCATCGTGATCTGTGGCGCGATTTCGCAATACAACAATACCGAGCCTGTAAAAGGGCCGTCAAACTATCTTTCTCTTTTGGTGAACCGTGCGCGCATGGAGGGTATCGTCGTGTTTGACTACGCGCCGCGCTACAAAGAGGGCGCGATGCAATTGGGCCAGTGGATGGCCGAGGGCAAACTGAAATCGCGCGAGCACATCGTCGAAGGACTCGACACATTTCCCGAGACCCTGATGAAGTTGTTCAAGGGTGAGAATTTCGGCAAGCTGGTGTTGAAGGTGGCGTGAGTAAAAATGACGGATAGAACATAACCGCTGGCGCGCTCTGCGAGGCGAAAAAGCCTGCGAAGCCCCGCCAGTGCTTGATCTACATCTGGTTATGGAATGAAAAGAGCCGGAAGTATCCGGCTCTTTTATATTCAAACGCGCAGAAAAATTTGATCGCCGTTTACGCGACCAACTCCCGCAGTACGAACGGCAGTATCCCGCCGTGCAGGTAGTAATCGACTTCGATCGGCGTATCGATACGCAATAACACCGTGACGTTTTGTGAGGTACCGTCTTTGCGATTGATCACGAGCGTGACGTCCATCTGCGGTTTGATGCCGGCCTCAACGCCGACGATATCAAAATCCTCGTCGCCTCTGATGCCTAACGATGTCACGGTGTCGCTGCCTTTGAACTGACATGGCAGGACGCCCATGCCAACAAGATTGGAGCGGTGGATTCGCTCGAAGCTCTTGGCAATGACCGCCTTTACACCTAGCAACTGGGTGCCCTTGGCAGCCCAGTCGCGCGAGGAACCAGTACCGTACTCTTCACCGCCGAAGACGACCGTCGGTGTGCCGGCCGCAATGTATCGCATGGCCGCATCATAAATGGGCACCTGTTCGCCCGAAGGCTGCATGATCGTCAAGCCGCCTTCCACCCGCATGCCGTCGGCTTTGGCCGGGATCATCAGATTCTTGATACGGACATTGGCAAAAGTGCCGCGCATCATCACCTCGTGATTACCCCGTCTCGCGCCATAACTGTTGAAGTCGGCTTTGAGGACGTTGTGGTCGATCAGGTATTTACCGGCCGGAGATGTGTCTTTGATCGATCCCGCTGGAGAGATGTGATCGGTCGTCACAGAGTCGCCGAAGACGCCGAGTGCTTTGGCGCCTTTGATATCGTGCGCCTTGCCCGCACCGGTACCGAAGTTGGCGAAGAATGGCGGTTCTGCGATGTAAGTAGATTTTGGCCAATCGTAAACTTGTCCGACAGTCCCTTTGATGTTCTGCCATAACGGATTGTCAGCACCGAGATTTGAATAGCGCTCGTTGAATACGGCAGGGTCCATCGCAAAGCCCAGAACCCCGGCGATCTCGTGGCTGGTAGGCCAGATGTCTTTCAGATAAACAGGCCCATTTGTACCTTGGCCCACAGGCTCTGTCTGCAAATCAACCAACACGCTACCGGCAATCGCGTAGGCCACAACCAGTGGTGGCGACGCAAGGAAATTGGCACGAATATTGGCGTGTATGCGCGCTTCAAAGTTGCGATTGCCCGATAACACGGCTGCACAGACGAGATCATTTTTTACGATCGAATCTTCAATCTGTTCGGCTAATGGCCCTGCATTGCCGATGCACGTGGTGCAGCCGTAACCTGCCAGGTAAAAACCCATCTTTTCGAGGTATGGCAACAGGCCAGACTTGGCCAAATAGTCGGTAACGACGCGGCTTCCTGGTGCCAACGAAGTCTTGATATGTGGTTTGACGGTCAGGCCGTGTTCCACCGCCTTTTTGGCAAGCAGACCAGCTGCCAGCATCACGCTGGGGTTTGAGGTGTTGGTGCATGACGTAATCGCGGCGATGAGCACGTCGCCCGAACCCAGATCAACGCCGTCGGCGGTCTTGAAGCGTTTGCCCAAATCGTCCGCTGCCTTGGAGAATCCGTTCTCTGTCGGCGGCTTGGAATAGAGCGCCGTAAATTGCGATTTCATTTTGTCGAGTTCTATCCGGTCCTGCGGGCGCTTTGGACCAGCTAATGAAGTCTTGATAGTGGAAAGGTCAAGCGCAAGCGTGGTGGAATAATCGCAGTCGCCTGCCAACGGCACACCGAACATGCCCTGCGCCTTGAAGTAGCTCTCGCATTTGTCGAGTTCCTCAGCCGTGCGACCACCGGCGCGGAAGTATTCCATGGTCGCTTCATCAACCGGGAAAAACCCCATGGTTGCACCGTATTCAGGTGCCATGTTGGCGATCGTTGCGCGGTCCGGCACGCTCAACGCGCGAGCACCCTCGCCGAAGAATTCCACAAACTTGCCGACCACTTTTGCAGCTCTCAGCATTTCCGTTACCGTGAGCACCAAGTCAGTCGCGGTGGTGCCTTCAGGCAATTTTCCGGTGAGGTCCACGCCGACCACGTCAGGCGTCAGGAAATAGACTGGCTGGCCCAGCATGCCGGCTTCGGCTTCGATGCCGCCTACTCCCCAGCCAACAACACCTACGCCGTTGATCATGGTCGTGTGCGAATCGGTACCGACGAGTGAATCCGGATACAGCACGCCATTCTTGTCGTGCACGCCACGCGCCAGATATTCAAGGTTCACCTGATGAACGATGCCGATTCCAGGCGGCACGACTTTGAAGGTGTCGAAGGCTTGCATGCCCCATTTCAGAAATTCATAGCGCTCCTGATTGCGCTGAAATTCAAGCTTCATGTTGAGGTCAAGCGAATTCGCGGTGCCGTAATGATCGATCTGCACCGAATGATCTACCACCAGGTCAACCGGGACCAAGGGCTCGATGATCTTTGGGTTCTTGCCCAGCCTGGCCGCCACGCCGCGCATCGCCGCGAGATCGGCCAGCAGTGGTACGCCAGTGAAATCCTGCAACACAATGCGCGCCACGACAAATGGAATTTCCAGCGTGCGCGCCGCCGTCGGCTTCCACGCAGCGAGTTCCTTGATGTGTTCTTCCGTCACTTTCTTGCCATCGCAATTGCGCAGCACGCTCTCCAGCACGATGCGGATGCTGATGGGCAGCCGGCTGACACCCGGGAAGGTTCTGGCCAGGGCCGGCAGCGAATAGAACTGCCCTTCCTTGCCGGAAGCGGTGGTGAAGGTCTTGAGGGTTTTGGCGTAGGCGTGGGGCATGGTGTGTGGCCTGTGGGTGGTGAGGGGGGTGGTTTGGGCTGTGGATCAGGGGGTCTTGGGCACGATCACCTTGAGCCCTTTGAAATAGTCGCGGTAGAAGCCGTCGTCGCGGGTAATGAGGGCGTTGCACTGCATCATGGCGTGCGCACCGATAAGGAATTCGGCCACGGTGCGGCTGCGGTTGCCGCCGCGCTGGCGGTACCGGCGCTGCATCTCTCCCGCACGCAGGGCCGCCTTGGGCTCCATGGCGTTGTAGGCAATGCCAACCTCTTCCAGATGGTGCAGGACTTCCGACCCGCCCCGCAGCGAAGTGCAGAGTTCGGCCAGTGCGACCTCGCACAGCACCACGGGCCCGAGATGCAAGGCTTGGCGGATGACGTCGGCCGCGCCGGCTGCGTCGTCACCGCCACCGATGAGGTCGATCAACACCGAGGAGTCGGTCGCGATCAAGATGTCAGGTCCATAGGCGCTCAAGCCTCGGGTGGCAGGTAGGGGTCTCCGGGCGCGTGTCCGCGGATGGCGCGCATGGCCTCGTCGGTGTTGGCAAAACCATCGAGCTTGAACCGGCCGCGCAGGCGCGAAAGGGCGTCGTCAACGTCCTTTCGCAGCACGATGCGGCCGCCTTCGAGCTCGACCTTTAGTTTGGTGCCCTTGCTCAAGCCAAGCGCATCGCGCACGAACTTGGGCAAGGTGATCTGGCCGCGTTCGGCAACAGTGGCTTCCATGGTGACCGTTCGGAGAGGATAGGTATGCTTTGATCATACATACCAAGTTGCACGTGAGACAAGCCTGGCGGGCCACCGCCCCGGTGCGGACGTGGATACTGCACTACCTGTGACCAACACCCTGAAGCTGCATGCGATCGACCGCCACTGAACCTGCCCCCACCCTGTCCACCCTGCCCAACGGCGTGCGCGTCATCACCCTGCCCATGCCGCACCTGCAAACCGCCAGCGTCAGCGTGTTCGTGCGCAGCGGCAGCGCGCACGAAAGCCGGCGGCTGAACGGCATCGGCCATGTGGTCGAGCACATGGTGTTCAAGGGCACGGCGCAGCGCAGCGGCCACCAGATCAACCTGGATGCCGAGCGCCTGGGCGCCGAGGCCAACGCCCACACCGACAAGGACCACAGCGCCTTTCACCTGCGCGGCCTGGCGGGCCACGCGCCGCAGTTCGTGCAGCTGCTGGCCGACCTGGTGTGCGCGCCGAGTTTCCCGGCCGATGAGCTCGAACGTGAACGCCAGGTGCTGCTGCAGGAAGTGGCCGAGGGGGAAGACGACCCGATGGCCACCGCCTACAAATTGTTTGACAGCGCCTGCTACGGCCTGCACGCGCTGGCACAGCCGGTGATTGGCAGCCGCGCCAACATCGAACGTTTCACGCGCGACGAGCTGGTGGCCTGGGTGCAGCAGCAGTTCACCGGCGCCAACGTGCTGGTGGCTGCGGCCGGTGGCATCGACACCGCTGCCGTGCTGCGTGCGGCCGAACAGGCTTTCACTGGCCTGCCGCCCGGTCAGCCGCACACCGTGGCGCCGGCGCCGTTCGTGGGCGGCCTGCGTTCGCGCCGCGTGGCCGGCAGCAGCCAGACGCATGTGGTGATGGGTTTCCCGGTGCCGGGCCTGGTCGACGACGACCCGGTGGCCGAGGTGGCTGCAGCGCTGCTGGGCGAGGGCATGAGCTCGCCCCTGATGTCCGAGCTGCGCGAGCGCCGGGGCCTCGTCTACCACGCAGCCTGTGCGGCCGATGTGCTGGGCCTGGGTGGCCAGTTCGTCGTCGAAGCCTCGGTGGCGCCCGACAAGCTCGACGAATTGCTGCGCGCCGTGGCCGGCTTGATGCAAGCTCAGGCCCAGGCCACCGATGCCGTCGACCTGGAACGTGCCCACAACCAATTGGCGGTGCGGCGTTTGCGTGGGCTTGAACGGCCCGGCCGCCGGCTGGAAGACGCTGCGCTGGACTGGTTTGCGCTGGGCCGTGTGCGCCCGCCGGCCGAGCGCGCGGCGCGCACCGATGGCGTGACCGCCGCACAGGTGCAGGCGCTTTTCAAGCGGCTTTGGGCCGGGCCGCTGGCGCTGGCCATGACCGGGCGCGTGGGCCCGACGACACTGGACAGGGCACGCGCGGCGCTGGGGCGTGGTGCTGTGCGGGCGGCTCCAGCGCCCTGAGCCCCACCAGGGTCATCAGCGCCCTCAGCGGCGTCAGCGGCGTCAGCATGCTCAACGTCCGCAACGTACTCATCGACGTGAGGCCGTCAAGCCCACAGCGCTTGCATGGCGGCCTGGAACGAGTCTTCCGCCGCAGCCGCCGCGCCATGCACACCGCCGGCCACCACGCGCCGGCCGGCCACCCACACCTGGCTGAATGCAGGCGCTTCGGTGGCAAATACCAAAGCGTCAAGCCAGTGCGTGCCGGGGACACCCAGCAGCCCCGGGGCGCGCTGATTCAGCACCAGCAGGTCCGCGCGTGCACCCACGGCCAGGCCCCAGTGGTCGAACCCAGCCGCCGCAGCGCCACCGGCCAGCGAGCGGCCGTACAAATGCGCGGCGGTGGACGGCATGCCGATGTCAGGCCGCGCCGCCACGTTGCGCTGCTGCAGCGTCAGGCGCTGGCCGTATTCAAGCCAGCGCAACTCTTCGGGCCAGTGGCGGCAAACCTGGCTGTCAGAGCCCAGCGCCAACGGCGTGCTGCCGGCCAGCCAGCGCGGCAGGTCTGCCAGGCCGTCGCCCAGATTGGCCTCGGTGCTGGGGCACAGCACGACCCCCGCGCCGCTGGCGGCAACGGCATCGATTTCAGCCGGCAGCGCGTGCGTGGCGTGCACCAGTTGCCAGCGCGCGTCCAGCGGCAGTTCGCGCGCCAGCCATTCGATGGGCCGCGTGCCGGTGGCGGCCAGGCAGTCGTGCACCTCGGCGGTTTGTTCGGCAATGTGGATGTGGATGGGGCCTGGGTCGTGCGCCACGGCCCGCACCAGCGCGTGCAGCGCCTCGGGCGGCACGGCGCGCAACGAGTGCACGGCCACCCCCGCGTCCACCAGTGGCGCAGCCAACGCCCGCACGCCGTCGCGCAGGG
>ENA-OFDP01000493-OFDP01000493.1-metagenomes-genome-assembly--contig:-NODE-493-length-17638-cov-4.309276_pt1 | contig 17638 bp, 15 predicted proteins | sample MGYA00153389_OFDP01 | MGnify analysis MGYA00153389 | reverse complement strand
ACAGGGAATTCATTCCCTGGCGGACTATCGGAAAACGCCTTAATTTGACACGATCGAAAGCATTGCCTTCTCCCTACGTCGCGGCTTAAAAAAAGGCAAGGATCGCCCTTGCCTTTAAACTTATTGAGGATTCGAGGATTAAATTTAATTAACGCAATTTCGCTCCAGATTATCTCCGGCCCAGAGCATTCTCAATTTGATCGAACATCGCACCGTCAGCAAAGAACTTGCTTTGCGCCCCGTTCCAGCCACCCATATCGCTGATTGTAAACAGTTTGCCAATTCTCGGAAACTGACTGCTAAATTGTCCGGCTACCGTCGAGTTAACAGGCCGAAAACCCACTTTAGCAAATTCTTGCTGAGCTTCCGGCGTGTAAAGATATTTCACAAAAGCCTCCGCCACTTTAGTAGTTCCGTGTTTGGCTGCGTATTTATCAACTACAGCCACTGGGTTGTCAATAGAAATATTCACTTGGGGAATGATGAAAGGTTCGGTTTCGCCCTTCTGTTTCGCCAACAGAATTTCGTTTTCATAGTTGATCAGCACATCCCCTTGGTTTTGTTTGTAGAAGACATCTGATGCTTCGCGGGCGTCTTTAGGAAGCACTGGCACGTTTTTGTAAACCTGGCTGACAAAGGTGCGAGCTGCTTGTTCGTTTCCTCCGTTTCGAGTTACCGAACCCCACAAAGCTAAGAAGTTCCAGCGCGCGACACCAGAGGTTTTAGGATTAGCAGTAATTACTTTGATACCGGGTTTGGCTAAATCGGCCCAGCCTTGAATTTTTTTAGGATTGCCCGATCGCGCTACTAATGCTACGACTGATTTGCTAACAATCCCGTTATTGGGTACTTCTCGTTCCCAACCCGCTTGAATTAAACCAGCTTGTTGGATGCGATCGGTATCGAAAGCCAGGGATAAATGCACTACATCAGCTTCCAAACCATCAATCACGGCGCGAGTTTGGGAACCAGAACCGCCGTAGCTTTGGCTAAACTTGACATTCTGGTTGTTTTCTCGTTTCCACTTCGCCACAAAGCCGGGAATGATCCTTTCGAAGGAAACTAAGGTGAGTTCGACATCTTTTGGTTTGGGCTGGCTGATTGCAGCCTGAGGGATTAACCAGCTCAAGCTCAAACCTACTGCAAAAAAGAAAGCAAAAACTCTCAGTAGGAACGATTTCTGAAATTGGAGAGGCTTCCAAGAAATAACTGGCCCGCCAGTTTTTTTCTTAAAGGGCTGCAAGACATTATCATTGAGATGATGGTACGCCATTGATTGTTCTTAGGTTCCTCTTATTTTTTGTCAGTTAAGCGCAAAATTAAGTGTAATGCGCTTGATATAGAGCAAATGCAGCCTGATGAGATTTGCCCGGATAATCTATAAGATTTCGCTGATGTGGCAATTCTTGTTAATGGCTCTAATGGCAAGATTGAGAGACTGTTTTGCTAGCAGTTGGGCGATCGCACTCACGGCGCGATCGCCACCTCTCTCTACTTAATCCAATACATTACACTATTAAATACTTAATGTCTATAGGGAAACAGTAGTTATTTTTTTAGGCGCGCTTGGCGGGAAAACGCGACATCTGTAGGGACAAAGGTAAAGCCTTTGTCCCTACCCGCACCTCGATTCAGAAATAAAACTCGAAAATGGTGCTCAGGGCGTGAAATGTACCCGATTATACCGTTAGATTTCGTAGTGCCACACCTCGGAAGGTTGCAGAATAATCCGGTGGAGTGGCAGACGATCGATCAAACCTTGCTGCTCAAAAATGCCGAGGGTGCGAGTGACGGTGACGCGACTTGTACCGAGGATTTTGGCGATGTCCTGATGCGTTAAATTCATATCGATCAGATGTCCTTGCTCTACCTCTGAACCAAACTTTTTAGCCAGCCAATTCAGTAGTTTATAGAGCATGAAGTCAACTCTTTTGTAACCTCGCATTACCATAAACTCTTCAGCCTGCTGAATGTGATGCAGCAGAATGTCTCTATTTAGCCAGCGATCGGCAGATAATAGAATTGCCTCGACTTTAGTAAGACATTCAATTTGAAAAGGATCGCATTTTGATATCGGTTTGCCGATCGCATCGCCGGAGCCCCACAATCCCAAGGTAATAATTGTGCCATCTTCCAGCCAGGTTACAGTTCGCACTACCCCTGTTTCAATTTGCCACAGAGCATTGTTTCGGTTGGGCAAGTACGCTCGGCGAGTAAATATATGTCGCTTCGTTTCTTCAAAAGTTTGAGCGGAAAGTGAGGAAATAGTCATATACAAAAGAAGGGAAAGGGAAACGGGAAGGGTAAGGTAGAGTTGATTTTCGCGCGCTGTGCTAAATTCCAGCACAGTCCAGAAACTCCGAAATCAATCTATCGGAAGACAGGGATAATTTATTTTTTTCTGACTGTGTGGTTTCGGATTCAGTTGTTTTGAGTAAACACGAGCTAGATTTTAAAATATTAACCTGGTCTTCTAAATACTTAATTCGATCGAACAAAGCTCGAATCGCTTTAGCTTCCAAATTCTGTAGCAATCGCGATCGTACTGGGATTAATTTTTGATTCCCATTCGCCGCCCTCGATGCTATAACTGTCAAGGGCATCGAGCACATTGGCAAGAATGTTCATAAACACCTGATTTAACTGTCCGACATAACACTCAACCATCGGTAAGTTGCCGTAGTTTTTCACAACCCCCGATCGGCGGGCGATCCGCTGTAGCTTTCAGCCGGCTTTGCAGAATCAGCAGAGTGCTGTCAATGCCTTCATGGATGTTGACAGGTTTCATTTCGGCTTCGTCCAAGCGAGAGAAATTCCGCAAAGATTGGACAAGTTGAATAATGCGATCGGCTCCAATTTTCATTAATGACAGCAGTTGTGGCAAATCTTCACTGAGAAAGTCAAAATCAATATTTTGCTGACCTTTTTTTATCGTTCTCAGGCTCTGCCTGGGAATGAATTTCAGGAGGAAGCTCCTCCGGTTTGGAGCCACGAGACACCATTACCAGGCACGAGCCTGGTAACGATGTGGCAGCAGTGTTTTGTAGAAGCTTCCCGATCGCATTTTGAGTCAGATGCAACTGTGGAGTTAAATTGCATAAGCCGGGAAAGTCATCGCGTGTTTGGGCTTGACGTAAACCTGTTGCTCTCGCTGTAACTGTAGAGCGTCGAAGCGATCGCGACTCACGTAAGCTGTCACCATTTGGCCAGATTCCAACACCAACTCGGTTTGAATTTCCCGCCCTAAATGAATGATCCGGCTGACTTTTGCTAATGCAAAACCCGACTCCGGCTTAGTTTTAATTTCCACGTCGTGGGGACGCAAAAACACTACTTCAGAATGAGCGGCTCCATTTTTGTGAGCCGTTGTACTGTTGCTGGCGAACAAACCCGCAGTATTCGGCAGCACGTTGACAGGCCCGATAAAACTCATTACAAAAGCTGTTGCCGGTTTGTCGTAAATTTCAGCAGGAGTGCCAACTTGTTCGATTCTACCTTTGTTCATCACCACAATTTCATCGGCTACTTCCATAGCTTCTTCTTGATCGTGAGTCACAAAAACTGTGGTGATATTAACTTCTTTGTGAAGGTTGTGCAGCCACGATCGCAATTCTTTGCGGACTTTAGCATCTAATGCTCCAAAAGGTTCATCTAGCAGCAGCACTTTCGGCTGAACTGCTAATGCTCTGGCCAAAGCAACCCGCTGTCGTTGGCCACCGGAAAGTTGCGAAGGATAGCGATCGCCCAAACCTTTCAACTGTACTAAATCCAAAAGTTCATCAACCCGTTTTCTAATCAAGTCTTGAGGAACTTTGCGAATTTCCATCGCAAAAGCAATATTTTTTTTAATAGTCATGTGTTTGAACAAAGCGTAGTGCTGAAACACAAAACCGATATTCCTTTCCTGCACAGATTGCTTGGTAGCATCCTCGCCGGTCAAGTAAATGTGACCGCTGTCTGGGGGTTCGAGCCCCGCAATCATCCTCAGCAAAGTTGATTTACCGGAACCGGAAGGCCCCAACAGCGCGACTAGAGAGCCGCTTTTTATTTCCAAATTCACGTTGTCAATGGCGTGAAACGAGCCGAAGTGTTTCGATACGTTCTGAATTGTAATGCTCATGACTTTGTGTACCTGTTTTAGGAGTTGACAATGTTAACTCCGTATATTTGACCGATTTACAGTAGTATATCTCTAAATTAATATTTTGCAAAGCCTGTAACTTTTTGTAGGGTGTTTCGAGAGGCTCTTGATGGGGACGGCGGTTGAAACCTGTTGACCTCAAATTCGTATGTGGCGAAGCGCCCGTCATACGAATTCGAGGTCAAACTATACAAACGAAGTCCACTCCAAGCGGACTAAGAGAAAGTGCGTATTCTGTGTTGTTAGGTGGGTTTACTTAATTAGCTTGAATTAAGGCTTAAGAACGGTTTAAGACTTTTCGCTTGGAGCAGATTTAGGAAACTTGCACTTTACCTCAATTTCTAAGTTGCTTTCCGCTGAACCTTCTGCAATGTAAGGAATGCCAGTTTTGCCACCCATTTTGATAGAAAACTTTAGTGTTACTTCTTCAACCTCAGCCGCACCAAAATCTTTAAAAGCCGTGACAGCATACATAGCATAATTGCGAATTAGCAGGCGAGCTTGCTGCATCCGGTTAAGCGCATCACTTCGCACGTCCCTCTCTTCGTCATAAGGACTATCGTCCTGTGAGGTTGCAGCTTGGTCAATTACGACTTCGTACACTTGCTTTTTTTCTTCAAAAGCGAAACGCTCTAATTCTGACATAATGTTACCTTTTGTTAAGTTTATGTAGATTTTGCTTAAAGATCGAGCTTGCTTCCGGAAAGTTTAGTTATTATAGCGTTTAAAGGAAAACAGCGGTTCAGGGTGTTTGTCAACTAAGCCAGTATTTTTAAATTTAGGTTGAACTAAATGGCTCGTTACGCCCTTGTTATTGGTATTACTCAGTATCAAAGCTCACAAATGTCTCGTCTCCCGAAAGCGGCTAGTGATGCGGAGATTTTGGCACAAGTATTAGAGCAGTATGGCGGTTTTGATGTGAAGCGACTGCCGGAACGATGGAATGCTGAAAAAAGTTGTTTTGAAATTAGCGGTGATAAGGCAGTTACAGCGGCTGAAGTCGGTCAAGAATTGAGAACTTTACTGTTAGATCGATCGACTAAAAATGAAGCTTTGATTTATTTTGCTGGCCACGGCTTTACCTTCTCCGATACATTGGGACAGCAAAAGGGAGTTTTAGCGACTTCGGACTGTCAGGTGGAAATGGCTGGGAAGCAAGTTATTGATTACAAATACGGCATTTCTCTGGCAAGTCTCAACGAGCTAATCCAGCAATCAGATTTGAGCAGTTTAGTTATGCTGTTGGACTGCTGTCATAGTGGATATTTTCTAGAAAGCCAGCTTGTGCAGCGAACTCTGACGGCTTTCAGTACACAAAGAGATTACTACTTAATGGCAGCTTGCCGAACATTTGAGACTGCCAAATCCTTTAAAGGTGAACCAAACAGTTATTTTACAGGTGCTGTGCTTAAGGGACTGGCATCAGAAAATGCGGGTCGAAATCGTCGAGTCAGCGGCGATCGTTTGTTCGATTACATCAGCGGGGAACTTAAGAGTTTCGTGCAAGAACCGATTCGCATGGGATGGGGCCGTTCCATTACTCTGGTAACGTATCCGCAGTCAGAAATGTCGGTTACTGAAATTAGTTTCGATCGCGAAAATCCCTATCTGGGACTCTATGCTTTTGAAGCTGAACAAGAAAAGTATTTTTGTGGGCGGGAGGAAGCAGTTAAGATACTGATTACTCACTTAACTAATAGTCGTTTTATTCCGGTTATTGGCTATTCTGGTTCGGGGAAATCTTCTTTAATTAAAGCGGGTTTGTTGCCACAGTTGAGCCGGGATAGAATTCCTGGTAGTAGTCATTGGCCTGTTGAATCTTTTACTCCGGGGAAGCATCCCCTGGGAAAATTGGTGGATGTTTTAGCTCGGTATCGAGATCAGAACCAGCCTTTTGTGATTTTTATCGATCAGTTTGAGGAGGTATTTACGCTTTGTGAAGATGAATCTGAACGACGGAGTTTTATTCGTTTGATTGCGAAGGAGATGAATGATTCTGGGCGAAATAGTCGGATGATTATTGCAATTCGTGGGGATTTTTTAATTCGTTGTACTAATTATCCAGATGTTTTAAATTTGATCAATCATATTCCGCCTAGCACTTATATTGTGAAGTCGTTAGGGATCGAGGAGTTACCGGAGGCGATCGAGAAACCAGCCGAACTGCACGGGGTAAAATTTGAGCGTGGGTTAGTATCGCAAATTGCCCAAGATGTGGCCGGTCAACCGGGTGCGTTACCGTTGTTACAATATGCTTTGAAGGAGTTGTGGCGAGTTTGTATTGAAAAACCGGAATTTCCAGAGCCGTTACTGACGAGAAAGGGCTATGAAGATATTGGTGGTGTTCAAGGGGCTTTGGAAAATCGAGCTAATGTGATTTATGAATGTCTGAGTGAGGGCGATCGCCTTTTTGTTCGCAAACTGTTTATGGAGTTGGTGCAGTTGGGTGAGGGTTCGGAGGTAACGCGCCGCCGGGTTGATTGGGATCGATTAAGGGCGATCGCGGATTCTCCTGAGCAGTTGGATCGGGTAATTGGGCTGTTGGCTGGGGCGCAGCAGCGTTTGATTATTGTGGATGAAAACACGGTGGAAGTGGCTCATGAAGCTCTGTTGTGTCGGTGGAAGTTAGTGAGTGATTGGATTGAAGAGGATCTGGAGAATATTCGGATTCGTCGGCGCTTAGAGATAGCTTGTCGGGAGTGGGAAGAAACTTATCGCAAGTCAGATGATGCGCTGTTGACGGGTGCGCGATTGGCGGAGGTTGAGGAGTGGGAGAAGAGGGTGCTGCCGAATTTGACTGGGGATGAGAGGGAGTTTTTGCAGAAGAGTGTTGGTAGGCGTGATCGGCAAATTCAAGAGCAACTGAACCAAGAACGCCAACTGCGAGAGCTTGCCGAAGCCAAAGCTAAAGCTGAAGCAGAAAAAGCTGAAGAAGAAAGAGCGAAAACCATTTCTGAGATCAAAAGAGCGATCGCTGCCGAAGACCAAGCTAAGGCGGAAGCGGCACGAGCAAAAGAGGCTGAAGCTAAAGTAAAAGTTCAAAAGCAAAGAACCAGACTGGCGATTGTAGCTGGGATACTTGCAGCTTCCTCTCTTGGCTTAGCACTCCTAGCTAATCAACGCACATTAGAAGTAAAAAAACGCGAAATTCAAATTCAAAAAGATGAAATATTTGCTGTGGAAATTTTAATTGATAAAGCTGAACAGAATTTAGCTAACCATAATCAGCTTGAGGCATTAGAAAGCAGTATAGATGCTCTCAACGAGATGAAAAAGAGGAATAGAGAAAATCCTTCTGAATTAAAAAGAGTTCAATCAGTTATTTTTCAAGTTAGAGAACGCGATCGAGTACAAGTACACAAAAAGGGAGCTTACGCTCTCAGTTTTAGCCCGGACGGAAAATTAATTGTATCTGCTGGTTATGACAAAAATTTGAGAATATTTAATTTAGAAGAGCGTACTATATTACCTCCTATAGAAGCACATAAAGAACTTATTACAACCGTTAGATTTAGCCCTAATGGTCAATTTTTGGCATCTGCCAGTAATGAGGGTACTGTGAAAATTTGGAGAAAGCAGGACAAATTTTTATACTTTTTAGATAAGGTGGCTCATAAAAATAGTGTTTACGATCTGGCTTTTAGTAAGGATAGCCAAGAAATTGCTGCTGCTGGTAAAGAAGGGAGTATAATGATATGGGATGTAAACAATCTCAAAAAAGAAAGTAGAATTTTAATAGACAAAGAGTCTACCCACAAGAAAGAGTACAAAATTTATGGATTAGATTTTCATCCGCTTAATAAATCAATTCTTATTTCTACTGGATTTAAAGATTATGAAATAATTGTATGGAATTTAAACAACAAAACAACCAATCAACCTAAGAAGCGGATTGGAAAAGCACAATATATTACTGCATCAGTCAGGTTTAATAGGGATGGAAGTTTGATCGCATCTTGTGATGAGAGAGGTACAATAAAAATAAGAAATTCAACCAGTGGAGAAATAATAGGAATAATAAATGATAAAGATAATCCTATGATTTATGCAGAATTTAGCCCTGATAGCAAATTTATTGCTTCTGTAGGCTTGAATGAAGTTAAAATATGGAGCGTAGAGCAGGCAAAACAAAAATGGCAAAAAAATACACAAGCTACGCTCCAAAGTCCTCTAGATACGATTGAAGTCAAGACGGGCGCAGTCAATCGAGTTAACTTTCATCCCAAGCAAGCTCATTTTTTTGCCTCTGCCAGTGAAGATGGTACGATAAGAATGTGGGAAATTGCTGGAAATAATAAACTATTAAAGAATGATAATTATAAAGTGAATGAATTGTTGAGGAAAGGATGTGGTTTACTGGATAGTTATTTAAGAACAAGTACAAATATAAGTCCAATCAAAAATCATCAATTAATTTGCAAATAAATATTGACTTTAAATTTGTAATATGTTATCCTTGAAAAGGAAAAAGAGTAAAAAAATATTAAATTATGTGTCTACCAGATGGTAACCCTAGGTGCCGACGCGACCGAATAATTAACGAACTAAAAGAGCGGTTTGAAGTATGGCTTCAAGAGCGTAATGCAGAAGGAAGAAGAGAATTTTTGGGAAGAGATGTTGCTCCTCCCGGAGTAGGAGGCGGAGGATTTTTGCGAAGTGATGAAACTGAAAGGATAGAAGAGGAGAGAGGTATTGATTCCAATCGTCAAGAAGAATCACTTGAGGAAATTAGTAGATTAGTAAAAGATTTATTAATGACCAATCAAAAAGGAGATATTGATCGAGAACTAATGCGTAAGAAGAGCCTGCAATTCTCTCAAATTTCGATAGTTTTGTTGGAAATATCTATGATTGAAGGAGAAATTTCTGATGCGTTGAGAAATAAACTTTCAGAAAACATCAGCATGGCGTTGCAAGAAATCTTATGTTAGGCTTCGGCTAAATGGAGGAATTGAAAATTTAAAAGAGTTGGTCTTAAAGCGCATCGCCCAACTCGAACAAGAAAGGCAGCGCTACTAAACCTTACTAAAACAGTTGCGAGAATGGCGATTGAGCTAGAACAATTGCGAGGGAGTGATCTTTTCTCCTACTCCCCAAAAAAAAGCGATCGCCCCCCAAACCCCTCCAACCCTCAAAAGCTATACTAAAATCAGTACCCTAACCATCAAACAGCATGGTACAACAACTCACCCCTGAAACCAAACCAGAAATCATCTACCCAGACAGCGACGGAGAACCAATGTCAGACAACACCAAACAATTCCGATGGATTGTCACTATTAAAGAAAATCTGGAAATCCTGTTTGCCAACATCCTAGATGTATTCGTCACTGGAGATTTGCTTTGGTATCCCGTTCAAGGAAATAACAAAATTCGCCAAGCACCCGATGCAATGGTAGTCTTGGGCAGGCCAAAAGGTGACAGAGGTTCTTACCAGCAATGGAAAGAAGATAATATTCCTCCTCAAGTCGCTTTTGAAATCTTATCCCCTGGTAATCGGCCTGGAAAGATGGCAGAAAAATTCCTAGAAAAACTCCTATAAAGCGATCGCACAACTGGAACAAGAGAGACAACGTTATCAAGTTTTGCTACAACAAATACAGCAAACCACAGACTCTAGCCCTAGTAATTAACAAAACGAATCGAACTTCATCAATCTCTCTTAGTCCAGTTTCTAGATTGTCTGCTCTCATCCGGGCTGCTTGAGGCTGAAACCCTATTTATAGCGATCGCCTTTTTAGTCAAAAGCCCGATCGCCCTGTGCACTTATCCAAACTGTCCCGATCTCTCCCGATCGCTTCATCTATCCTCTCTATTCTTAAAGTTAATCAACCAAAAGATATATTTAAATAGGAGAGATTATGGCACAGCAAATCGTACGTCAAAAAGATACTAATGCTTGGATTTTACAGTGTTGGATTTCCTTTATTCTAGCTATTTCGACTACGGCTGTAGGTGTCATTTATCTGCCCGTAGATATCTGGGTAAAAAGTTTTATGGGTATGGGTTTAACTTTCTCGGTTGGTTCTTCTTTTACTTTAGCAAAAACCATTCGGGATAATAATGAGGCTACTAGATTGACTGCGAGAATTGATGAGGCTAGAGTTGAGAAAATTCTCGCGGATCACCATCCTTTGAAATAAGTTAATCGACGCATCAATCGGTGCATCAATCGGCGATTTTCAAGAGTTGGCTGATGTGGCCTTGCTACCACTACCGCATGGCGATGCTCCCAATCAACCGTAAAACAAAAAAGAGCAAAGCCCAGCTTGGCTTTTTTGGCGTTGCTGAATCAGCTTATGAAAATAGATAAGTTGGAAATTCCGAAGATGTTCTGACGCGCTTATTTCATTTTTGGCAGATTGAGTCGTTCATACCATAAATCAGCAACGCCGGATTTCCTGACGGGAAACGAGGTTCGTGCCCGGCGTGGCTGTCATTTCTGGAATTGACGACCATCTGCGGGGGTGAAGAGTCATCATAAATTATTTAATCTGGTGCGTGATTACACAATCCTTCTGCCTATTCAGGACGGCGATGCCTGATGGGCTTTACCCTCAGACATTCGCCAACAGTCTCTTAGAAATCGCCGAGTCCGAAATTTTGTGCTAATCCGCTACGATTACCCCTCTAACGACCGAGTAAAAATACTCTACCTTGAGGATGGGGGAGGGCGATCGCGAATTTCCGACATCCTCAGTGGGGTCGCTTTCTTCAATTCTAAAATCTCAACTCTCAAATCTAAAATCGATTGACGCTCTCTCTCAAGTTAGATAAAATGATTAGTATTTTATGCCAAACAATTTTTAGAATATCTTAAGCAGCTTTGTATAGCTGGCAACAATACAAGTACAGTGTTTATTGTTACCTTGGACACCTACAAACCCACATAATTTGAGGGAGCGAGAAATTGGAACTTTTGGAACGATCGCCACAAATACAGCCGCCCTCAACCCCAATTGCTACACTCCAGTCTTTTTCCCAAAAAGCTGGTATTGCAGTAATCGCGATCGGCTGTACAGTCATTTTGGGTTGGATATTCGACCTGCAACTCTTAAAGAGCATTCTGCCCGGACTTCCGAGCATGAAATTCAATACTGCGACCTGCTTTATTTTAGGCGGATTTTCCCTACTATTTCAACACCAGTGGCGTGCCGAATTAACAACAATCAAACATCAAAAAATTTATAACTATTTAACTTTTAGTGCTTCATTTTTAATTGTATTAATTAGCCTCATCACCCTAGTTCAATATAGCTTTAATTTAGACTTAGGCATCGACCAACTGCTATTTAAACACAGTTCCACCTTGACAAGTGCCGCAGCACCGGGACGCATGGCGCCGAATACTGTTGCTAGTTTTTTATTGCTGGGAACAGCCCTGCTGCTGCTGTCAGTAAAGCGCCCCAAATACCTGCGGATTCAAATCTTAAGCTGTTGTGCATTTTTAATTGCATTTCTGGGTTTGATCGGCTACATCTACGGCACAGCTTTCTTTTATAAAATGGGTGCTCCTACAGGAATGGCTTTGCACACGTCCGCAGCATTTGTGTTGCTGAGCTTCGGCATTTTATTTGCCAGTCCAGATAAGGGATTTATGGCAGTAATTGCGAGCGATCGCGCGGGCGGAATTATGGCGAGGCGTCTGTTGCCACCGGCAATAATTATCCCGCCTTTAGTGGGTTATTTCATCATGTCGGGAGAGCGGTTGCAAGCCTACACATCGGAGGTAGGAATATCGCTGTTAAGCGTATTGAATGTGATTATTTTTACATTCTTGATTTGGCAGAATGCGAAAACTCTCTGCACCGCAGACCGGAAGCGCTATCGAGCGGAACTGGGACTCAGAAAAGCGAAAGCAGACTTAGAAACTGAAGTTGAAAAACGGACTCTCCAACTGCAACTCGTCAACGAAAAATTGCAGCAGCAAATTCTCGACTCTCAAGTAACAGAGCAGGTACTCCAAAAAAACTACAATTTGTTGCTGACAGTCATCAACAGTACGCCGACAGCACTTTTTGTCAAAGATATTGAGGGCTGCTACATGATGCTCAACGCTGCGGGAGCTAGCATAATTGGTAAGTCTTTTGACGAGATTATCGGCAGAGATGATAGCGAGTTATTTCCGCCGGAAATTGCGGAGAATATCAGGAAAAGCGATCGCCAAATCGTGACAGCGGGAAAAACCCAAGTCATGGAAGAAGAACTGCCAGTTCAAGGAAAATTGCGGACATTTCTGTCTACAAAAAACGTTTATCGGGACGGGCAAGGCAAAATCGGCGGTATAGTTAGCATTGCGCGGGATATTACCGATCGCAAACAAGCCGAAGTCGCCAACAGAAGTCTAGCAGCAATTCTGGAAGCAACGCCGGATTTTGTCGGTATTTGCGACCTCGAAGGACAGGCTGTTTACATCAACAAAGCAGGCAGAAAAATGCTGGGTATTGATGAAAATGAAGATATATCCCACCGACAAGTTGCAGAATTCTCGTCAGCATCAGCCCGCAGCATTCTGCTGGCGATCGCCACCGCTGTTTCCGAGGGTGTTTGGAGCGGAGAAACAGCCTTTGTGTCAGCATCCGGCATCGAAATTCCTGTCAGCCAAGTCATCATCTCCCACGGAGCAACCGATGGCAAACCCGAATACATTTCGACGATCGCCCGCGACATCAGCGATCGCAAACAAGCAGAAGATGCGCTGCGTCTGAGCGAGCAAAGATACCGATCGCTGATCGCTGCTACCGCGCAACTCGTATGGATGACAGATGCTGACGGAAAGCCGATCGCGCCCACAGACTGGATGGCATATACAGGCCAAGGTTTGGAGGAAGCCACAAACAACTGGTTTTCGGCAATTCACCCAGACGATCGCGATCTCACGCTGCAAGCTTGGATGCGCGCAGTCGAAACCAAAAATCTCTATGAAGTCGAGCACCGCTTGCGGGCCGCAGATGGCAGTTACAGACACTTCTGGGTACGCGCAGTGCCAGTGTTAGCGACAGACGGCAGCATTCGCGAATGGGTGGGTACGCACACGGATATTAGCGATCGCGTCCAAGTTTTGGAAGCACTCAAGCAATCAGCAGCACAATATCGATCGCAAGCAACCCAGCTCGAAAAAGCTTTCCGCGACTTGCACGACACTCAAACTCAACTGATTCAAACCGAAAAAATCTCATCTCTCGGACAGTTAGTTGCCGGAGTCGCCCACGAAATTAACAACCCAATTAACTTCATCTACGGCAACATCACCCACGCCAGCCAATACGCCAGAGACTTACTCGATTTACTCCACCTTTACCAAGAAAAATATCCAAATCCCCTCCCAGAAATTGCCGAAGCAGCCGAAGATATTGAAGTCAATTTCTTAATGGAAGACTTTCCCAAGATTTTGGAATCAATGAAAGTAGGAGCCGATCGCATCCGCGACTTAGTTGTATCATTGCGCAACTTTTCCCGACTCGACGAATCGCAGATGAAGCGAGTGGATATTCACGAAGGAATCGAAAGCACGTTGCTAATTTTGCAGCACAGGCTGAAAGCTACTGCATCTCGTCCAGCCATTGAAGTTATCAAAGAATACGGCGACTTCCCAAAAATCGAGTGCTATGCAGGTCAGCTAAATCAAGTATTTATGAATCTGATTGCAAATGCGATCGACGCCCTAGAAGAGTACAACAGCAAGCGTTCTGCAAAAGATATCTATTCATGTCCTAATACAATTCGGATTAGCACCAATACGGATTCAAATACCGTATCAATTCGGATTTCCGATAACGGGATGGGAATAACTCAAGAAGTAATTCGTAATTTATTCGATCCCTTTTTTACGACTAAACCTGTCGGCAAAGGTACTGGATTGGGACTGTCAATTAGCTATCAAATTGTCGTTGAAAAACACCGAGGAAAGTTGCAATGTTTCTCTGTTCCCGGCGACGGTGCAGAGTTTATAATTGAGATTCCCATTGCTCAGCAAGTATCGCCTCTAGTCTCGGAAAATAATCAATTAGCAGTAGTTGGTAGTCATTAATCATTAGTCCATAAATTGAGAATCGGAATTAATATTACCCGAAATTAGGACACGGCAGTGCCTTGTCCCTACGATTAATCTGGCGTAGGGAAACGGCACTGCCGTCTCCTCTATCTCATTCCGGCACAGCCAGAATTGATATGAGATAAGCTCTACCTCTCAATTGTCCAAAACCGCAATAATTCTTTACAATAAGAAAGTAAAAGTGCGATCGACTTAAACAACATTCCTTAAAAAATGCCTGTAAACCAACTTTCTCGAACCACAGCCCCCGCAAAAACAACCGAATTAGACTATGACATCGCCATCGTCGGCGGCGGCATAGTCGGCGCAACCTTAGCGTGCGCCCTCAAAGATTCAGGCTTAAAAATCGCCATAATCGAAACCCAAATCCCCGCAGCCGCCGCCGCCAAAAAACAAGCTTACGCCGTTACGTTGCTGTCGGGAATGATTTTAGAAAGCATCGGCGTGTGGGAACAAATCTTGCCGCAAATCACCACCTTCGAGCAAATAAGCCTCTGCGACGGCGACTATCCCGGAGTCGTCGAATTCCACCGCCCAGACTTGGGAAATACTGGCAAATTGCCAGTACCAAAAGAGGCTTTAGGTTATGTCGGCGAGCACCGAGTTATGCTGTCAGCTTTGCACGAATGTTTGGCAAAAAACCCAAATTTCAGTTGGGTTTGTCCGGCGGAAGTAATCGAAGTAAAATATTTAACCGATTGCGCCGAAATAGCAGTCAAACAAAACGGTGAAACTCGCACAATTCGGACTAGATTGTTAGTTGCTGCTGACGGTTCGCGATCGCAAATCCGCACAGCAGCCAACATCACCACTCGCGGCTGGAAATACTGGCAATCCTGCGTTGCGATCACCATTAAAGCAGAAAAACCGCACAATGATATCGCCTTTGAGCGATTTTGGCCGAGCGGCCCGATGGGAGTATTACCATTACCAGGGAACCGCTGTCAAGTAGTTTGGACAGCACCCCATGCGGAAGCAAAAGCTTTGCAGTCAATGGATGAAACAGAGTTTTTAGCTTTGTTGGAACAGCGCACCGGCGGGCTATTAGGGCGCTTGGAATTGGAGAGCGATCGCTTTTTATTCCCAGTGCAGTTAATGCAGAGCGATCGCTACGTGTTGCCCAGATTAGCACTCATTGGCGATGCCGCCCATTGCTGCCATCCCGTGGGCGGACAGGGATTGAATATGGGCATTCGAGACGCAGGTGCGATCGCCCAAATCTTGCAACAAGCCCACCAAAAAGGCGAAGACATCGGCGATTTGCGAGTATTGAAACGGTATCACAACTGGCGCAAAAAAGAAAACTTAATCGTGTTGGGATTTACCGATTTTCTCGATCGATTGTTTTCCAATACTTGGATGCCAATTGTCGCATTTCGGCGCTTCGGATTGTGGTGTTTGCGGACAATTCCGCCAGTCAGGTTTTTAGCATTGCGATTGATGACAGGCTTGATGGGGAGGCCGCCGGAATTGAGGCAAAATTAGAAGAAACCGGGTTTTTACGATTATTATCGACTGTAACGAAGCATCTCGCAAAAACCCGGTTTCTGGCCACACCCGAAAAACCAAACTAAATCAATCGATAAATGGTATATAGCAATCCTTGCAGGAGTCGTAAATTTTTTACCCCACCCCAACCCTCACCTTACTAAGGGGAGGGAGTAAGAAATTCACAAATGATTTAGAATTGCTATATAATGTAAGATAGAACAGAGCTATGAGTGGAATTGACCGTCAACTTACTCTAGAAACTAGAACCAGTCTCATTAACAAACATCTCCCCGGAACCCAAAAAGCCGAAAGCGAACTTGAAAACGAAGGAATTGTCCATCTCTTTAATAATAGAGAAACAATGGAAAGAGTCGCCACAGAAATTAAGCTAAGAGGGGAACGCACAGGAGCAGACGATTTAGAGGATAATTATGAACGCTATGGATTGTACTTTTCAGAACAAATTGGTTATATACTAAAAGCAGACGGTACTCGGATACCACTACAATACGGTGAAATAAAAATTAAGAAAACCACAGGTAAATATCATGTCATACCTCGCACAAGACCCCGTACAAGCTACTGAAATTAGTAAAGAATCAGAGCAAGAGACTGAGTGGGAGTTTGCGGAAATCTGGGCTGATACTCTGATATCTCCTCCTTATATCCTGATGTTAGTCAAGGAAACATCAGGGAAATTTCGCATCCATAACCCGGCACAAAACTATCAAGTTATTTTTTCTAGTGACAATTACGAAGCGGCTAAAATGTGGCTGCTTGAGGATGAATATGAGCGTTTGAATAGTCGCATTTTACAAGAAGTATAAAGTAAAGTGGTGTCGCCACATCCAACCGGGGTTAAAACCCACGGGGCTTTTAGCGAAAATCGGTTGAAACCGACTGAAAAGCCAAGATAAAAATCAAAAACTCTTCAGTCCTCTTAAGAGGACTTTTGCTATGAGACAGGGGTTTCAACCCCTGGCGGACTATCGGGCTAACCGAGGTTTCTCGCCACTCGCACACAACCAAAGAAACCCGGTTTTCCCCCAAATCTTCGCCTGTAACAAACATCCCGACAAAAACCCGGTTTCTCGCCACCCATAAATCATGATAAAATAAAGATCGGTGTTATTCACAACTCCCCACAATGGACGAAACCCGCGCCCAAGCCTACCAGCAACTAATTCAAACTCTCCTGAATTGCCCCAACGGCGAAGAACCGCAGATATTACAAGATAACGTAGAATTATTGGATCGCGGGTTTCTGCAAGCTTGCGAAGTCATAGCAGAAAACTTGACACAGCAAGGACAGGAAAATCCAGCTAGTTTCTTGCGAAATCTGGCGAGTCAGGTAGGGGAATTCTTGGATGCCAACGATGACGGTAATTCAGACTATAGTGCATTTTTAATGCAATTATTACAAACAGTCAGTAATAGCCAAGGCAATCCCCAACAAGTCTATCCTTTTTTACAACAAAACCTCAATAAACTAGATTTACAATTAGTTCAAATATTAACAGCCTGGGCAAATGATACTTTTGCCAAAGTAGAACCGGCACAAGCCGACGATATCGCCGGAGATATTGGTAATCTAGGTAATCTAATTCAGGAGTTTCCCTTGGGGAGTAGATTAGTTAATTTAGAAATTGCGATTGCTTGTTATGAAATTGTTGCAACAGTTTTTAATTGTGATGCCTTTCCCCAAGATTGGGCGACGACGCAAAATAATCTGGCAAATGCCTACAGTAACAGAATCAGAGGAGAGAAAGCTGAGAATATCGAACTGGCGATCGCATCATACACTGCTGCATTAACCGTCTACACCCGCGATGCCTTTCCCCAAGATTGGGCGATGACGCAAAATAATCTGGCAGCAGCCTACAGTGACAGAATCAGGGGAGAGAAAGCTGAGAATATCGAACTGGCGATCGCATCATACACTGCTGCATTAA
>ENA-OFDP01000492-OFDP01000492.1-metagenomes-genome-assembly--contig:-NODE-492-length-17658-cov-3.115151_pt1 | contig 17658 bp, 18 predicted proteins | sample MGYA00153389_OFDP01 | MGnify analysis MGYA00153389 | reverse complement strand
AAGTCTTCGACAGCGCGCTGCCAACACCGGGCCTGCAAGCCCACACATGCATCAGCCGCTTCGTCGATCACCTCCTCTGCGACCGGCAAGAGCAGATCAACGCCCGCTTCGAAGTGCACGCGCCTCGCTCGACATTGGCCGCCTGGGGCGGTCAGACGGGAGCGCAGTTGATGCCGCTGTACGACGCGCTACCCGAGTGTTCGTGCTGGGCTTGCGCGTCGTCCACGCCGACGAGACGCCGATCGAGCTGCTTGACCCTGGCGGTTGCAAGACCAGACGCGCCTCATGTGGGCATCTTTGTCAAAAGTGAGCGCGAGGTACCGCCCGAAGTTCAGCGGCACTGCCACCGTCTCCAGCCAGCGCAGCACGCCGAGCTTGCTGCCGGGGTCGCGCAGGCGCTTGAAGACCATCGCGCGCTGGCACCCCAGCACATCGACCTTCACCCGCGAGCGACGCCAGGCGGCGGCCAGGTCGTCGAAGCCGAGCGAGCGCCACAGTTGCTACAGCGCCCACACATCGCCAGCGCAGCGGCTGCCGCGAAGCGCAAGCCGGCGAGCAGATTGCCGGCGAGGGTGGCGTCATGGCCGCGCGCTCGCTGCAAGGCGGCAATCAGTTTGTCGACATCATCGCCGGGCTCGAGCCGGTCGGCAGCGGGCAACTCAGCCGCGCGGCGACGCGTTGTAAACGGTCGTTGCCGGTGCGCCGCAGGCGCATCGTCCACATGTCCATGGCTTGACGGACGAGAGGCGCCTGGCCTCAAGACCGTCAGGAAAGAACTTCGTGGCCCGGGGCGGGAAATTCCAGTCGGGTGGTGTCGAACTCGGTTGATCAGGGCGCCGCCGAAGGCCGTGATGCTGGGCTTTCGGACCGACCTAAGAGGGCTTTCTGGGGTCCGTGCCACGACGTCTTCGGCTCGCTCATTGAGAGCATCGCCGTGTGCATCACGAGTCCGCCCTTTGCGCTGGCCAAGCCACGCGTCTATGGCAACCCGAGCCAGTCGGAGTGGGTCAACTTCGTGTGTCGGGCGCTGGGGCCCATCGTCAATCGCCTGGTGCCCGGCGGCTCCATCGCCATCGACGTGTTGAACGACGTGTTCGAGCCCGGCCTGACTTCACGCTGTACCGCGCCGCGGGCTCGCCGACACTGTTCGGCCTGATTGACATCCTGTGGCTGAAGGCGGGCCCGGTGTCGAACCAGTTGTTCGAAACACCGGCTGCCGCCACCGTGCTCAACGACGCTCACCAGGAGCTGGTGGGCGCCATCGCCCGCGGCGACTGCGCCGGTGTGCGCTGGGCGGTCGAGAAGGACATCTGCGTGGACGGCCCGCTGCTGCGCCCGCGCTTGAGAGGCTCGAGGCAAAGCTGGGCCTGCGGCCCGCTGCCGCCAGCGCGGCGTCGAACACGCGGTCTGCGCCACGGGTAGACAAATCCGTTCAAACACCCTCTCGGTGGCACCGGGGCTCGGCACGACGGCCAGCAACATCGGACGAAGCTGGCGTCGGTCGTTGTGGTCGATGGCGATTGCCGAAGGCCGTACCCCCTGCAGGACACCGACGCTTCAAGAGCTGAGCGTGCCGATGCCCTGGGGCGGGCCGTGGTCAGGCCGAGAGCGGGCCGGCGGGCGTCGGCGGGCCGGCGTCATAGCCGCCCCAGACGGACTGGTCGAAGTGCACGACCGAGCCCGTCATCATCCCGCTGTCGTCGCTCGCAAGGAACGCCACCGCGCGCGCCACCTCGGCCGGGTCGAGCAAGCGGCCGAAGGGCAACGCCGCCGCAGCCTTGACGAGCCAGTCCGGATCGGCGCCGTGGTATTCGCGCTGCACCCGGTCTTCACCGTCGGAGGCCATCCAGCCGATATCGAGCTGGTTCACGCGGATGCGATTGCGCATCAGCGCGTAGCCACTGTTGCGGGTCAACGTAGCGAGAGCGCCCTTGGACGCCGAGTACGGCGAGATGAACGGTTGCCCCGCACGCCCCGAGGTCGAGCCGATGTTGACAATCGACCCGGCGATGTTGTCGCGGATCATCAGCTTGGCCGCTTCCTGCATCAGGAAGAACGGCCCGCGCACGTTGACTGCGAACATGCGGTCGAACAACTCTTCCGACGTGTTCAGCAGGTTTCCGCGGTCGGTCAGGCCCGCGGCGTTGACGAGGATGTCGACGCGGCCGAAAGCCTGGTCGGCCTCCGCGATCACGCGGCGGCAGTCGGCAACCGACTCCAGGTCGGCCACGACGAAGTCGACGCGCACGCCTGTCTCCGCGCGAATCCGCTCGGCCACGGCACGGCCCTTGTCGACACTGCGCCCGCAGACCACGATGCCCGCGGCACCGGCCAAGGCCAACTGCTTGGCCACCGCGGCGCCCAGGCCTTGCGTGCCACCGGTGACCACGGCCACCTTGCCATCCACTCTGTTCATTCGCTTCTCCGTTTGTGTTGTGCAGATTGTGTGGAGTGTGTGTCTTTGTCTCGGCCTCCGGTCAGACGTCCCGGCGCTGCTTGCGACGAATCGCCAGTTGCGACTCGCGCGCCGCCTGCACGGCCGGGCGATCGCTCACCACGGGCACGCCGACATCCCAATCCGCATCGCCCGGCACCCCGGCGAAGGCATCGGTGGCGATCGACAGGACGGTCGTGCGGTCGGTTCCCTGCGCCCAGTTCATGGCAGCCTCGAGCTCGGCCAAAGTGTCGCAGCGGCGAGCCAGCGCACTCATCGATCCCGCGTGCTTGACGAAATCCGCCTGGAAAGGCTCCTTGACGCGGCAATCCTTCAGGAGATTGTTGAACCCCGGCACGCTTTTGAATTCCTCGCGCAGATCTGCCAGCGGGCGTCGGCCGATCCCGAGCTTCAGGGTTGCGTCACGGTCGGGATGCGCGGCGCCTCTTCTTTCTGCAATTTCGCCGCGAGCGAGACCATCAGCGCCTGCGCAATGCACATCGGCGCAGCCAGCGAGCGGGAAAAGATGTACTCATGCTCGGGCACGGTGAACAATGCCGTCGCGTCTTTGGCCAGCGGTGACAAGGTGGAGTCCGTGATCGCAAGGACGGGTACGCCGCGGGCAGCGGCGTCTTCGACGATATTCACCGTCTCCCTGGCGTAAAACCGGAACGACACCGCGATCAGCAGATCGCGCGGGCCCATGAGCTTGCCCATGTGCGTGGCCAGCCCGCCGCTGGCATCCAGCAGCACCGTCCGCTTGCCGAGCATCGTCAGCACATAGCGCATCAGCTCGACCACCGGGACGGAGCGAAGCTGGCCGACCAAATAGATCACTTTCGCCTTCTTCATCAAGTTCACGGCGTTGCTTAAAGACTCGCTGGTGACATCGTTCAAGAGTTCCTGCAGCGAGGCGATGTCGCGCGTCACGAGGTCACGCAGCAGCGACGAATCACCCTCGGCCTTTGCTCCTCCCAGCTCACCTTTGAGCGCCTTGATGCGCGCCTCGAACCCCGGCGCCGCCGTGGACAAGCGCCGCTGGAAGACCTCCTGCAGTTCCTTGAAGCCCGTGAAACCGAGAGACTGCGCGAAGCGCACGAAGCTCGAGGCGTGGATACCGCAACTTTCAGCGATCGAGTTGACCGACTTGATGGCGACGTCGTTCGGATTCTGGGTCAGGTAGACGGCGATGCGCTGGTACGCCTTGCTCATCGAATCGTGCTTCTCGTGGATCACCCGAATGAGATCTTCGTAATCTTTGAGCGATCGATCAAGCGGCATCGGATTCAGTCTTGCGGGTGGGTGAGCCTGGATGAGCAAGCGGACAGCCCGACCCGAATCTCTGTCAAGCCGTGCGAGCCGAAGCGGCTGCGTTAGACGGTTCGCGCGCTCAACCCTTCCAGTCGTACTGCGGCTGGAAGCCCAGCACCCGCTGCGCCTTCTCGATCGAGATCAGGCTCTCGCGCGGCTGCAGGGGCCGCTTGCGCGGCACGCCCGGCCAGATTTCATCCAGCAGGCTGTCGTTGCTGCGTCGCATCAGCGAATTGGTGTTGGCGATGCCGAACACATGGGCCCCCGTCAGCCTGGCTTCGACCGCCCGTTGGATCGCCTGGGCGGCGTCGCGTGCGTCGATGTAGGTCCACAGATTGAAATGACGGGTCTTCGCATCCGCCTGGTAGCCCTCGAAGTTGGCGTAGTCCTGCGGCTCCTGCACGTTCGACAGGCGCAGACCGATGATCTTGGTGGCCGCGTCCCAGCGCGCAAACTGTTCTGCCAGCTTTTCACCCATCAGCTTGCTCAGCGAGTAGCTCCACTCCGGCAGTTCGATCTCCTCGTCCACTGGCACGTACTTCGGTCCGCCCGCATACGGCAGGCCGTAGACCGTTTCGCTCGAGGCCCACACGATGTTTCGGATGCCGAGCCGGCGTGCCGCTTCGAAGACGTTGTAGGTCGAGATCGTGTTGGTTGCAAAGATCACATGGTCCGGCGCCTCGCCGGGCGACGCGATGGCACCGAGGTGGACGACGGCCTCGACCGTCCCGTCGACACGCCCGTCGATCCCCGAGAACGCGGCCATCACCTGGCCGAAATCGGTGATGTCCACACAGCTGTAGCTGACCTCGCCGGCTCGCGGCGGGTTGCTCAGGCCAGCCGGCCGGGCCAGGTCGATCGAGACCACGCCGTAGCCGCATTCCATCAAGAGCTTGACCGCTGCGCGGCCGACCTTGCCGCTGCCACCCGTGACGATGATCATGTGCATTCCCCTTCTTGCAACGAATCAGGATTTCGGGCGGTAAAGCATCGGTGGCTCGACGCAGCGGATTTCGACTTCGCGACCGCCCTGCAAGGCCTCGACCGCCCGCTCAGCCGTGAGCGATGCGACGTAGCCGTCCCATGCGTTCGCGCCTGCCTGCGTGCCCGATGCGATCGAAAGCAGCCAGGCGAGATCCTGCAGCCGGTAGGCCTGCTCGAAACGCGGCCGCCAGTCGCGGGCGTAGTCGGTCGACGCGCACAGATTCAGGTGGGTTTCGGTGTGCACCGGCGCGCGCAGCGCGATCGCGCCGTGCTCGCACACGAGCTCGCAGCGCACGTCGTAGCCATAGCCGGCGTTGTTGTTGATCTCGATGTTGACGAGTTGCCCCGCCGCGGTGCGCAGCACCATGAAGACTGGGCCGATGCCCCGGCCGGGCGTGCGCCCGGCCGGCTGGAAAGCGCTGACGGACGAGTATTCGGTGCCGAGCACGAAGCGCGCGACATCGAACTCGTGCGGCGCAGAATTCGTGATGGCCATCTGACCCGTGAAACTCGCCGGAGCGCTCACGTTGCGATGGAAGTTGTGCATCATGACCGGCGCGCCGAGCCCGGACTGCGCGCCCCGGGCCTTCATCTCGACGTAAGCCGGGTCGAAGCGGCGCATGAACCCGACCTGGACGAGTTGCTTGCCCAGCGCGTTCTCGGCGTGCAGCACGGTCAGGCATTCGGTCGAGTCGGGCGCGAGGGGTTTTTCGCACAGCACCGGCTTCCGCGCCTGCAGGCATGCCAGCGTCAGCGCCGCATGCGTGGTGTCGGGGCTGGCGATCAGCACGGCATCCACGTCCTGGGCGGCGATCGCGGTCAGCGGATCGGTCGAGACTTGCCGTGCGCCCGTGGCCTCGGCAACGTCGCGGGCCCGGGCGATGTCGGCATCGCAAATCCAGCGGAGTTCGGCGCCGGGCAGTTCCGTCGCGATGATCCGGGCGTGTTCGGCGCCCATGACCCCGGCGCCGATCACAGCGATTCTGATCGTCACTGCATTCCCTTCATTCGATGGCGGTCAGGGAAGCACCAGCCTGACACGTGCGGGCGGAAAGCTCCGTTGCATCGAGGCCTGCAAAGGCGTGAAGGGCCGGCGGCTCGCGAGCCGCACCGGTGCACCGCGAGCCGCCGCCTCGTCGATGGCCAGCAGCGCGCGCATGTCCTCCAGGCCTTCGCCGCTGTCGACTGCAGGCGGCGTGCCGTCCAGAATGCAGTCGGAAAACCAGGCGATCATGCCGCTGAAGTTGTCGGTCTCCGGGACCTCGATGCGCTCGACCGTGTCACCGACCCGCAGGACGATTGTGCGGGGCTTGTCGAACAAGTAGGCGTGCTGGACGTCAATCGACCCCTTCGTGCCGAGCACGTGGATCACATCGGTCGGATCGGTGCCGAAGCCAGCGTAGAAACTCGCCATGCGGCCGCCTTCGAAGCGCAGCGTCGCGGTGATGCCGGCATCGACTTCGGCAAAGCGCGGGTCGTCGGCGTCGCTGCCGGACATCGCCTGAATCTCGATCGGCTCGGCGCCGAACACATGGCGTGCCGCGTTCAGGCAATAGACGCCGAGGTCCTGCAGCGGCCCGCCCCAATGGTCCTTGCGCAGCCGATGATTGCCAGCCGCGATCTGGAAGCCGAAGTGGCTCGAGAAGAAACGCGGATCGCCGATTGCGCCGCCGCGGACCAGCTCGATGAGCTTCAACATGCCGGGGTCGTTGTGCAGCCGGTAGGCCGTGGCCAGGTGGACGCCGGCCTCGCGCGCTGCCGCCTGCATCGATTCGGCCTCGGCCAGGCTCACCGCGAGCGGCTTCTCGACCAGGATGTGCAGGCGATGCTGCGCCGCCTTCACGGCGAAGCGGGCATGGCTCGAGTTGGGCGTGGCGATGTAGACCGCGTCGATGTCGCCGCTGCCGGCGAGCGCGTCGAAATCCTCGTACGAACACACATCCGCAATGCCGTGGAAGTCGGCGAGCTGTCTGGCCTTGTCGGGGCTGCCGCTGACGATCGCCACCACTTCGGAGTTGCCGCTCTGTTGGACGGCGGGCAGGAACGCCTGCTGGCTGATCCAGCCTGCGCCGATGACCGCGTAACGAACCTTCTTGTGCGTGGCCATCGTCAGCTAGACCTTCACCGGCATGCCGGTCTTCCAGCTCTGGGTGGCGGCGTCGGCGAGCCTTTGCGCCTGCAAGCCGTCGAAGCCGCTCGGCCGCGGATCCCTGTTGCCCGCTTCGACGGCGTCGATGAACGCATTCAATTCGTTCGCGTAAGCCGCGACGTAGCGCTCGAGGAAGAAGTTCTGGATCGGGTCGGCCAGGTAACCCGAGGCGCTCAACAGCTCGACGGTGCTGTTGTGCACGTTCTTCGCGTGGATCATGCCTTTGGACCCGTGCACTTCGATGCGCTGGTCGTAGCCGTAGGTGGCGCGGCGCGAATTGGTGATGACGGCGATCTTGCCGGACGCGGTGATCATCTGCACCGCGGCGGTATCTGCATCTGCACGGCAGCCGTGTCCACGTCGCCCGCCACGCCGATGGCCGGGTCGACCAGCGACGAGCCCAGTGCATTCACCACCACGAATTCTTCGCCCATCATGAAGCGGGCCAAGTCGAGGTCATGGATCATCATGTCGCGGAACAGCCCGCCCGAGCCCGCGATGTACTCGGCCGGTGGCGGCCCTGGATCGCGGCTGACGATGGTCATCAATTCGATGGCGCCGATCTCGCCGTGGCGCACCCGGCGTTCGACCTCACCGAAGTGGGGATCGAAACGTCGGTTGAAGCCGATCATCAGGATCGACCGATTCGCCGCCACGACCTTCAATGTCTGCTCGATCGATGCAACCGACAGCGACACCGGCTTCTCGCACATGATCGCCTTGCCGGCGTTCGATGCCGCCTGAATCTGCTCGGCGTGGAAGCCCGTCGGCGAGCCGATCACCACCGCGTCGACGTCTTTCGCCTGGATGATCTGTTCGACCGTGGCGACCTGCGCGCCGTACTGTCCGGCGAGTTCCTGCGCCGCCTTGGGCAGGGCATCGGCGATGTAGACCAGGCTCGCCTTTGGGTTGCCGGCGATGGTCTTGGCATGCACCTTCCCGATGCGCCCGGCACCGATCACACCGAATCTGATCGTCATCTGGTTTGCTTTTAAAAGAGCGGGCTGCCGCGACGCTTCGGCGCGCCGCGGTCGAGCCCAGGATCCGGGCGGGGGAGACCCCGCCCGTGGTTTCAGCTTGACGTTACTTCGCGATGCAGGTCGCAGCGGTTTCCGGCGTGCAGACGTCCAGGCCCGTGTAGGTCGGGTCCTTCGGCGCGGCCTTGCCAGAGGTCATGTCCTGAAAGGCCTTCATCGTCTTGTAGCCCATCTCGAACGGCCGTTGGCCGACCTGGCCGAGGGACAGCCCTTCCTTCATCTGGTCAATCTGTATCGGCAGCGTGTCGGCCACGATCAGTGCCAGCGACTTCGACGCGATCTTGGCCTTGTACTTGCCCACCGCGGCGCGGTTGGCATCAGGCAGGAACTGCGGGAAGCCGCCGGTCGGCAGGAAGGCATCGAGGTTCGGGTTCTTCGCCATGATGTCCTCGAACTGCTGGATCGCGCGCGGGAAGTCATCGTCGGTATAGGCCGGGCAACCGTCGATCTCCTTCCAGCCGCTCTGGCCTGTCAGCCGCGTGCCCGGCGACTTGGCCGACTTCGCGCCCGACAGCGTGTCGCGGATGCCCTGCATGCGCTCGTTGTGGTTGGACGCCGCGGCGCCGCCCGACTGGATGCACAGCGAGCCGCCTTTGGGCTTGGCCTTCATCGCGAGCTTGGCGAGGTTGACGCCGATCTCGTAGTTGTGCGTGCCGATGTAGGCGACGCGCAGGTTCTTGTTCTCGGGCAGCACGTCCGAGTCCCAGGTCAGCACGGGAATCTTGGCAGCCTTGGCCGCCTGCAGCGCCACGGCCATGGCCGCCGCATTGGCGGGGGCGACCGCGATGCCCGCCACCTTCTTGGCCACCAGGTCTTGCACGATGGCCACTTGCTCGTCGCCACCGCCGTGTTCGCCCGGGCCGATGTACATGCATTCGAACGCGCCGTTCGATTCCTTCTCGGCCTTCTTGCAGCCGTCGCGGGCCTGGTCGAAGAACGGGTTGTTCATGTTCTTTGGCACGAGCGCGAAAATTTTCTTGTCCGCCGCGCCGGCGGCGCCGGCAACGGTGACTGCATAGACGGCAACTGCCGCTGTCAAAACTTGCTTCAACATCATTGTCTCCTCGGACTATTGGAATCGCCACTGAGTCACGGCAGTGGCACCGTATTCGTGTCACTTGCCGGTCTTCAACCGCTCCCACAGGTTGGCAAAGATCGACTTGCCACCCGATTGCATGCCCAGCAGCACCGCGAGCACGATGAATGCACCAACGAAGGCGCCCTGCCAGTTCGAATCGATACCGGCCATCAGCAGCGCATTGCGGATCACCTCGAGCAGCGCGGAGCCGATGATCGCGCCGAAGGCCCCGCCGGCACCGCCGAGCAGGTCGGCGCCGCCGATCACCGTGGCCGCGATGACGCGCAATTCATAGCCGGCGCCCATCGCGTTGATGGCCGAGCCGTTGTAGCCAAGTTGCAGCAATGCTGCGAGCGCGGCGCAGAACGAACAAAACACGTAGGCCTGCCATTTGATCCGGTTGACGGGCACGCCAGTGAGGCGCGCGGCGTTCTCGTTGCCACCGATGGCGTAGAGATGGCGCGCCCATGCCGAGAAGATGAAGACCGCGCCCAAGATCCCGCCGAGCACCAGCATGATCCAGAAGTGGCCGGAAAACTCCGGCATCCACTCCGGCGCCCAGCCACCCGAAGCCTCCCGCAACGGCCACTTGAACTGGCCGATCGCCTTGACCGTCGGCGCGTCGGGGCCGAACTTGTAAAGCATCTGGTTGGCCGATAACACCACCGCAAGAGAACGCGCCATGGCCAGCATGCCGAGCGTGACGACGAACGACGGCATGCCCACGTAGGCCACGAAGAACCCGTTGACCGCGCCACACAGCATGCCGACCAGGAAACCCATCCCGAAGGCCACGTACCACGGGTATTCCCAGGTAAGGAAGAGGCCCGCCACGATCGACACCAGGCCCATGACGGAGCCGACCGACAGGTCGATGCCACCAGTAATGATCACGATCGTCATGCCCAGCGCCATGATGCCGAACGGTGCGAAGTTGCGCGTGATGTTGGCGACGTTGTCGGCCGAGGCGAAGCTCGGCTCGGTCGCCGACATCACGATGATCAGCGCCAGCAGCGCGACCGACACCCAGAACGGCTGGCTTCTCACGACGCCGCTCAGCCAGGTCGATTCACGCAGCTGTGCGACGTCGGCAATGTGCGCATGATCGGCAGCGGTGTGACCAGCCTCGACGGCCTTGACGGTTTCGCCGGTGTGAATGACTTCAGGCTGCACGGATCGCTCCTGTGATGAGGCCGGTGATTTCTTCCGGCGACGTCTGCGCGGTGTGTTTGTCCGCGACTTTGGCACCGCGCCTCATCACGATGATGCGATCGCACACCGCGAAGACATCCGGCATGCGGTGGCTGATGAGCATGACCGAGACCCCCTGCGCCTTCATGCGCTCGATCAGCGCGAGAACCTGGACCACCTGGCGCACCGAAATGGCGGCGGTCGGCTCGTCCATCAGCACCAGCTTGGCGTTGGCCAGGCGCGTGCGCGCGATCGCAACGGCCTGGCGCTGGCCGCCTGACATCTTGCGCACGAGGTCGCGCGGCCGCGTCTCCGACTGGAGTTCGGCGAACAGCTGGGCCGAGCGGTCGATCATTGCCTGCTTGTCGAGGATGCGGAACGGCCCGATCTGTTTCTTCAATTCGCGCCCGAGGAACACGTTCTGCGAAGCGGTCAGGTTGTCGGCCAGTGCGAGATCCTGATAGACCACCTCGATGCCTTTCGCACGCGCTTCGATCGGCTTGTGGAAGTGGCAGACCTTGCCGTCGACGACGATCTCGCCTTCGGTCGGCGGGAAGTTGCCGGCGATGAGCTTGACCATCGTCGACTTGCCGGCACCGTTGTCGCCCATCAGGCCGATCACCTCGCCGGGGCTGACCGTCAGGCTGATGCCGTTGACGGCGCGTATCGCCCCAAAGCTTTTGGCGACGTTGCGAACTTCGAGCAGCGACATGGTCAGACTCCCGACGCAAGATAGGTCGCGGCAGATCCAGCACCGGCATGCGGACCGTTCTGGACTCGATAGCCGGCCTGTTTCAAGTTCGCACCGAGCGCGCGGTGTCCGATGCGAGCATATTCAACGGGCCGCGCCTTCACGGGTTTCTGTTCGGCCTCGACCACGAACCGTTCTTCGAAGTCGATGGAGGCGATTCGATGGACGATCGTTGCAAAGTCGATGCAGCCGTCCCCGGGCACCGCGGACACGCCCTTGAATACGGCGTCAAAAAGAGCGTCGGAGTTGCACGAGAGCGGGTCCAGCACGGATCGACGGACATCCTTCACATGCGCGTCAACGATCCTCTGCCCTTGCTTCTCGGGCACCGCCAGCGGGTCGGCGCCGGCAAATGTGAGGTGGTCGGTATCGAACAACAAATGAACCGCGTTGCCCATCGATTCCATGAGCCGGTCGACGTCGGGCCGGCTCTCGACGGCGGTTCCCATGTGATGGTGAACTGCTGGTGGCGCGCCTTGTTCGGAACAGCACTCGGCGAATGCGGTCGGCTTGCGAACCTGGCCACGCATCGCGCCATCGTCGATAACGGGCCGATTCGCTGGCGGCACGTCCTGACGACTATGGATCGTGCCGGCCGTCTCACCGTGGACCAGGCAAGCGACATCCAGCTCGCGAAACACGGTGAGCTGCGGCAACGCTTTCGCTTTTGCGCTTCGCAGGTCGGCGTCAAGCCGGGTTTCGGAGCACCCACCAGAAACCAGCCCGAGCGAATGCTTCTTCAGCAGCGACGCCAATTCGGCAGTGGTGTTCGGAAACTTTCCGCCCGCCTCGACACCCGAAAAGCCCGCCCGTCGGCTTTCGAAGAGGCTGGTTTCCAGCAGCGTGTCGCCGCCGAGTTGGGGCAGGTCGTCGTTCGACCAGGCGATGGGCGCGATGCCAAGTTTGGCTGTGAGCTGCATGGTCAGCGGGTCCGATGAAAGGGGTCGACCGAGGCCCTTGCATGGCGGTAACGATCAAGGTCTGGATCGGTCGGCGCCCACAAGTCGCTCGCCAATGCGCCGATGTGTCGGCCCACCTTGGCCTTCTCGATTCGGAGATGCCGTGCTGCGCGACCGGCGGCCGCCTTGGTCACGTCGGCGACGACAACCCGGCATGCCTTCGGCTCCTGCGGGAGCATCGAGCTTCCGGACCGGGAGGTGAATGCACGGGTCATGCCCATGCGCCTGGCGCGATTTGCGCTGCGCCGATATCTTTCATGAGGCCGCTTTACGGCGGACGTGTGTGCTCTCGGTCATCCCCAATGCGGCGGATGCGGGGCGAAGACAGGTCGCCAATGCGCTCGAGTGACCAGGGCTCACGGTGTGCGCACATCGCGTTCGCATGTCGCGCTGCGGGCTGACGTGTGGCATGTCGAAACGGCTCATTTGAAATCAGTGAAGGGACGCTGCAGAGCCGGCCCCGGAATGCACATGAGACTAATGCAATGAAAATTGCATGTCAATGCTGTTTGCACCCGCAATTGCGTGTGGCGCGGGTTCGCGTTCACGGCAGCCGCAAGAGCCAGCGCCGCGGCCGTCACTGCAGACGCTTTGGGGTTAACCACGAGACCCTCCTTGGTCTCGCAGCCTGGTCAACCAACGCGTTGTCGTTACCGTCGGTGGCTGCCTCTCGGTGCACCTGATGGACTGCGCAGTGTGGGAGAGAAAGTTCAAGCCACCCGGCCCGTACCAGTGGGCGTCGAAGCGCCGCATGCAGCTGAACACCGGCTGCCAGCGTGCTCGATTGCAATTTTCGGATGGGAGCCACACCCGAATCTTGTTGCACAGCCCCACAGGGCTTGGCGTTGATGCCGACGATCCTTCGTCAACGCCCGAGCGGTTGCGGCGCCCTGCGACCGCATCCTGTGGTTCAGGCGTTCGGTCTTGCCAATGTCGCCATGTCAATGACGAAGCGGTACTTCACGTCACCCTTGAGCATGCGGTCGTAGGCCGTGTCGATTTCGTCCATTCGGATCATCTCGATGTCCGACAGGATGTTGTGTGCGGAACAGAAATCCAACATCTCCTGCGTTTCGCGGAGGCCACCAATCAGCGACCCCGCCAGCCGCCGGCGGCGCAGGATAAGGTTGAAGATGCCTGGCGAGGGATGGGGGGTGGCCGGGGCTCCGACAAGAGTCATCGTGCCGTCGAGCTTGAGCAGCTGCAGGTAAGCGTCGAGGTCGTGCGGAGCCGCCACCGTGTTGAGGATGAAATCGAGGCGGCCGGTTTGCGCCGCCATTTCCTCGGCGTTGCCCGACAGCACAACCTCGTGCGCACCGAAGCGGAGCGCGTCCTCACGTTTGCCAGCCGATGTGGTGAACAGTACGACGTGAGCGCCCATCGCGGCGGCGATCTTCACACCCATGTGCCCGAGCCCGCCGAGGCCGACGATGCCGACTTTGTGTCCCGGTTTCACACCCCAGTGCCGCAACGGCGAATAGGTTGTGATGCCGGCACACAGCAGCGGCGACACGGCTGCGAGTTGGGAGGCGTCGTGCGACACGCGCAGGACGAAGGACTCGCGGACGACGATATGGGTCGAGTAGCCCCCGAAGGTGTTTTCGCCGCCGCCGAACAGCGGGCCGTTGTAGGTCCCGGTGAACCCTTTGTCGCAATACTGCTCGAGCCCATCGGTGCAGGGTTGGCAGTGCAGGCAACTGTCGACCAGGCAACCGACGCCGACGGTGTCGCCGAGTTTGAACTTCTTCACTCGGGATCCCACGGCGGTCACGCGTCCGACGATCTCGTGGCCTGGGACGCACGGGTACAAAGTGTTGTTCCACTCGTTGCGCGCGGTGTGGAGGTCGGAGTGACAGACTCCGCAGTACAGGATGTCAATCGCAACATCCTCGTCGCCGGGCGCACGGCGCTCGATCGAGAAAGGTGCCAGAGCTGCAGTCGAAGCGGTTGCGGCATAAGCCAAGGTTGAAGTCATTTTGAAAGCCGGAAGTGTTCCGCGATGATAGGTATGACCCCTGGCCTGGCGACTGACGAGCGATCACGTGGGGCAGGCATCGATCAATTCCGTCTCCGGCAGCTGCACCAGCGCCTTGGCCTGCTCCACGGTACCGAACAGCCAGGCAGGCGCGTCCTCGAGTTCGATCGGCACGACGGAGCGCTTGTCCTGCATGTCGGATGGCCTTTTGGGGTCTGGCCGGTGCATGCGGCGTATCAGGGGGTGCGCGTCGGCGTTCTGGGTGAGCATGGTGTAACTCTCGACCAGCTCACCGGTCAGCGGATCGGCCCATGCGTTCCACAAGCCCGCCAGACCCCAGGGGAGACCGTCGGCGCGCCGGAAGATCCAAGGCACATGCTTTCCAGTCTCCCAGTTCGGCTCGAAAAAGGCCCAGGCCGGGATGATGCAGCGCTGTCCGCGGGACCAGGGTAGCTTGTAAGAAGCCTTGGCCATCAACTCCTCCGATCGCGCATTGCTCGTCGGGTACTTCAACTTGCGTTCCTTCGCGAACCAGGGAATCAGCGACCATTGCCCAATGACGAGTTCGACCCGGGGTGCTTCCGATTCCATCGATTCCGCTGAGTCCACCAGACCCTTCGACGCCCTCGGCGCCCGGATGAACGGGCCCTGGTAGTTCGGGAAGATTTCGCCGCCGCGCCAGGCGTTGCGACTGTCGAAATGCCAGTGCCGCTCAATGTCGCCGGCCTCGGGGGAGATGTATCGAGTGCACACAGGCGGTGGAGGCTACACGGGTCGCCGTCGATCACGGCGGTGGCCGGCCCGACAGCATCATGGTCAGCCCGGGGCCTCAGCCTCAGCCTCAGCCTCAGACTCAGACTCAGATTCAAGCTAAAACGCCGCGATGGCGCCGCACAGGCCGGGCGATCGCAACCGAGTCCGAGTCCGGTGCGGGGGCCTCCGAAGCCGGGCAATCTGGAGTTCGGGCGCCCGGCCCCGCGCGCATCGAAGTCTCGATCATCAATGCGCTGGCCGGAAGGCGGGTGCTCAGCAGCTTGGCCGCATGCGGGTGCTTGGGCTGGTGGTGGAGCGCGAACTGCCGGACCGGGCGAGCGCGCCCGTCGCAGAACTCGGCTGCCGTTTCATACATCGTGAACGTGACGGCTTTTCCGTCGTCCTTGACGCAATTGGCCATGCGGTTCAGCCAGTCGCTCTTGTCGTGCGTCCGCCACGACCAACATCGCCGGGCGCGGGAAGAGCGGGCAGTAACTCAAGCAGCCTTCTATTGATCTGCTCTCTCGCATTGGTTGAGCAGACGCCAACCCGATAGCGAACGTGGGCAGCCATTTGCCTTCCAGCCGAAACGTTTCGACCACTCCGAGAGTCGCCTCCCGAAGAGCGCCGTCGCGGACGACGTGATGTGACATGCCGGAAGCCAGTGCCCCTGCCACCTGATCACAAGTGACCGGGTGGTCGGTGCCGACTTCGGCGAGTATGGGCCGAGCGAGTAGGTCGGAGCATGGAGCAGTCTCAGGCGCGAGAAGCTCGCGCCCCCACCGATGAGCCGACGCATCGTGGTCGATCTGTCGCACCACCGTGCGATCCTGGCCAGCAATTAGAATTACCTACGCTTTGAAAACCCGCTGAAAGCCTTGACCTGTCCAGGTTCGCGCTGCCCACTACCCACAGAGGCATTTCCATGAATACACGTCGACTTTTCATTCAAATTTTGCCCTTGGCCGGCTTGTCGGCCTTGAGCGCCTGCGGTGACAAGACTGCAACTCAGCCCGCTGCTGCGGCCCCTGACGCCGCACCGGCAGCGTATCCTGCAGCGCCGCCAACCGCACCGGCCACGACAGCAACATCGGCCCCTCCGTCCGTGACTGCTGCCACCAACGCCGTGGTCGACCCGGCCGACGCCGCTGCCGTCGCGTTGGGCTATGTGTCCGATGCGAACACCACCAAGGACGCCAAGTACGTCGCGGGCGCTGCTTGCGTCAATTGCGCGCTGTACGGCGGCAAGGCAGGCGACCCCTCCGGACCCTGTCCTCTGTTTGCCGGCAAGCAGGTATTGGCGACGGGCTGGTGCACGGCCTACGCGAAGAAGGCCTGAGCGGAGCCCGAAGTCCAGGTGTGCTTCGAAATCTCCAAGGCGCATCTGGGCCGAAGGCAGCGGCACCATCAAATCGGCCGTTGACGTGCTCCGGACGAACTCGCCACGGCCGAGTTGTCCGCTGCACCTGCCAGATCGGTGACTGTGCGGTCAACCAGGAACTGGCAAGAAAGCCAGACCTTGGCTGTGAAAGCTGCGCTCGAGACCACTGGGTTGACCGCCCTTTGCTTCGACCTGAATCTGCCTCCTGCGGCGCCAGGGTGGCTGGTAGACATGGCGTGTTCGAATTGAAGGTTTGATAACCGGGTGGGTCTGCCCGTCGTCACGCCGGCGGGGCGCCGACTTGACGGCTCGGGTCGGCCTTGGCGAAAGCATCCAGTTGCTCGCACGCCGCCATGACGCGCTGCACGGTCGGTATGGCCGGAACCTCGATCTTGAAGACGCGCATCACCGCGACGATGCTGGCCAGGCAGATGTCGGCGATCGTCGGCGTGTCGCCATGGCAGAAGATGCCCGTCCCGGGCTCACTGACCAGGCGCTGCTCCAACGCCGTCAGGCCTGCCGCAAACCAGTGGATTTGCCAGGCGCGCCAAGCCGCGTCGTCGAAGCCGCCCGTGGTGGTCAAGTACCTTTTCACCCTCGGAGTGACCAGCGGGTGCGTGTCGGCTGCCAACATCGCGGCCAGCGAGCGCACACGGGCTCGCCCATGCGGGTCGGCCGGCAGCAGCGCAGGCGTCGGAAAGCGCTCGTCGAGAAATTCGAGGATCGCCAGCGATTGCGTGAGCGGCGTGCGCGGCTGGCCCGGGCCGTGGTCCACAAGAGCCGGGATGGCGCCCATCGGGTTGATCTTCAGAAAAGCTTCGCTGCGCTGATCACCGGTGTCGAGGTTGACGTTGTGTTCTTTCGGCGAAAGGCCTTTCAAGTTGAAGGCTACGCGTACTCGATAGGTAGCGGAAGTGCGCCAGAACGAGAAGAGTTCAAAGCAAGCGGTGTCGGTCATTCGGGAGTCCTGTCAAGGCAAGAACAACATGTCACAGGTATTCATCGGGTCGGCTTCGATCTGCGCCTGGGTCGTGAACCGGCATCGAGACGAAGCGGTCGGGAATGTAGCGGATGCCGAAGAAGTCTGCTGCCGTGCAAGCGATGGTTCAGACAATCCAGAGGGGCTGTCAAGACCACTCAGTCGGCAGCGACTCCAAGCAGTCGGCGCAGCAAGTTGCCGACTCGTAGCGCAGCTTGCAGCGGGTGCCAGCGGCAACGACGGCCGGCTATCGCTTGAACGCCAACACGAACACGCCGGCGCCGACTTTCGCGATCCCGGTCCACTCGCGCAATGAGGGCCGCTCACCCAGAAAAGCCACGGCAAACACCGACACCAGCAGCACGCTGAGCTTGTCGACCGGGGCCACCTCTTGAACGCGTCGCCGATCTTCGGCGCACGGAAGCAGCACACCCGTGACGCGCCCGTAGCCAGGCTCGACAGCGCCAGGCACAACGATGTCTTGCCCGACAACTCGAACGGGTTCGACCCCTTGCCGGTGGCATCGACAAAGCACCGAGCACGCCAAGAATGCTCATCGTCCAAGTCAACGTGGCAACTCGGAGTCGACGCCAATCAGGCCGATCTTGGCGAAGAGCGCAGTGAGCGCGGCGATCACCGCCGAGAAGAGCGCCCGTATAAACCAGTAGAAGGCGAT
>ENA-OFDP01000486-OFDP01000486.1-metagenomes-genome-assembly--contig:-NODE-486-length-17748-cov-5.884870_pt1 | contig 17748 bp, 17 predicted proteins | sample MGYA00153389_OFDP01 | MGnify analysis MGYA00153389 | reverse complement strand
TTTCAAAAAATGTGTGGTGGCGCGCGGTGTAGCCCACGTTTTCCAGGTCGTTGTGCTTGCCGCCTGCACGCAGGCAGGCCTGTACGCTGGCAGCGCGCACATAACTGCGCTTGTCCGTGCCCAAAAATACGTCCTTGAACTGCACCATGCCCGAATTGGTGAACATCAGCGTCGGGTCGTTGCCCGGAACCAGCCCGCTTGACGCCACCACGGTGTGTCCTTTTTCGGCATAAAAGTCGAGGAAGGATTTACGGATGTCGGCAACGGAGATGTTTGGCATCACGCGTGAAGTGTTCAGTGAAGTCATTTTTATGAAACTTGGGATGCAAGAAGTTGAAGTTGAAGACCAGGAAAGCGTTTGAAGTCGCGGTCAAAGGTGCCTATTTCCGCATTGTGTTCAATAGCCAAAGCAGCAAGGTGAGCGTCATTGGTCAAATTGCCAGCAGAGCCAGCGCCCAAAAGCAATCTCGCAAAAATGTCGCCATGACGCTCGGTTGGGTGCAATACGCAAGCATTCGGATGGCGTAGCCAGTCGTCCACAGCGGCCAACGCCGTGTCGACAGACAAAGGCGGATTGATGATGCGCGCTTGCGTCGAAGTTCTGACGAAACCCGCCAAGGCCAGCCATGCGAACCCGACGCCAGATTCTGCATTGAGCGCTTGCTCCAGCCACGTGCGTGCCTGTAAATGCTGGGCGCAGGCTGGGTTGATTGCGTAAAGCAGTAAATTGGTATCGGGTAATTTCATCAGCTGACTTACCCACCACGCCGCATTTTGGCCATGATCTCTTCGTCTTCCAGCTGCCCGGCAAGCTGACTGGCTTGACTCACATCAACCAAAAACTCGCCCGTGTGGAACACCCGCTGCACGTACTTAGGAATCTCTCTAACGGGCAGTGTCGCAGCGGCCGTCAAAGAAACAATCTTCGCCACCGGCTTGTTGTGCCGCATGATGATGACTTCTTCGCCCGCCTCGGCGCGTGCAACGTATTCGCTTAAATGCGTTTTTGCTTCAAACAGTCCGACGGCCTGCATGGCAACTCCTTCAGGTTGATTGGAGAAATTGGTTTAATCAACCAGATTTTACAGCAGCTGCCAAAATGAAATCGACTTCAAACCGGCTTTTTTGTGCGCCCAACCCGTGATTGCTCCCTAGCCAATTCCAGAAACTCCACCACCACCGGCCTGCTGGAAGAACCACGCCGCCACACCACTCCGACATCGATATTGGGCACCGCATCGCGCAGGCTGCGCGCCTCAATATGGTCAGAATCCAGCGTCCACGGGCGGTACAAAAAATCGGGCAGCATCGTAATACCTGCACCTATTCCCACCAGCGAGCGAACCGCCTCCAGCGACGACGTACGCATCAATACGGGCGGCCGCAGGCCCCGACGCGACCACACTGCACTCAGCACGCTTTCAAACCGGTCCGCCTCCAGCACCACCTGCGGGAAAGCGGCGCATTCAGCCAGGCTCAGCTCTGGCCGTTCCGCCAGTTCGTGGCCAGCAGCCATCCAGACACGGTTTGGGGAACTGGTCAGAACCTCGACCACCAGCGCCTGCGGATCACCCAGCGCGTTTGACACCATGATGGCCAAATCGACTTCGCCGTTGATCAGCAAATGCTCCAGAAACTGAGGTGAGTCCTCAACCACTGAAATATTTACCGACGGATGCGAACGCTGAAACCGTGCAAATAAATCGGCCAGGTAGTAGCCCGCCACCAGACTGGTCACGCCAACAGTGATGCTGCCCGTTAGCGCCACTGCCTGCCCGCGTTCCAGCTGGCCGGCCTCTGCCACCACCGCAATCACTTTGCGCGCGTTGGCCTGAAACCGGTAGCCGTCACGCGTTAGCGTCATGCCTTTGGATGTACGTTCAAACAAGCGCACGCCCAGCGATTCTTCAAGCTCTTGAACGCTCTTGGTGACAGCAGACTGCGCAATATTGATCATTCGCGCGGCCGCCGCCACTGAAGCGGTTTCAGACACTGCCAAAAAGTACCGGAATTGTTTTAAGGTGATGTTGCGGTTCATGCGATTACCGTCGAATGCGGCCAATTCTTTTTAAAGGGTTTCCCCCTGGTATCTGAAATTCAGATCGCTGGGGCTGCCAATATTGAACTTCTCGCTATTAAGTGTCAAGACTACATTTCGATTTGGTCATCATTCGACCGGATGAGCCGGATCTTTTCCCAAACCAAACGGAGAGCCTTCCATGAAACTACTGAAATATGCAGCGCTTGCACTAGGCGTTATGGCACTGAGCGGCGTCAGCCTGGCAAAAGACCCTTTGAAAAGCGTCGGCAAGAGCGAAGGCCAGGTCGACATCGTTGCGTGGGCCGGCTACATCGAGCGCGGAGCTACTGACAAAAAATTTGACTGGGTGACCGACTTTGAAAAAGCCAGCGGCTGCAAAGTCAATGTAAAAACCGCCGGTACATCCGATGAAATGGTCGCGCTGATGAACGAGGGCGGCTTTGACCTGGTCACCGCTTCTGGCGATGCCAGTACGCGTTTGATTCGCGGTAAAAAGCTCCAGCCGATCAACGTAAGTTTGATCCCGAGCTATAAAAACATTGACGCGCGTCTGCAAAAAGCGCCCTGGCACTTTGACAACGGCGTGCATTACGGAGTGCCGTACCAGTGGGGCTGGAACGTGCTGATGTACAACACCAAAGTTTTCGGCGATAAAAAACCCACCAGCTGGAGCGTGGTGTTTGAAGAGCAAAACCTGCCCGACGGCAAAAGCAACAAAGGCCGTGTGCAGGCTTTTGACGGCCCAATTTACATCGCCGACGCCGCGCTGTACCTGATGAAGAAAAACCCCGCGCTGGGCATCAAAGACCCCTACGAGCTGAACGAAGTGCAGTACAAAGCGGCGCTCGAATTGCTGCGCGGCCAGCGCAAACTGGTGGGTAAATATTGGCACGATGCGTTCGTTCAAATTGACGACTTCACCAATGAAGGCGTTGTGGCTTCGGGCAGCTGGCAGTTCCAGGCCAATATTTTGAGCTCGAAGAAAGCGCCGATTGCCACCACGATTCCGGTGGAAGGCGCAAGCGGTTGGGCCGATTCCACCATGATGCATATCGATGCCAAAAACCCAAACTGCGCTTACAAGTGGATGGAGCATTCACTCAACCCGAAACTGCAAGGCGACTTATCGGCGTGGTTCGGATCGGTTCCGGCTGTACCCGCAGCGTGCAAAGGCAACGCGCTGCTTACCGACGCGGGTTGCGCACGCCAGGGCTTCAACGACTTTGATAAAATTTCCTTCTGGAAAACGCCCACCACGCAGTGCAAAACACAGGACAACAAGTGCGTGCCGTACCACAAGTGGGCGTCTGACTACATCTCGATTCTGGGTGGTCGATAAAGATTCTGTCTGTGGGTAGCCCCCGAAAAAACTGGGCACACCCGCACAGCAATTGGCCAGGCGCCGAGTCCGGCAGCATCGTGCTGCCGGCGCACGGCCGCCCTGACAGTCAACGCTAAATTTTCAGGAAAGCCCCCACTGGATGACCTACGCCGTCAGTTTGCGAGACGTCTCCTGTACCTTCAAATCCGGTGGAAAGCCGGTGTACGCCGTTGACAACGTCAGCCTGGACGTTGAAGCTGGAGAATTCTTCACGCTGCTGGGCCCGTCGGGTTCAGGCAAAACCACCTGCCTGAGAATGATTGGCGGCTTTACGCTGCCTACCGGCGGCACCATCGCCATTGGAGGCGAAGACGTTAGCCTGAAGCCCCCTTACGCCAGACCCGTGAACACGGTGTTTCAGGACTACGCGCTGTTCCCGCACATGAGTGTGCTGGACAACGTAGCCTACGGCCTGATGGTGCGCGGCGTTGACCGCAGCTCACGCGAGGCTAAAGCCTACAGCCTGTTAGAGACGGTGCAGTTACCCGACGCAGCGCACCGCAAGCCGCCGCAGCTTTCGGGCGGTCAGCGCCAGCGGGTTGCACTGGCCCGGGCATTGATCAATGAGCCAAAAGTGCTGCTGCTGGACGAGCCACTCGGTGCGCTGGACCTGAAGCTGCGCGAGCAAATGCAAAGCGAACTGAAAAGCTTGCAACGCCAACTGGGCATTACGTTTATTTTTGTCACGCACGACCAGCATGAGGCGCTGTCCATGAGTGACCGCATTGGCGTTTTCAACAAAGGAAAGATTGAGCAAATCGCAACGCCAGATGCGCTGTACCACCGCCCCAGCAGCCGCTTTGTGGCGGAGTTTGTCGGCACTGCCAACGTTTTGGAAGGCAAAGACGCCCAACGATTTGGCGCGACTGGCCCGATCATGATCAGGCCTGAGCAGATCATTTTGGCGAACGATGTTGCCAGCCACCCCGGTAGCCAGCCCCAAGCGGTCGGAACCATAAAAGAAGTCCAGTTTTTTGGCTCTTTTTGGCGGGTCAGCGTGCACAGCTTTGAGGGCGGCGCCCATTTTCTGGTTGATGTGCCAATGCACAGCAGGCCAGCCGCGCCGCAGGTTGGCGCAGCGGCAAATCTGTTTTGGCACGCCAATGCGTTTCACGCTATTGGCCAGATTACAACCGGGCTGGCGGCACCATGACGCCTTATCGGCCTGGCGTACTGGACCAGCTTTCAACGCTGCTCTACACACGCAAGGGTTTGCTGCTGGCGGTGTTGCTCGCCCCTCCGCTGCTCTGGTTTGGCGTTGTGTATTTGGGCTCGCTGCTTGCCCTGCTGGCCAACAGCTTTTTCAGGCTGGACGACTTCACCGGGCAAATCGTTCGTGAGTTTGGTTTTAACAATTTCATTGAGATTTTCAGCCCCACCAATCTGGACGTTGCGCTGCGAAGCACGGTCATGGCCATTGCCGTAACTGCCGCCTGCACCGTGATTGGCTTTCCCATCGCGTACTACATGGCACGGCACGCACGCGGCTACCAAAAAGCGCTCCTGTACGTGGCCATCATGCTGCCGCTGTGGTCGAGCTACGTGGTCAGGCTGTACGCATGGAAACTGCTGCTCGCCAAAGAGGGCGCCATTTCCTGGGCGCTACAAACTGTCAACGCGCAGTGGCTGCTTGACGGCCTGTTGTCGATGCCGGTCATCGGCGGCTCATCGCTCAGCTTTTCGCCGATGGGCACGTTCATTGTGTTTGTCTATATGTGGCTGCCATTCATGATTTTGCCCATCCAGGCGGCGATTGAGCGCATACCAGGCTCGTACCTTGAAGCGTCCAGCGATCTGGGTGCTACGCCATCGCAAAGCTTTCGCAAGGTTATTTGGCCGCTGGCGATGCCGGGCGTCGCGGCTGGGTCCATCTTTACCTTTTCGCTCACACTGGGCGACTACATCATTCCGCAAGTCATCGGCAATTCGACGCTGTACATCGGTCAAGTGGTGTTTCGCCAGCAGGGCGTGGCGGGTAATTTGCCGTTTGCCGCCGCCTTCTCAATGGTGCCAATTGTGATCATTGCCGTGTACCTGTATCTGGCCAAGCGCAAAGGTGCTTTTGATGCGCTCTGAACCGATCAAAGCCATATCAAGCCCCACGCTGGGCGCGGGTCGCGGGCTGAAGGCGTCGGTGTGGGCGGGCCTGCTGTTCTTGCATGTGCCGCTGGCGTTGATTATTCTGTATGCGTTTAGCAGCGAGGACAAAAGCTATGTCTTTCCACCACCAGGTTTGACGACGCAATGGTTTGCAGTTGCGATGGAGCGGCAAGACGTGTGGGACGCGATGGGCCTGTCGTTTCAAATTGCGCTGTGGGCCACCGCCATTGCGATGGTTTTAGGAACCCTCGCCGCTGGTGCGCTGGCGCGCACACCTTTTTTTGGGCGTGAGGCAATCAACCTGCTGCTGATATTGCCAATTGCCATGCCGGGTGTTATTACCGGCATATCGCTGCGCTCGGCTTACAACGCGATGGATATTCCATTCAGCTTCTGGACCATTGTGATTGGCCACGCCACCTTCTGCGTAGTGGTGGTTTACAACAATGCGGTAGCCCGGCTGCGGCGCATCAGCCCGTCGTTGCTGGAAGCGTCGATGGACCTGGGCGCAAACTGGTTTCAGACTTTTCGCTACGTGCTGCTGCCGCAACTGGGCACAGCGCTGCTCGCGGGCGGGCTGCTGGCCTTTGCGCTGAGTTTTGATGAAGTCATCGTCACTACTTTTACCGCAGGCCAGCAAACCACCCTGCCTATCTGGATGCTCCAAGAACTCATCCGCCCGCGCCAGCGACCAGTGACCAATGTGGTCGCGGTGATCATGATTGCGCTGACCTTCATCCCCATCGTGGCAGCCTATTGGCTGACGCGTGCCGACGAAGACAGCAACAACCGATGACGCAAAAGTACTTATTCAACCTCACATCACTGATCCAGGAGACACACCATGGGAAAAAACGACCACCCACAAACCATTTTTTATACCGAGCTTTTAATCAACCAAATGTTGATCAAGGGCGAAGGCGCAGGCGAACAGATTCTTAACCCATCGACAGGTGAAGTGCTTTGCGTGGTGCCCGAAGCTTCGCCCGAGCAGCTCAACGCTGCGGTGGAAGCGGCCAGCGCAGCGTTTGGCGGCTGGTCCCAAACCACACCCGCCGAGCGCAGCAATCTGCTGCTCAAGCTCGCTGATGCTGTCGAGCAAAACGCAGAGCAATTTGCCCGGCTTGAATCGCTCAATTGCGGAAAACCGTACGCCCGAGCGCTGGGCGATGAAATTCCCGCTATCGCAGACTGCTTTCGCTACTTTGCAGGCGCGGTGCGCTGCATGAGTGGCCCCATTGCAGGGGAATACCTGGCCGGCCATACCAGCATGATTCGGCGCGATGCGGTGGGCGTGATTGCCTCCATTGCACCGTGGAACTACCCACTGCTAATGGCCGCGTGGAAAACCGCACCCGCGCTGGCCGCAGGCAATACCGTGGTGCTAAAGCCCAGCGAACAAACGCCTTTGAGCGCCCTGCTGTTTGCAAAACTGGCCGCCGATATCTTGCCCAAGGGAGTGCTAAACGTAGTGTGCGGGCGCGGCACCACAGTTGGCCAGCCGCTGGTAGAGCACCCCAAGGTGCGCATGGTGTCGGTGACCGGCGACGTGTCAACCGGGCGGCGTATCTTGCAGGCGGCTGCCAGCACGCTAAAACGCACGCACCTCGAATTGGGCGGCAAGGCGCCGGTCATTGTTTTTGACGACGCTGACCTGGCCGAAGTGGTAGCCGGTGTGCGCAACTTTGGCTACTACAACTCTGGGCAAGACTGCACTGCCGCGTGCCGCGTTTACGCTGGTCCGAAAATTTACGAGCGCCTGGTGGCCGACCTGACCAGCGCGGTAAGCAGTTTGAAAATGGGTTTGCAAGACGAAGCTGACGTTGAACTGGGCCCGCTTATTTCAGAGCGCCAACGCAGCCGCGTGGCAAGCTTTGTGGAGCGCGCGCAACTGGCCGGCCACATGCAGGTGACAACTGGCGGCACGGCGCGTGCGGGCGACGGTTTTTTCTACGAACCCACGTTGATCGCAGGCGCACGCCATGACGATGAAATCGTGCAGCGCGAAGTGTTTGGCCCGGTGGTGTCAGTCACGCGCTTTGAGGACGAGGCACAGGTCATCGGTTGGGCCAACGACTCGGAGTACGGCTTGGCATCGAGTGTGTGGACGCAGGACGTAGGCCGCTCCATGCGTGTGGCGCGCCAGTTGCAGTACGGCTGTACCTGGGTCAACACCCACTTTATGCTGGTCAATGAAATGCCGCACGGCGGCCTCAAGTCATCGGGCTACGGAAAAGACATGTCGATGTACGCGCTGGAGGACTACACCGTGGCACGACACATCATGATCAAGCACTGAGCTTGAGGGCACCGGTAAAAGATCAGGCCACACAACGCGAGCACCACTGAAAAAATGCCATCGTGCCGGCACGCCGAAAAGCGGCGGCTCCACAAGTGGCAGCACAAAGCCAGCCCCATTTTTATGGCGTAGCGTACGACCGCACAGCTGCGCTCCGAAGCCTTGCATAAACTGCTACGTTTTCAATAGCTGCTTGCGCGCATATTTATTGCGCCATATGCCTTTTTCTCTTAAAAACGGCAAGAATTGGGTCATCCAGCCATAATCTGGTCAACTTTTGCATTGCCACCTACCAGCCTCCCAAAGGACACGCCATGGACATGAAGACCTCACCGATTTCCCTGCTTAACGACCCCACCCTGTTCAAGACCGACGCGATGATCAACGGCCAGTGGGTCAAAGGCAGCGCGCGCTTTGACGTGTTGGACCCGGCCACCGGCCTGAAGTTGGCCGATGTTGCTGACCTGGGCGCGCAATCGGCGACGGACGCAATCACGGCAGCCAACGCGGCGTGGCCCGCATGGCGTAAAAAAACCGGCAAGGAGCGCCACGCCATTTTGATGAAGTGGTTTGCATTGCTGATGGCCAACCAGGACGATCTGGCCCGCATCATGACGGCCGAGCAAGGCAAACCTTTCCTTGAAGCCAAAGGCGAAATTGCCTATGGCGCGAGCTTTGTGGAGTGGTTTGCCGAAGAAGCCAAACGCATCAACGGTGAAACGCTGCCCCAGTTCGACAACAACCGCCGACTGATGGTGATGAAAGAGCCGATTGGAGTATGCGCAGCGATCACTCCGTGGAACTTCCCGCTGGCCATGATTACGCGCAAAGTCGCGCCTGCACTGGCCGCTGGCTGCCCGGTCGTTATCAAACCCGCAGAACTCACGCCCCTGACCGCGCTGGCTGCAGCCGAGTTGGCAATACGCGCAGGCATACCAGCGGGCGTTTTGAATGTAGTGACCAGCACCCACAGCTCAGACATTGGCAAGGTTCTGTGCGACAGCCCCATCGTGCGGCACTTGAGCTTTACTGGCTCCACCGCCGTTGGCCGTATTTTGATGGCGCAATGTGCGCCCACGGTAAAAAAGCTCGCGCTTGAATTAGGCGGAAACGCGCCATTTATTGTGTTTGACGACGCAGATATTGACTCTGCTGTCGAAGGCGCGATGGCCAGCAAGTACCGCAACGCAGGCCAGACGTGCGTGTGCGCCAACCGCATTTACGTACAAGACGGCGTGTACGACCAGTTTGTTGAAAAGTTCGCGGTCAAAGTCAAAGGTCTCAAAGTTGGCAATGGCTTTGCAGAAGGCGTCACCACCGGCCCATTGATTGAAGGCAAAGCGGTTGCCAAAGTGGCCCAGCATTTGGCCGATGCACTGGCCAAAGGCGGCAAACTGCTTGCAGGCGGCAAAAAACTGGATGGCCAGTTTTTTGAACCCACACTGGTGGGTGATGCCACGGCCGACATGCTGTGCGCCAAAGAAGAAACCTTTGGCCCGTTTGCACCAGTGTTCAGATTCAGAGCCGAGCAAGAAGCTATTGACGCTGCCAACAACACCGAATTCGGCCTGGCAAGTTACTTTTACAGCCGCGACATTGGCCGCATATACCGCGTGGCCGAAGCACTTGAATACGGCATGGTCGGCATCAACGTCGGCGTGATTGCCACTGAACACGTGCCGTTCGGCGGCGTCAAGCAATCGGGCCTGGGCCGCGAAGGTTCGCGCCACGGCATGGAGGAATATCTTGAAATGAAGTACCTGTGTGTGGGCGATATTTTGAAGTAGAGCGGCAGAAATCAAGCAGCATCTTGTCTTGGAGGCGTTGCGCTTTTACAATCGAATCGGTGCGCGGGTGTAGTTCAATGGCAGAACGGCAGCTTCCCAAGCTTCAGATAAGGGTTCGATTCCCTTTACCCGCTCCACAAACCTGCTGCAAGTGCGTGTGCGTTTAGCGATTTGACCATGCAGGGTTAGTGTGGTGTGCAAGCGACGACCAGCGCGTTATCTTCTGCACTGGGCGGTTTATTTCAACCGCTCCATCACAATGCGAAAAATCCGGAGAGCACATGACACCATCTGCAATTCATACACGCCTAATCGCTGCTGTCTGCCTCACATTGGGACTGATTTCGGGCTGCGCAACACCCGCGCCTTCGCAATCGGTTTCACTGCTGGAGCCCGCTGATGGGGCCACAGTCGGCACCACCTTCAAGGTGCGTTTTGGGGTCAAAGGCATGGCCGTTGCACCAGCTGGCGACATTGTTAAAGACAGCGGCCACAACCACTTGCTGATTAACCGCATGGCAGTGGCCACGGGTGAGTCGGTGCCGTTTGACGACAACCACAGGCACTTTGGCGCTGGTCAAACCGAAGCCATGATCACGCTGGCGCCCGGCCAGTACAAACTCACATCACAATTTGCCAACGGTGCGCACCAGTCGTACGGCGCGCCGATGAGCTCCACCATTCAGATCACTGTGAAGTAAGCTGCATATAGGGAAAAAGCCCGTTAGTGACCGGGCTTTTTATTTTCTGACGGACAAAAATCGTCACTGGAAGCTACTATTTTAATAGCTACTTGCGCCCGTATTTATTGCGCCAGAGGTCTTTATTTTATGAATTTGACCCACTACCGGCCTACACCAAAGTAACGGCAGTTTTAGACTGTACAAACTCCCGCGTCACACCATCAGCCAGCTCCACCAGCTTCAAACCTTCCGGCGTCACATCCATCACGGCCAGGTCGGTAATGATGCGGTTCACCACGCCCAAGCCCGTGAGCGGCAAGGTGCAATTGGGCAGAATTTTCATGTCTTCTGTGCCGTCTTTTTTCTTGGCGACGTGCTCCATCAAAATAATCACGCGCTTGACGCCTGCGACCAAGTCCATCGCGCCGCCCATGCCCTTGACCATCTTGCCCGGAATCATCCAGTTGGCCAAATCGCCTTTTTCGCTGACCTGCATCGCACCCAAGATACTCAGGTTGATTTTGCCGGCGCGAATCATGCCGAATGACTGGTCAGAGCCAAAAATAGCCGAACCTTTGATCGTCGTCACGGTTTGCTTGCCTGCGTTGATCAGGTCGGCATCCACCTGATCTTCAGTTGGGAAAGGGCCAATGCCCAGCATGCCGTTTTCCGATTGCAGCCACACCTCAATGTCTGGGCTGACGTGGTTGGCCACCAGCGTTGGAATGCCAATGCCGAGGTTGACGTAAAACCCGTCTTGCAGTTCTTTGGCAGCGCGCGCTGCCATTTGGTCTTGTGTCCAGGCCATGATCAAACCCCTGCTTTCTCTGTTGATTTCTCGGTGATGGTTCGCTTTTCAATGCGCTTTTCAGGCGTCGGGTTGCACACAATGCGGTGCACGTAAATTCCCGGCAAGTGAATCTGGTCAGGCTCCATCGCCCCAGTCTCAACCACTTCTTCAACCTCAACGATACAAACCTTGCCAGCCATTGCCACAGCCGGATTAAAGTTGCGCGCCGTCAGGCGAAATTGCAGGTTGCCCGACTTATCGGCACGCCATGCTTTAACGAGCGATACATCGGGCAGCAGCGCCCGCTCCATCACGTAGGTTGCGCCATCAAACTCGCGCAGCTCTTTGCCCTCAGCCACCAGCGTGCCCACACCTGTTTTAGTAAAAAACGCCGGAATGCCCGAGCCCCCTGCCCGCAGCTTTTCAGCCAGCGTGCCTTGCGGCGTGAACTCAAGCTCCAGCTCACCTGCCAGGTATTGGCGCTCAAACTCTTTGTTTTCACCCACGTAGCTGGCAATCATTTTTTTAATCTGCCGCGTCTCCAGAAGCTTGCCCAGGCCAAAACCGTCAACGCCAGCATTGTTAGAAATCACCGTCAGGTTTTGCACCTTGCTGTCTTTCAGCGCCTCAATCAACGCCTCAGGAATGCCGCACAAGCCAAAGCCTCCAACAGCCAGCAACTGGCCGTCTTTGACAACGCCGCTAAGCGCCGCCGCAGCGGAGGGAAATAATTTTTTCACTTAATAACTCCTTAATTGCTAACTACGTAAAGCATAAAGCAACGCACGGCAATGTTGCGTGAGGCTTGGGATTTTTGGTGGAGAAATTTGCCTGGAGGCTTGGTTTGAGCGAAGCCACCAGGTGGAGCTTGAAATGGGCGTGGCGCCATCAACAACCAAACTGACCGCGACACAATCAAATCAGCAACGACTATGTTTTCTATAGCTGCTTACGCCCATATTTATTGCGCCACAAGGCTGTTTGAACCATTTTATTAGTACGGCGCATGCTTTAGCATCAAAGACTTACCAGCTACTTTGAGCCGAACCACAAGGCTGCTCTGGCTCTGCGCGCTGGATTAGGCCGCAGACCCTCGCTATGCGAGTTGCTTCATCATAAAAACGCTCAGCGGGTGGTCGGCGTAGGCTCCAAACGGCCCACACTTAACGTAACCCTGCTTTTCGTAGAAAGTCAAAGCTTCTGGTTGGTATGGCCCTGTTTCCAATCGCAATTGCTCGCACCCAGCCTTTAACGACAAAGCCTCGAGTTCAACCAGCACCCCACTGGCAACTCCTTGGCCGCGATTTTGCGGGCGCACGTACATTCGTTTTAGCTCACCAACGCGGTCTGTGATAACAACCCCGCCGCACCCAATGGCAAAGCCTGCGCCATCTCGCGCGACCATAAAGATGACGTTTGGTTTCGTCAGCGACGCCAGATCCAAGGCGTACCGCGCCTCCGCTGGATAAAGCGTGTCCTGGTATGCGTCGAGATCAGCAATTAGTGCAATGACATCTAGCTGGTCGGGAGATTCTTGGGATGTGTGCATGGAACTTTTTCGACGCAACATTTAAGATCATTGCCATAAAAATCTGTATGCAGCTAGTGCAACTGGCGAGGGAAATAACCTGGTGGGTTGACTGCAGCTCAGGAAACAACCGCAACGAAAATTTAAAGCGTCAGCTCAGCTACTATTAATTTAGTAGCTGCTAGCGCCGGTATATATTGCGCCAAAGTCATAAAAATCACTTGGAAGCATCCATTTTAGGCAGTTTTACCCTGCTTCGAAGCCCAAGCCCACAGCCACACACCACCCACAATCATGGGCACGCACAGCCACTGCCCCATGCTCATTCCGAGCTGCAGAATGCCAAGATGCGCGTCGGGCTCTCGGAAAAATTCAGCGATGAACCTGAACACGCCATAGCCAAACAAAAACGCGCCTGAGACTTGGCCCATCTTGCGGGGCTTGCGGGCGTACAGCCACAGCAGAATAAAAAGCAACAAGCCTTCAAGCAAAAACTGGTACACCTGCGACGGGTGGCGGGGCAGCGGCCCGCCACCTCTGAAAATCATGCCCCACGGCAATGATGGGTCGGCCACCCTGCCCCACAACTCGCCGTTCATGAAGTTGCCTGCGCGGCCTGCTGCCAGCCCGGTGGGCACGCACGGGGCAATAAAGTCCATTACCTGCAGCCACGGGCGCTGGCGGGTGCGCGCAAACCAGACTTGCGACAGCAGCACGCCAATCAAGCCGCCATGAAAGCTCATGCCGCCCTGCCACACGTAAAAGATTTCCAGCGGATTACTGGCGTAATAAGCGGGTTTGTAAAACAGGCAGTACCCCACTCGCCCGCCAATCACCACGCCCATCACGCCTAAAAACAAAATGTCTTCAATGTCGCGCCTGCTCCAAGCGCCCGGCCCTTTGATGGACGCGTAGGGCTGGTGCTTTAAACGCAGCGTAGCCAAAAAGAAGAACAGGCCAAACGCAGCAAGGTAGGTCAGGCCATACCAATGGATGGCCAGCGGGCCCAGTTGCAGGGCGACAGGATTGATTTCAGGGTGAATGAGCATGGTCGTATTTTGCACGCTGGCAATGGCACTCCTTTAACAACCACGTCAAAGACTATCGAGAAACAAAATCAACAAAACGCGCGAGTGTGGAACTGGTGCCAGTGCGCGACCAAACCAGGCTGGTTTCGCAAACCGGCACCTTGGCGGCAGACCTTGGCAATTGCACACCTCTGTACACCACACCGGGGCGCTGAAACTGCTGCACACTTTCTGGCACCCAGGCCACCCCCAAACCCGCCGACACCAAATTGACAATGGTTTGCATCTGAATGGCTTCTTGCACCACCTGCGGCAGTCGCCCGGCAGCGTGGTACGTGCCAAAAACGGCATCGTGCAGTGACGGCACGATGCGGCGCGGGAAAATGACCAGAGGCTCGGCCAACACTTTGCCCAGTTGGGGCCTGGCTGCGGCTGCCAATGGGTGCTGCTCTGGCAGAGCCAATACCAGGGGCTCAGTCGTGATCAGCTTGCGCGCCAGCTCAGGCGGCTCAAAACCAGGCGAATGCAGCATGAACCCGGCATCAATCTCGCCCCTGGCCAGCAGCTGCAATTGCACGTCGCCGGTGGCTTCAATCAACTCCAGGGCAATTTCGGGATACCTTTCACGAAAAACCCGCACCCACTGGGGCAATAGCAAGAACCCTACTGTTGATACGAAACCCAGGCGCAAACGCCCAACTTCACCGCCAGCCGCCGCGCGGGCATGCGCTGGCAGCGCTTGGGCTCTGGCCAGCAGGTCGCGCGCGTCATGCACCAGCGCCTGGCCAGCCGCAGTCATTTGCACACTGCGCTTGGTGCGGTCAAACAATTTAACGCCCAGAAGCGCTTCAAGATGTGCAATCGCCTGGGTTAACGGCGGTTGCGTCATGTTCAAGCGCACGGCTGCGCGGCCAAAATGCAGCTCTTCTGCCAGCACCACAAACTGGCGCCACAAGCGCAGCTCGATCAAATGCGTCGGGCGGGGTGTTGAGCTCACATCTGTCATATGCAGCGCATATTAATACAGCTTGAAAAGCGATTGGAATGTATCAAATAAAACACGCATACTTCGTTGACTGTTATTTTTTGCCACCCTCCAGCGAGACACCCCATGACACCCCAAACCATCGTTCTCAACCCCCGCAGCAAAAACATCACCGAAGGCAAGTCACGTGCGCCAAACCGCTCGATGTACTACGCCATGGGTTACGAAGCGGATGACTTTAAAAAACCCATGATTGGCGTGGCCAATGGGCACAGCACCATCACGCCGTGCAACAGCGGCCTGCAAAAGCTGGCCGATGCGGCGATTGCTGCGATTGAAGCAGCAGGCGGCAATGCGCAGGTGTTTGGTACGCCCACTATTTCAGACGGCATGGCGATGGGCACTGAGGGCATGAAATATTCGCTGGTATCGCGCGAGGTCATCAGCGACTGCATTGAAACCTGCGTACAGGGCCAGTGGATGGATGGCGTACTGGTGGTAGGCGGTTGCGACAAAAACATGCCGGGCGGCCTGATGGGCATGTTGCGGGCCAATGTGCCGGCCATTTACGTGTACGGCGGTACCATTTTGCCGGGCCGCTACCAAGGCAAAGACCTGAACATCGTCAGCGTGTTTGAGGCCGTGGGCGAAAACGCTGCAGGCCGCATGAGCGACGAAGACCTGCTGCAAATTGAGCGCCGTGCCATTCCCGGCACCGGCAGTTGTGGCGGCATGTACACCGCCAACACCATGTCGAGCTCGTTCGAGGCATTAGGCATATCACTGCCCTATTCCAGCACCATGGCCAACCCGCACGACGAAAAAATGAACTCGGCGGCTGAGTCAGCCCGCGTCCTGATTGAGGCGGTGAAGAAAGACATCAAGCCGCGCGACATCGTGACGAAAAAGGCGATTGAAAACGCAGTGGCCGTCATCATGGCGACGGGTGGTTCAACCAACGCCGTCCTCCACTTTTTAGCCATTGCGCACACGGCGGGCGTGGAGTGGACGATTGATGACTTTGAGCGTATTCGCGTTAAAACGCCGGTGCTGTGCGACTTGAAACCATCCGGTGAATACCTGGCGGTTGACCTGCACAAGGCAGGCGGCATTCCGCAAGTCATGAAGATGCTGCTGGTTGCAAACTTGTTGCACGGCGACTGCATTACTATCTCAGGCCAGACGATTGCTGAAGTGCTTAAAGACATTCCTGACACACCACGTGCTGACCAAAACGTGATTCGCCCGATTGACAAGCCGATGTACGCACAAGGGCATTTGGCCATTTTAAAAGGTAACTTGTCGCCGGAAGGTGCTGTGGCCAAAATCACTGGATTGAAGAACCCTGTGATGACAGGCCCCGCCCGGGTGTTTGATGACGAACAATCCGGCCTAGCTGCAATTTTGGCAGGCAAGATTGTGGCTGGCGATGTGATGGTGCTGCGCTATCTGGGGCCCAAGGGCGGGCCTGGTATGCCAGAAATGCTGGCGCCTACGGGTGCACTGATTGGCGCAGGTTTAGGTGAAAGCGTGGGCTTAATCACCGACGGTCGTTTTTCAGGCGGCACGTGGGGAATGGTGGTCGGCCACGTAGCGCCTGAGGCGGCGGCGGGCGGCAACATCGCGTTTATTCAGGAAGGTGATTCGGTCACCATTGATGCCAAGCAACTGCTGCTGCAACTCAACATCAGCGATGAAGAATTGGCTCAACGCCGAGCAAATTGGATACAACCCCAACCGCCAGTAAAAAGTGGTGTGCTGTACAAATATTTAAAACAGGTAAAAAACGCCAGCGAAGGTTGCGTTACCGACGAGGATTAACTAATAATATTTTAGCCCAAACTAAAACCTATGCAAATTATAAAGAGCATACAAAACAGAATTTACGATATACGTGGCCAACGTGTACTGTTAGATTTTGATTTAGCGGCTTTGTACGAGGTAGAAACTAGGGTTTTAAACCAAGCTGTAAAACGTAACATCAAACGTTTTCCAGATGATTTTATGTTTAGGCTTACCCTGGACGAATGGGAAACCATCCGGTCACAATCTGTGACCGCATACCAAGGTTCAGAAATCCCATCATCACAAACTGTGATGATGATGACGCAAAACAAAAGAAACACGGGTGTAACCCCCTACGCTTTTACCGAGCAAGGCGTGGCAATGTTAAGTGGCGTTTTAAGTAGCGATAAAGCCATAAATATGAACATTGCCATTATGCGGGCATTTGTTGATGTCAGAAAAATAGTGTTAACACAGGGAGATATCAAAACGCAATTATCAGAAATAATAGAACGAGTAGGCGAACACGACTCACAACTAAACCATTTGTACGAAGCCATAGAGAATTTATTAGATAGCCGAGCCGCCCAAACAAAATGGGAAAACAGAGAAAGAATTGGATTTAAAACCAATAAAAATTAATAAAAAAACCCCGAGCAATGGAAACTCTTGAAATAAAAAACGAACAAAACACTCAAACAGCCGCAACGGTTACACAAAATATTAGTGGATCCGAAATATTATTAAAAGGCTTAATTGAAGAAGGTGTAGATATTATTTTTGGTTATCCAGGTGGTGCAATTATGCCCATTTACGATGCTTTGTACGATTACACCGATAAATTAAAACATATTTTGGTTCGCCACGAGCAAGGTGCAACACACGCTGCACAGGGTTACGCCCGCAGCTCGGGCAAAGTGGGAGTTGTGTTTGCCACTAGCGGGCCAGGTGCAACCAATTTAATTACTGGTATAGCCGATGCGCAAATTGATAGCACACCAATGGTATGTATTACAGGTCAGGTGTTTGCCCATTTATTAGGTACCGATGCTTTTCAGGAAACCGATGTAATTAACATAACTACGCCCATTACCAAATGGAACTACCAAGTTACCGATGCCTCGGAAATTCCTGAAGTTTTGGCAAAAGCATTTTACATTGCCCGCACAGGCAGGCCTGGGCCAGTAGTTATAGATATTACCAAAAATGCACAAATACAAAAAGTAGATTTTGAAGGTTATGTAAAGTGCGAGCATATCAGAAGCTACCGTCCAAAACCTATTATCAGAACTTCATTTGTACAAGAAGCAGCAGAACTTATTAATAATGCAAAAAAACCAT
>ENA-OFDP01000484-OFDP01000484.1-metagenomes-genome-assembly--contig:-NODE-484-length-17825-cov-2.471975_pt1 | contig 17825 bp, 15 predicted proteins | sample MGYA00153389_OFDP01 | MGnify analysis MGYA00153389 | reverse complement strand
CGGGGGCAGCCCGCTGGAGGTGCTGGCGCGGCTGTTCATGGTCGGCGCCAGCGTCGATCTCAAGCAGGCGCGGGCGGTCGGCGTGCCGGAGACCTGGCTGGTCCCCGACGGCTACGGCGTGGCCGCGGCCGTCCGGCTCCAGGCGGTGGTGCACGGCGGCGTCGAGGTTTTGATACTCGCCCACCACGAGGGGATTGTTGCCACCCATTTCAAGCGCAAGAATTTTATCCGGGCGGGCCGCAAACTGCTGGTGCAAATGCCCGCCGGTTTGCGAACTGCCGGTGAAAAACAAGCCATCCAATCCGGCGTGCCCTGCCAATGCCACGCCCGTATCTCGCCCTCCCTGCACGAGGTTAAGCACACCCGGTGGCAACCCTGCAAGCTCCCAGAGTTTTACCGTCGCTTCCGCGCTGCCAGGAGTCAGTTCGCTAGGTTTGAATATGACGCAATTGCCCGCGAGCAATGCGGGAACGATATGTCCGTTGGGTAAGTGACCCGGAAAGTTATAAGGACCAAAAACCGCGACCACGCCATGCGGCCGGTGGCGTAAAACTGCGGTGTGATCCGCCTGGGTGCTGCTACGCTCTCCGGTGCGCTCTTGATGGGCACGAATTGAAATATCGATTTTGCCGATCATGGTCGCCACTTCAGTTGCGGCCTCCCACAGCGGCTTGCCGGTTTCAAACCCGATCATGTGGGCAAGTGCCGTCTTGTGTTCGCCAAGCAGACGAGCGAACTCTCTGAGGTAGTTGGTGCGCGAATCAAGACTTGCTGCCGCCCATTTGGGAAACGCTGCACGCGCGGCGCTGATTGCCGCATCAACAGTTGTCGCGGACGCCGCATTCCCCTGCCAGACGACCGCCTGTGTCACCGGGTTTCGGGATGAAAATTGCGGGCCGTCGCTGGCGAGCCAAAGGCCGCCGATCCAGTGCTGTTTCATTTTCTTCTTCAACAATTACGAAACTAATGTCGATCACTTATCGACAGCGGGACCGCGCGGATATCATCGCCCGCACTGACATTTAATTCGGCGGCAGTCTCTGCAGTGAGGGCTAGCGATTCGCCTTTCGGCGTTGCTGCCAATAGTGTCGCCCGATAGTTGTCAATGCTGGTATTAGCGACAAGATACGTCATCGCATCGGCTGAAGGCGCCGCGCCGCTGATTTCCACCTGAAAGACATGGCTGCGCGCGACAGCGTCAACGTCATCCACATCGCACTCCACCGTCGGTCCGGCGTCGAAAATATCTACATAGCCTTCGTAGCGAAATCCTTCTGCCTCAAGCATACGCAACGCGGGCAGTGTATGCGGATGGGTCTTGCCAATGACCGCCTGCGCCTCCGGCGTCAGGAACGAACTGTACAGCGGATGCTTCGGCATCAACTCAGCGACGAATGATTTCTTGCCGATGCCAGTAAGATAATCGGCCCGAGAAAACTCCATCGAGAAAAAATGCCGCCCGAGGCTTTCCCAAAAAGGTGATTTGCCATCGTCATCCGAGACGCCACGCAGCTCAGCAATGATCTTCTTCGAGAAGCGTTCACGCTGTTGCGCCAAGAATAATAGCCGCGATTTGGATAAAAGCTGACCGTTGCGGTCACGCCGGTAGGCGCTGTCCAGGAACAACGAACATAACTCAGTGTGCCCGGTGTGGTCGTTAGTAAGAAATAGCGTCGGCGTTTGCGTGAACAGGCCCAGTTCCTGTGAGGCGTGAACCACCAAGCCGACACGATACGAGTACCACGGCTGACGCAGTCCGACGGCAGTCGCCAGTCCACAGGTGCCGACGACGCGTTTTGCGATTGTGTCTTCCAGTACAAACAGGAAAATTTCGTCAGCTTTCTGCGCTGTGCCGGCAAACGATGCAACAGCCGCATCGACACGTTTTGCAAGTTCTGCCTCATTGGGTGGCAGGGTGGTGAGGCCGACCCCGGTACTTTTGGCGAGGCCAACGAGCGCGGGGAGGTCGGCATGCGTAATCGGGCGGATGATCATCATAACGGCGTGACTCTCACATCGTCGCCATCGGCAACTTCGAGCTGAGCGGCGAGCTCCGGCGGGACCGATAACTGCTCGTCGTCGGCCACCACCAGCATGGCGATGGTGGCGCGGAATTCCTCAGTGGCGGTGTTGGCAATCAGGTACGACTGCTTTGTACCAGCAGCCGGGGTCGCACGACTCACGCGAAGGCGTCGGCTGCCGGCAATGCTGCGTACAGTGGAAATACGTGCCTCTACCGTCGGCCCTCCGTCAAAGATGTCTATGTAAGTATCGGCCTCAAAACCCTCCTCGAGCAAAATCGAGAACGGCAATTCAGCGACAGGATGCAGCTGACCGATGGCGAGCTTCGCATCGGCGGGCAGCAGTGGAACATAGATGGGGTACTGCGGCATCAGCTCGGCAATGAATGTCTTACTGCGTCCCCCCGAGAGTTGCTCAGCCTGGGGGTACTCCATGTTGAAAAACCGTCGTCCCACCGCGTCCCAGAAAGGTGAATGGCCGCTTTCATCGCACACGCCGGGGTTCTCCGCCGCGAGCTTGTCGGCGAAGCGATCGGGATGTTCGGCAATAAACAGCATGCGTGCACGCGACAGCAATTGCGGCCACTGTGTTTTGTTGAACGCCGGATCGATATAGAACGACGTTAACAGCGACAAGCCTGTAAGGTCATGGCACAAGTGCAGCGAATGAATCTTGTTGCTCACGCCCAGCTCTTGTGACGCGTGAACGATGATCTCGTTACGGTAGCTGTAAAAGCGGTCGTGGAAACCCGCAGACGCGACAATACCGCTGGTGCCGACAATCTCGCCAGTCGCCACATCCTCAAGTACAAAAAAATACTGCTCCTCGCCGTTCACGTCCACTTCAGCCGCCAGTGAATGCGTCGAGTTGCGAATCTTGTCGTAGAGTTTTTCGCGATCCGGTGGTAATGAAGTGATGCCCACCGCGCTAGCCGCCGCGATGCGCTCCACCCCGGGAAGGTCGGACATGCGACAGGGACGCAGGATCAGCGTGCTTTGGCTCATGGACTATTTCGCCGCCGAAGCTGTGGCAGGAGCCAACGCTTGCGCCACCAAGGATTCATCCTCGAGCATATCGGCTAAAACCGCATCGAAGCGCTGCAAGCCTTCCGCGATGTCATCAGCGGTGATGAGTAGTGACGGTGCTAATCGGATCACGTTCGTACCAGCCACCAAAATCATGAGCCCGTGTTTCTCGGACATCTTCACAAACTCCTTTGCACGGCCATGCCATTTGGGAATAAGCTCGCAGCCAAACCAAAGTCCACGACTGCGGATATCTGCGAAAAGCGCGTACTTTTGATTGAGGGCTCGAAGTCCCGTGAGCAACTCGTCGGTGCGGGCGGCGATATTGGCGCGGGTCGACGGTGTGGCAATGATATTAACCACCGCCAACGCGACTGCGCACCCCAGTGCATTGCCGCCGTAAGTACTGCCGTGCACGCCAACGCCAAAGCTCTTGGCAATACTTTCGGTGGTCAGCATGGCAGCGATCGGATAACCGCCGCCCAGACCCTTTGCCGATGTCAAAATATCCGGTGTCACACCACAATCCATGTACGCGTACAGCGGCCCGGTACGTCCGGCACCCGATTGCACTTCATCAAAAATAAGCAGTGCGGCATGCTCGTCACACAATTCGCGCAGGCCTTTCAGAAACGCTGGGGTCGCTGCCAACACGCCGCTTTCGCCTTGTACCGGCTCGACGATGACAGCACAGGTTCGGGCCGAAATTTGCTTTCTGACCGCTTCCAGGTCATTGAACGGCAGATGCGTGATGCTCTGAGGCAGGGGGCCGAAACCTTGAGAGTATTTAGGTTGTCCACCAACGGTCACCGTGAAGAGTGTGCGGCCATGGAAAGAATCGGTGAACGAAATGATCTCTATCTTTTCACTTTCCAGTTTGCCCGCAGGGGTGTCATTTTTCGGGAAGTGGTCGCAGGCGTAGCGGCGCGCAAGCTTTAATGCGGCCTCGTTCGCTTCGGCACCTGAGTTTGCGAAAAATACGCGCTCGGCAAATGTGAGCTCGCAGAGTTTTTGTGCAAGGCGAATGGCAGGTTCATTGGCCAAAACATTAGCAACGTGCCAGAGTTTTCCGGCTTGTTCGGTCAGCGCTCCGACGACATCCTCGTTCGCGTGCCCGACTGAGCTGACAGCGATTCCCCCGGCGAAGTCGACGTATTCCTTGCCCGTCTGATCCCAAACGCGCGAACCTTTGCCCCGAACGGGAATAAAGCTTCCCGGCGCGTAATTGGGCACCATCACTTCATCGAAGGTGGCGCGGGCGACGTGGGGATTGTTATTCGCTGTGGTCATGATGAGCTCCGGGACAGTCGGCGTTAAAGGGATGGTGCCTATTGGGCGACAGCCTGCCGTCAAAAAGCATTTTATGCGTTGTTAAGCCAAGCGCCTATCAGCAATGCGACGCTGGTTTATATGTGTTTGCTTAGCTTTCATGCGCCATCGGCGCTCACGCCATTAATCACGCCGCCACCCCGCGCGGCACGTTGGCTGCGCTGTTCGCGTGGCGTGATGCTGAAATGGTTGCGATAGGCGCTTGAAAAATGCGGTCCCGACGAAAACCCGCAGGACAAGCCAATTTGCAGGATGGATTGGCTGGTCTGTTGCAACAAATGACGTGCGCGGTTTAATCGTAGCTCAAGGTAATAGCGCGATGGCAGGCTATTCAAATATTGCTTGAACAGGCGTTCAAGCTGCCGTCTTGAGACGCCCACTAATCGGGCGATCTCCTCGGTCGGCAACGGTTCCTCGTAATTGGCTTCCATCAGGGAGACTGCTTCTGTGAGCTTAGGCTGGCCGCCGCCGATGCGCGCCGAAAGTGGTACCCGCTGATGATCGGTGGGGCCACGCAGACGTTCAAGGCCAAAATGGTCAAGCAGTTCTGTGATGAGATCCTCGCCATGCCGCGCGCCGAGCCAGTTCAGCATCATGTCGACGCTGGCGTTGCCACCCGCGCAAGTAAGGCGATGCCGGTCTATCTCGAACAGGTTGGACGACACCACCGTATCGGGAAAATCCTCAGCCAGCAACGACGTATAGGGCCAATGTATGGTCGCGCGGCAACCGTGCAACAAGCCAGCACGCGCCAACAGGTACGTGCCGGTTCCAATACCGCCGACGATCTTCGGAAGGGGATTGATGATCGACCGCGTGTCAACTGCGGACGCAGGAAAGTTCCGTAACCAAACCACCGCCTCATCGAATCCACGCTGGGGTAATGGGGTCTCACTGACGACGAACACGCCCTCAAGTACGGGCGCATTAACCAGGCCCGCATCAACGGGAATCTTCAGTGTACCGGCGCTGATCGTGGTTTCGCTGCCGGTGGCCACGATGACCGACGAATAAATGGGTTCATCAAGTATGCGATTCGCTGCGGTCAAGACATCAAGCGCGCCCGACAATGACAGCAGGCTACATTGTGGCAATAGCAAAAACCCCAGGCGCATGGGAAGCAATGTCGCGGAAGTTGGCGTCGGCATGGTCTGGAGGTACTCCTGGCCGATTGCGAATCGGCTACTTCAGGCTGCCGGATAGAAACTGCCGCAGTCGCTCACTCTGCGGGTTGACCAGAATTTCTTTAGGCGCACCCATCTCCTCAATCAGGCCTTTGTGCAGGAATATCGCCGAATTTGAGACTTCCCTCGCAAAGCCCATCTCGTGAGTGACGACAATCATGGTGCGGCCTTCATCGGCCAGGTCGCGCATCACCTTCAACACTTCGCCGACGAGCTCAGGGTCGAGCGCCGAGGTGGGCTCGTCAAACAACATCACTTCAGGCTCCATCGCGAGTGCACGCGCAATTGCAACCCGTTGTTGCTCGCCACCGGACATGTGCGCGGGATACATGTGCTTACGATGCGCGACGCCGACGCGGTTCAGCAGTTGTTCACCACGCTCAATGGCTTCTGCTTTGCTCTGTCCCAACACATGGATCGGCGCCTCGATAACGTTTTCCAATGCAGTCATATGCGACCAGAGGTTGAAGTGCTGAAACACCATCGCCAGTTTCGAGCGAAGGCGTTGCAATTGTTTCGGGTCAGAAGCTTTTAATGCACCGTTTTTGTCGGCGACAAGCTGCAGGACTTCGCCATTTAAAGTGATGCGGCCTTCGTTCGGTTGCTCAAGCAGATTAATACAGCGCAGCAGCGTACTCTTGCCCGAGCCACTTGAGCCGATGATGCAGGTCACATCACCTGCGTCGGCTGCCAATGAAACGCCTTTCAATACCTCGTTGCTGCCGTAGCGCTTGTGTAAGTTTTCGACTAGTAATTTTTGCATAATAATTACGCGCTCAACAGCTTGCCGGTACGGAAAGCCTTAGCCCCCGCCACCTTGGCCAGGCGCATGCCGGCAGTGGCGAAATAACGATTCTCCAATGCATACAACACGCCGTCAGTCTGGCTTACGAGCGTACTGATTTCGGACGTAAGGGGATTGATGACTTCGGCCAGCGCCTCTCCCGATTCTATCCAGTCACCCGGCCTTTTAAGGAAGACGACCACACCGCTGACCGGTGATGCGATTGCCTCCGAACCCGCAAGGGGCGTCGCATCATGAATCAGATCCGGAAGTGGCGGTGCCGTGCCATCTATAACGCCACGATGCATGAGGAAAGCAATAATGTTCTCGGCGTCCTGCAACGCAAGCGCATGGTTCACATCTGTCTGACTGCGTAGTTCCACCGTGACCGAGAGACACGCCATCGGAATCGGGAAACGATCTTTGAAGTGAGCTGCCAGTTGCCACCAGGTTTGTGAGCAAGCTTCGTCGAAGGGATTATCGCCACTTTCCGTCGCTAGCAAGGTTGCATACGCACCCAAGTAGCGCGCCAGCGGCTCGCATTGCGGCCAAAGTGGGGTGCCGGTGTATAGATGCAGGACAGCATCGGAATCGCAATGCAGATCGAGCACCACATCGGCATCGCAGGACAGGCGCATCAACGCACGCCGCATGCTTTCGAGTTCGGTTGTCGGTGATATCGCATCGAGTTGGCGCAGCATTGCGTCGCGCACGACACGTGCATTTGACGCGGCGTCCGCACCCAGTTGTGGGGTAACCCTTTCGACGATATCCGGATACATGGCTGGATAGTGGCGATTGAAATTCTCACCTGTCGCCATTTCGAAGCGACCGATCTGGCTGTGCAGCAGAGTTTGAGCTAGCCCAACCGGATTGGCCACGGGCACAACAATGATCTCGCCGCGGATATTCCCTGCAATCTCCAGTTCGCTAAATCGCTTGCGTAAATGATGCGCCACCAGCATGCCGGGCAGTTCATCGGCGTGTAACGACGACTGGATGTAGATTTTTTCTCCCGAATTTTCCTCACCATAGTGAAAGCTGACGATTTCGCGGTTGGTTCCAACGTAGGTGGAGAGCAGCGGATGTTTTATTGTTTTCATGGAGGATTATGTTCGTGGTGCGAGATGCACGAGCCAACGTTTCTCGGCAAGATGGAACAGTGCTACCAGGGTAAAGGTGAGAGCAAGGTAGAAGCCTGCGGCAGTGATAAACGCTTCGAACGGCAGGTAAAACCGAGAATTGACTTCGCGCGCCGCACCGGTGATATCCATCAGCGTGACGATGCTGGCGAGCGATGTACCGTGCAACATCATGATGACCTCGTTGCTGTAAGCAGGCAGCGAACGGCGCAGCGCCGAGGGCAATAGAATTCGCCGATACAACGTTAACGGCGACATGCCCACTGCCTTGGCGGCTTCGACTTCGCCGTGATTGGTGGCAAGGATCGCGCCAGCGATAATTTCGGTGGTGTACGCGCACGTGTTGATTGCGAACGCCAACATTGCGCAAAACCACGCTGACGAGAACAGTGGCCACAATACGCTTTCACGCATCCATGAAAACTGGGCAAGCCCGTAGTAAATAATGAAAAGCTGCACCAATAGCGGCGTTCCCCGAAAAATATAGGTGAACAACCAAACGGGGCGAGACAACCAACCATTCGCTGACGCACGCAATACAGCCAGTGGCACGGCGACAATCAGCCCTGCGACCAATGCGACGACCAGTAGTTTGAGCGTCACAACGGTGCCGCTCAAATAAAGTGGCAGGCTGGAGGCCATGACATCGACATTCAGCATGGCTGCCATCTACACAGAGTAGCAATCACAACGCCGCCGCTTTCAAGCCCATTGAGTAGCGCCGCTCTAGCGCTTTCAGCAATAAAACGGATGCTGTCGTAATCAGAAGGTACAACACGGCGACCGCCACATAAAACGTGAATGGCTCGCGGGTTGTGCCTGCAGCCAGGCCCGCCCGACTCATCATGTCAGACAGGCCGATGACCGACACCAGCGCCGTCGATTTCACCAGTACCAGCCAGTTGTTGGTAAAACCTGGCAACGCAAAGCGTACCATCTGCGGGAAAACGATGCGGCTGAAAACCCCTCCGGCAGTCATTCCATAGGCGATTCCGGCCTCGCGTTGCCCCGGCGGGACCGCCATCATTGCACCGCGAAATGTTTCAGTAAGATAAGCGCCAAAAATGAAGCCGATCGTGATCACGCCCGCAATAAACGGGTTGATATCGATCACTGTTTTCACGCCAAGCCACGTGCTGATTTCGTTAATTGCAAGCTGACCGCCATAAAAGATCAGCAGCATAAGCACCAAATCCGGTACCCCGCGGACGACGGTGGTGTAGACCGTGGCCAAGAACCTGAGAAAGCGGGAACGCGATAGCTTCATCAGCGCCCCCAACAAACCAAGGACGCCCGCGATGAGGAGCGAACACAGCGCAACAGACAGCGTCGTGCCCGCGCCCTCAATGAGACTAGGAAGGAAGCCGTGCAACATACAGCTTTAGACAGGAGCTCGGCTGAAGCCGGTGTGCGTCATGGGTAGAGCGCCGGGCAATGCATCAAAGTTGTTTCCCACCGTAAATATCAAAGTCGAAATACTTGTCATTGATTTTCTTGTAGACGCCGTTCGCCCGAATTGCCTTGATTGCCGCATTGAATTCGTCGCGCAGCGCGGTATCTGTTTTACGCAGTGCCACACCTGCGCCGTAGCCGAAGTACTTGGGTTCGATGTATACCGGGCCGAAAAACGCGAAGTCCTTTGCGGTCGGCAAGGGCAAGAAACCCAGTGACGCTGCAACCTGGTCTACCAGCACGGCATCGAGACGCCCCGACATCAAATCGAGAAACGCATCGTCCTGTTTTGCGTAGCGCACGATTTCAGACTCCTTGAACGTATCGGTTGCAAATCGATCGTGAACGGTGGTGCGCTGCACACCGATTCGCTTGCCCTTCAGTCCTGCCTGCGTGGCGGTAAGCGCCGCGCTTTTCTTGGCCACAAAACGTGCAGGGGTGTGGTAGTACTTGTCGGAAAATTCAACGACTTTCTTGCGCTCATCCGTGCTCGACATCGATGCGATGACCGCATCGATTTTCTTTGCCTGAAGCGACGGAATCATGCCGTCGAATTCCTGTTGCACAAGCGTGCATTGGGCCTTCATTTGTTCACAAAGTGCGTTGGCGATGTCGATGTCGAAGCCTTTGAGCTTGCCATCGGTGCCTATTTGGCTGAATGGGGGATATGCGCCTTCAACGCCGATCTTGATTTTTCGGGTTTCCTGTGCCGTGACGGCAAATGACAATGTCAGCAGCGCGAGCAGGGCAAATACAAATGTCTTTTTCATGTTCTGGTTCTCTCAAATTCGTGTGGGAACTACTACATTTTGCTAGTTTGCCCCAGATCGCCCGGATTGGTACGCGCGATAAAGAGGTTTGCTCATCTGTACGGGTATGACGTCGAGGTAAATGTTGGTCACCGTATAGTCTTCGCCGCCAAGCGCAGAAGTGAAATAGCCGAGGCTGTCGTTCCCCTTCCTGAACTGAAATTCAAAGCCAAGATCCGGCTTGGTACTCTTGGTACCAGGCGCGTTAAATGCAAGCCCGATCACCGCCTTTTGCGTATTGTCGATGAGGTTCGACATGAGACGCACGACGACCGTATCACCGAGTACATCAGGATAAAACGCATCAGTCGTGAAGTAAGGTGCGTAATTATTTTCGTTGGGGTCGAGCCTCTTGCCCTTCAATTTTTCGGCAGACGGCGTTGCCACCCGCGTCTTGAAATTGTATCGGTCGCCCCGATCCAGATAGGTCAATCTAGCGTTACGCAGATTGAATTCCTTTATTGCTTTGTTGGTGCTCGCGTCGGTCAGATCGGCGATTAACGCGCCTTTGAAGCCAATCACCTCGACCTCGTCGCCGCGGACGATGGCGGCGGTATTCTCGTCCACGCCCAGCCCGACCTTGTAGCCTTTTTGCAGCATCACCGGCAGCATGCGACCGAAGCGGCCACGCTTGAGAAAATGCTGGTCCACGAAAATCTCAGGCCCGACGAAACCGAGGCCGCGGTCGATTTCCTGGCCATCCTTCGCGCCGAATTTCAACACCGTCATTACGTCCTGCGCATCGCGAATCATGGTTGTGCTCATGATGGCGGCACCGGCACTGGTGCCCGCCACGACACCGCCTTTATTGAATACTTCCCAGATCGCCTCAAGCATTGGCGTAGGTTTGCCCTCAAGTAACAATGCCTCTGTGATGCGCTCCTGCGCGCCGCCAGAAAAAAATATGCCCGTGCCTGATTTTACTTTGGCAATCAGCATCGGATCGTTCACCGCCAATCGATAGTCGGGCGATTGCAATTTGGCGGAGACCGGAATGTGTTCGGCGATTGCGCCATGTTTGGTGAGGGCGGCAATGATCGCCGTGGCTGTTTTGTCAGGCGTGCCGGATGCAGTAGCGAACACCGCGTAACGAGCACCTTTGCCGCCAGCAAGCTGTACCAGTCGTGACCAGACTTCGTCGTTATCGTATTTCAGCGCGCCACCGATTGGCACGGCGATACCCTGAGCGAGCGTCTGCTGCGCACCGAGACACAACAAGAGAGCAATAGCGAATTGAATCAGCAGGTTTCGTCGAATCATTTGAGTTCGAAACATAATCAATACCACCGGATAAAGTTTGCAGTCGCACAGGGTCAGTGGCAGCGACAGTGACCCCAGTGTGACATAGCTCGTTGCCGGTGTTGAGGGCACAGAGACGAAACTGTAACTACCCGTCGCATTCGCGTAATCGGTCGTTGATTTGTATCGGCGCGCTCTTTACGGCAAACGAGGGCAACCCGGCAGATGTGTTGGTTTTGCGACAGTTAGTTTTCAACTTTGCGACGCGAATTTGTAACGTTGCGACCGAATCGCCATTACCCCTTCTGTTTATCCGGCGACACCGTACACTGCGATCCAGTGATAAGTGCAAGCAAGTTTGATCCCGCTGTCGAAATCGTCTTTTCCGTCATCAACCGGGTGTTGGTCCGCAACACCTCGCAGTCAATCAGGGAGTGCCTTCAGAATGAACCAGATCAAGCAAAGTCCAGCGGGTATTCAGTTGAAACCGCAGGCACCTTCGCCCGCTACACCTTGCGCATTGGCGGTGGCGGCGGCACTTCTTGCGTTGACAACCGTCGGCGCGCATGCCCAAACCACGGACACTCCGCCTGTCCCACAGAAAGTGGAAAAAATCGAAATCACCGGGTCATCGATCAAACGTATCGATGGGGAAACCGCATTGCCGGTGCAAGTCATCACGCGCGAAGACATCATTCGCGGCGGCTCAACCAACGCGGCAGAATTACTGACGAAAATTTCCGCAAATTCGGCGGCACTCACCGATGGCGCGAGCTTTTCTGACATCGCCGGGCAACGAGGCTTTTCAGGGGCTAATTTGCGCGGCATCGGCGTCTCGTCGACGCTGATACTGCTCAACGGTCGCCGTATGGCTAACTTTGCCTCTCCAGGTGGTGCGTCCGGCGTCGACCTCAATTCCATTCCGACAGCAGCAATCGAGCGTGTCGAAGTGCTGAAAGACGGCGCGTCCGCCATTTATGGTACCGACGCGATATCGGGTGTAATCAATTTCATTACCCGACGTGATTACCAAGGTGTCGATCTATCCGCGTACATCAGCGACACCAAGGATGGCGGCGCAGGTAAAAAGATTTATACGATATCCGGTGGTGTCGGTGACTTGAACAAGGACAAGTTCAATATTTTTGGCGTGATCGATTTTCAAGATAGCGAAACATTGCGCTCGACCCAGCGCCCTGGTGTCGGCGGCAGCTTTATTCCCGCAATCAACCTCGACGTTGGCTCCAGCAATACCAACCCGGCCAACTTTCGGCGTCTGAATGCCTCAGGCAACGCGACGGGTCCACGATTCAACCCGAGCGTGCCCGCATGTAACCCGCCCGCGACTATCTTTTCGCCAACCAGCTTTGTCGGGGCCCGCGCCTGTTTTTACGACTACATGCAAGACACCGAGATTTTTCCGGCATCAACGCGAAAATCTGCACTGGCGCGCGGCCAATATGCACTCGCCAATGAGCACACACTGTTTGCCGAGTTCACGCATACCGAAACAGAGACAAACTATCGCATCAGCCCGCTGACGGTCACCAACTTGAACTATCCAGCTAACGGCCGCTTTTACCCAACAGCCACGGCGGCACTGGCTGGCACAACCGGACCACTGCGACTCAACTGGCGCTTGTCTGACGGAGGCGGTCGCACCAATGACATTGAGGCAACTTCAGAGCGCGTTCTGGTTGGCGCAAAAGGCTTGCTGGCAGGTTGGGATTACGACACCGCTTTTAACTACAGCACCAGCGAAGTTAACGACCGGTACGTCAACGGCTATGTGCTGACGGCACCGTTCAATGCAGCGTTCGCCACTGGCAACATTAATCCTTTTGGTCCGCAGGACGCCGCGGGACAAGCGCTTATCGACGCCACCAAAATCAGCGATAACGCCCGCGCATCCAAAGGCACCACCAAGTCATTCGACTTAAGAGGTTCGCGTCCAATATTTGCTTTGGCCGGTGGCGATGCCGCGCTCGCACTGGGTCTTGAATCGCGTCGCGAATCAACCAGTTTTACGCCGTCAACGCTATTGGCTTCGGGCCAGATTCGTGGCGAAGGGTCGGCGGCTGCGTTCAGCGGTGACCGCACCGTGAACGCTGGATTTGCAGAATTGGTGTTGCCATTCACGCGCACAATAGAGCTGCAATTAGCGGTGCGTCACGACCGCTACGACGACGTGGGATCAACCACCAATCCGAAAGTCGGTATCCGCTGGACGCCGACCAAGGAAATGCTGGTTCGTGGCTCCTACGGCACGGGCTTTCGCGCGCCATCGTTGTCCGACTTGTACTCGCCCACACGCATCGGCCAGACCAACGGTATCTATAACGACCCGCTGGGCTGTATTCGCGTCGGCAGTATCAATAACACCACCAACCCCGATTACTGTGGCCTGCAGCCCGAAAAATTGCGCGGCGGCTCAGCGAACCTGAAACCAGAGGAATCCAAGCAATTTTCGATCGGCTTTGTTTTCGAACCAGGCCGCATGATTTCGACATCGATTGATTACTGGAATATTGAGAAAACCGAAACCATTGCTTCACCTGAAGGCGTGTATTTTGCCGACCCGGTGTTTTACGCCCCGTTCATCACCCGTGCCGCGGCAGACCCTGCGCTACCAGGCATCCCGGGCCGAATCACGCAGATCGATTCACGTTTGCGCAATCTTGGTACGCTTAAAACCAGCGGCGTCGATCTAGGCTTCGAACTTCGTTTGCCAGCGACCGCGTATGGCAAATTCGGTTTCGGCTTGAACGGCACCTACGTAATGGAATACAAGGTGCAAGATGGCCCCGGTCGGACTTTCGTGGATGGTGTTGGCCGCTTTGCCAATGATCAGGTGGTGCAACGCTGGCGTCACACTGCTTCTTTCAATTACGACCACGGCCCATTCAGCGCCACCTTGCAGCAGACTTTCTATCGCGGCTACAGGGATCAAAACCTGAATCCGGACGGCTCGGTTCGTCGCGTAGAAGATTACGAGTTGTGGGATTTGTCGGCTACCTATCGCGGCTTCAACAATTTCACGTTGCGTGCCGGTCTGAAGAACTTGCTCGACACGAAGCCACCGGTTTCGAACCAGGTGTATAGCTTTCTCGCGGGTTACGATCCAAATTACACCGATCCGCGTGGTCGTGCGCTCTACGCGTCGCTGGCGTATTCGTTCAAGTAATTTTTTCACGCCACTCACAGAAGCGGCAAATCTTCAGCACCTCTGAAACTGACCCCCGCCTGCGCAAGTTGGCGGGGGTTTTTATTTCTAAAAGTGAAACGCAAGTACCGGTGCGGTTCACAGGCAAAAAACATCCGTAACGCCGCGCCCTTATTGGAGTTTCGACTTTATTAGCGCGTTTAGTATTATGGGCGGTCACCCATCGCTTGAGTCCCATGTCCCCTACGATCGTCTTTGTCTGCATCGCTGTCACGGTGCTGATCACCTCATTTATTTCCGGCATCCTCGGCATGGCGGGCGGCATGATTCTGATGGGTGTGCTGCTGGCGCTGATGCCGCTGCCCGCTGCGATGATGCTGCATGGCATCACGCAGATGGCATCGAACGGGTGGCGCGCATGGCTGTGGCGGGAACAAGTGAATTGGCGCGTGTTTCGCGGTTACGCGCTTGGTGCGCTGTTGGCGATGATGGTATTTATTGCGGTGCAGATCGTCGTCAGCAAAGCCGTTGCCTACATCCTGCTGGGGTTAACGCCGTTCGTGAGTTTCGCGCTTCCAAAGCGTCTCGCGCTAAATGTCGATCATCCCGGACACCCGTTTTTTTGCGGTGCGGTTTGTACCGCCCTGCAACTACTCGCAGGCGTTTCGGGACCCCTGCTCGATGTATTTTTTGTGCAATCGAAGCTGGATCGACGTGGCGTGGTCGCGACCAAGGCGATGTCGCAGACGCTCGGCCATCTCATCAAGATTGTCTACTTCGCTGGAATTGCGGCGATGACTGCAACGAGCAGCGGCGTGGTCGCGGGATTGTCGATGACGTTAATTGCCGCCTGCGTTGTGCTTGCGTTCGCTGGCACCACACTTTCCAAGTCTGTGCTGGAGAAAATGTCCGACGTCAATTTCCGGCGCTGGACACAATGGACGGTGATGACGATGGGCGTCATTTATCTTGGAAGTGGTATTTGGTTGCTGACGGGAGCGGCCCGTTAGATAGCACCCGACTTCTTCAGCAGTTTGTTTAGCGCGTGCGCGATCTGTGCGTAGCCCTTGGCGTTGGGATGCACCAGATCGGATTTTAGTTCGTTGTCGCGCAGGATACTTTTCAAGGCTTCGTCGTTGAAAGGAATGGCAAATTCTTTTGCAATCTCGGCATAGAACTCCGGCGGCGATATTGACAAGCCTGGTTTGGGCGTCGCGATCAACACGACGCCGATGCCCCTGTCCCTGGCCAGCTTGATCATCGCGCGCACGTTTGACGCTGCCGTCGCTTCACTCTGCTTACGCAAGAAATCGTTGCCGCCATGGCACAACAGGAGCAATTTTGGTTTTACTTCATCGAGTACTTCGGGCAATCGCACGAGGCCATCGGCGCTGATTTCGCCCGGCACGCCAGCGTTGACCACTGTACGGCCGATCAACGATTGCAATTGTGCGGGATACGACTCGCCAGGCGATGCGCCAGTGCCAAATGTGAGGCTATCGCCGAAAGCGAGTATCACGTCACCACTGCCGACTGCAGGTACTTGCGGGCTTTTGCCGCAACCTGCCAGCACGGCGGTCAGCAGCAGTAATTTGGAAAGTAAGGATAGAAATTTCATAACGTAGCTTAGCGCAGAATTCTGCGACCGAGGTGGCCGAGAAATCTTCTGCTACAGGGTCGAAGCATGGCTATTCATCGGCAAGTATTTCTGAAAATATTTAGCCAGCAAGATTTGTCGGTGGTTGCGGCTGTGGTTAAGTCGACCTCCGACCTCGTCTAACTGACATCCTCGACACCATTTCCCACCTGAACAGGTAGGTTCAAAAAACACAAAGGACATTAGCATTCCCTCGAATCTGATCGATGCGGTTCGGTCGATGCAGGCACGCATGTGCAGCCGCTTTTGCCATGAAACTAGGCGCATCTACGAGGGAGACAAATTTGGACGTTTTATCGTTCTTGTGGTTCGCGGGCGAGGTGGTAAGCCTGCTTTGTATCGCCGTCGGCGCGATTTTGACGCTACTGGCGCGTGGGCCACATGGCGACAGCCAAACGGCGCGACCAAGCGCGCGGGTCCCGCGCCCCGAGGTGCATCCGCCACTGAACCATCGGTTGTTGCTCGAAGCAGAATGGTGATTCAGGACATGTGCGGCGATGCTTTCAGCAGAATCGTTTTTCGATGTAAATAAAGCAACCACAAATTTTGACTGGCTGACGCTGTAAGCTTGACATTTGTTTTGTGCGTATTCGACGATGCACACTTCGCGCCCTGCGTTGGAACTGTCATGTATATCAGCCTGTTCGACATGTTTAAAATCGGCATTGGTCCTTCGAGTTCACATACCGTTGGCCCGATGCGCGCCGCGCGGCGCTTTCTGGTTGAAATGCCCGACGCCGATTTCGCCCGCATTCACCGCGTCGAAGTCGAGCTCTACGGTTCGCTCGCCCACACCGGCCATGGCCACGGCACGGACATGGCGATCATGCTGGGACTGGAGGGCGAATTGCCAGATCACGTCGATACATTTACCGTCCCGCAGCGTGTGCACGCTATTCGCGCGTCGCGTGAAATTTCATTGCTCGGCAAAACGCGCGTGCATTTTGATCCGGACCGCGAGTTGATTTTTAACCGTGTCGATCTCTTGCCCGTGCATTCCAACGGCATGCGCTACGCCGCGTTCGACGTCGATGGCAAGTTGATTGCGGAACGGGAGATGTATTCCATCGGCGGCGGTTTTGTCGTCGATACCGACGAAGCGTTTGTCGGCAGTCCGCGCGGTGTGGCGCAGCAGGTGCCGTACCACTTTGAGACCATGGGTGAATTACTGGAACTGGCCAAGGCGGCTAACAAACCGCTGCATGAAATGTTGATGGAAAACGAAATCGCCCTGCACGGCGAAGCCGCCACGCGTGAATTCATGGCGCGGTTGAAGATGGTAATGTTCGAGTGTATGGATCGCGGCATGTCGACTGATGGCATGCTGCCCGGCGGGCTGAAAGTCAACCGCCGCGCCAAGGCCATCGCCGAGCGTCTCAACAAGACTGACGCGCACGTGAGCGAAGGGGCGATGAATTGGGTCAGTGTGTTCGCGATTGCGGTGAACGAGGAGAATGCGGCGGGCGGCCGGGTCGTAACGGCACCGACTAATGGTGCTGCCGGTGTAGTGCCGGCGGTGCTGCGTTATCTCAATGATTTTCGCGATGCCGATGAAGCGGGAATTGAGCGTTTCTTCCTCGCTGCGACAGCCGTGGGCGCATTGTGCAAACGCAATGCCTCCATCTCCGGCGCGGAGGTCGGCAAGGCGGCCGTGACCTCCATGGTCGGCCTACTCCGTGAGGGCACCAAACTGCCGCTGGTCTCGATCGCGAAAACCGAGATCGTCAACGCCGACAACTGGAAAGCTAAGGGCGTGGTCTGCACCTGATCCCCTAGGGATCGCTCCACCGGGGCGGGGCACGGCACCGTCGCACCCCGCCCCACCCCAGCACTCCTCAGCAAATCCGCGCACCCCAGCCACCCGGCTACGGAAAGGCACACCCAGCCATGGTCACGACAACAGAGCCGGTTGCATCCGATCGCGAGCAGGCGCAGCCTGGCACCGTCGTGCTGAGCGCCGCGCCGCTCAGCGTGCTCACGCGCCGCTACTCCCGCAAGTCCCTCGTCATCGTGGTGCTC
>ENA-OFDP01000483-OFDP01000483.1-metagenomes-genome-assembly--contig:-NODE-483-length-17827-cov-2.942775_pt1 | contig 17827 bp, 16 predicted proteins | sample MGYA00153389_OFDP01 | MGnify analysis MGYA00153389 | reverse complement strand
TTCCACCGTGCGCGGCTGCCCGAGGGCGTCGATCATCAAGCCGGCATACAGGAAGCCGGTGAAAGGCACGCCGTCCTTGGCCATGCCGGCCACTGTTGGATGAATGATCTCCTGCATGGCCCTCGCATGCACATTGGGCGTGACCACCGCCGCGGGTGAATAGGCACCCATGCCGCCGGTGTTGGGGCCCGTGTCGCCTTCGCCGACGCGCTTGTGGTCCTGGCTGGTGGCCAGCGAGACCACGCTCTTGCCGTCACACAACACGATGAAGCTGGCTTCCTCGCCTTCCATGAAGTCTTCGATGACGACGCGTTGACCCGCCGTCGCCAGCATGTCGTCGATGGCCGCGTGGGCCTCAATCAGCGTCATCGCCACCACCACGCCCTTGCCCGCCGCCAGACCGTCGGTTTTGATGACGATGGGCGCGCCTTCTTGTTCGATATAGGCGCGCGCCTCGACAGCATTCGTGAATGTGGCGTACTTCGACGTAGGGATGTTGTGCCGTACCATAAACTGCTTGGCAAAATCCTTCGATGACTCCAGCTGTGCAGCGCGTTGCGTAGGCCCGAAAATTTTCAGGCCCGCCGCCTGGAATGTATCAACCACGCCAGCCGCCAGTGGTGCTTCGGGACCTACAACAGTGAGATGAATTTTCTCATCTAGTGCAAACTTGAGCAGGTCGGCAATGCCGGTGATGTCAACGTTGACGAGTCCATCCTCATGTGCGGTGCCGGCATTGCCTGGCGCGACATAGACGCGTTGCACGTTGGGATTTTGCGCAAGCCGCCATGCAAGCGCATGTTCGCGACCGCCGGAGCCGATGACGAGGAGTTTCATTCTGAAATCAATCCGGCGAAATGAGGCGAACTTTGGGGAAATACTTCGTGTACCGTCGTGGGTCGCGCGTTAGTAATAGAAGTCCGGAAACGGCAGCATGTGCGCCAATGAAGAAATCCGGAAGCGTTCCTGCTCTGATACCGGCGCGTTTACGGTATTGCTGAAATGCCTTGGCGGCAAGAAAACCGGCCTCAAACGGCAGCGGCAGGCGTTCAATCGAGAAGGTCGCGATTGCGTTCTCAAAGTCTTCCATCCGCTGATAACGCACTGAGAGTTCGGCGAAAATAACTACATTGATCGCCGCCTTTCCCTGATGCGCAACGCGATCAAGCTGGTCAGCAGACCACCCATTGATCACATCGAGCCACACATTGGTATCGACCAAAATATTGCTTGCCATGGTTTGGCGCGCCTAATGTATCAATTGCGCAGTAGCTTCATCAACGCATCGGTCGTCATGCCCTTGGGCGTTTTGCCGGCACTACCGCGAAGCGCCTCGGCAAGGCTGCGGCCCGTGCTTTTCACGCTGGGAACCGCTGTCAACGTGACACGTCCACGCACATATTCAAATTCGACCTCGGTATTCGGCAACAGGCCGGCTTTCTCGCGAATGTCTTGCGGGATCGTGACTTGACCCTTGGTGGTAATTTTCATCGCGACACTCCAGTAATACTTTGACGGGTAAGAATCTTACCAGTTCGACGCAGAAATTGCTGGGGCTGGCTCATCACTTAACCCAAACTTGCGTGCGACTTAAGCGCAATAGACCGCGGGAGTTTATGCGCGCCGCCACGCGAGGGTATATTGGCGACCGCGGAGCCGATGACCAGGAGTTTCATGGATGGTCCAAATTAATGCTCTAGAAATCGTATAGGTCTTCATCTATCAAAGCTAAATTTGATCCGTCTGCGTAAGCTTTGAATCCCTCAAGACTGCGCGTGCCAAAAATGCCACCCCACCGGGTCCTATCAGCCGCGATCGTAATTTGGATACCTCCATCTTCACGATTGTCTTTCCAAACCGTTATAGACACCTTTGTTTGTGGCTCAGGGTTGGCTATTTCTTCGCAGTCGGATAATTTCTTGAGCTGCTCGTAACTCATTGCCCTGTAGCGTTCCAGCTGATCCCGTTGAAATTCCAACGAGTTGCCCCAGAAATTTCGCTTATTCATGCCCACTATATCCAATCGCTACAAGTCAATGCTTGAAATGCCGCATTCCCGTCATCACCATCGCCACATTTTTCTCATTCGCCGCTGCAATCACTTCTTCATCCCGCATCGACCCGCCCGGCTGAATCACCGCCGTCGCGCCCGCGTCAGCAATCACGTCCAGTCCATCGCGGAACGGGAAGAACGCATCGCTTGCTGCAACAGAGCCCTTCAACGACAGCCCGGCGTTCTGCGCTTTGATCGCTGCGATCTTGGTTGAATCCACGCGGCTCATCTGCCCGGCTCCGACACCCAGCGTCATGCCATAGCGACAAAACACGATAGCGTTTGATTTCACGAACTTGGCGACACGAAACGCGAACACGAGATCGTTCATTTCCTCCGTGGTGGGTAAGCGCCGTGTAACCACTTTCAGCTGCGACACATCAAAATCGTCTGAACTTTGCACAAGCAATCCACCACCGACACGCTTCATATCGACATCCTTGGCAGCAGGCGCTAACGGTAACGCAAGCAATCGAACGTTCTGCTTTGCGGCAAATACCTTTCGCGCATCATTGCTGAAAGAAGGCGCGAGTACGACTTCGACGAACTGCGTCGCGACAGCTTCGGCAGTCGCCCCGTCCACGTCGCGATTGAATGCGATGATGCCGCCGAACGCGGAGGTCGGGTCGGTTTCCAGCGCACGCAGGTATGCCGTCAACGTGCTTTCCGCGATCGCCACGCCGCAGGGATTGGCATGCTTCACGATGACGCACGTTGGCATGTCAAAGGCGCGGCAGCATTGCCAGGCGGCATCTGCATCGGCGATATTGTTATAGGAGAGTTCCTTGCCTTGCAGTTGCGTGTAATGCGCAAGGGTGCCGGCTGCAGGATTTTTCTCTATGTAGAAGGCTGCTTCCTGGTGCGGGTTCTCGCCATAGCGCATATCTTGCGCCTTCGTAAAACTGAGATGCAATTTGTCGGGGAAGACGTGCCGATTGTTATCTTCATCCAGCGATGAAAGATAGGTGCTAATCATGCCGTCATACTCTGCGGTGTGCGTGAAGGCTTTTTTAGCCAGCGCAAAGCGGGTCTGGTGACCGAGCGCGCCGGTTTGCGCAGTCATTTCTTCCATCAGCTTTTCGTAGTCACCGGAATCGGTAACGATAGCAACAAATGGATAATTCTTTGCCGCTGCGCGCACCATGGCAGGGCCACCGATATCGATTTTTTCGATGGCGTCTTCAAGCGAGACATCAGCTTTGGCGAAGGCGGCGGCGAACGGATAAAGATTTACGACAACCATGTCGATGGCTGGGATATCGTGCTTCTTCATCGCATCCACGTGATGCGCGAGATCGCGACGCGCGAGGATGCCACCGTGCACGCGCGGATGCAGCGTCTTCACGCGGCCATCCATCATTTCCGGAAACCCGGTGTAGTCGCCGACCTCCATTACCTTGATGCCGTTCTCGGCAAGTAATTTGGCGGTGCCGCCGGTGGAAAGAATCTTGACGTTGTAGCTCACGAGAAATTTTGCAAACTTGACCACGCCGGTCTTGTCAGACACGCTGATGAGCGCTCGTTGAATGGAGATGAGTTTGTTTGTCATTTTCTCGGTGACGGACAAATTTTAATCGAGTGATGTTGAATCGGGTGACGGGTGACAAGTAATGCGTGAAGAGTAACGCGCAGGCGCACGGGGGCCAGCTTCTGTCACCGGTTTCGGGTCACGATTTCACTCAATGCCATGCTGCGTGAGTTTCTTTCGCAAGGTATTGCGATTCAGGCCGAGCAACTCGGCCGCCCGCGTCTGATTGCCCTCGGCGTGGTGAAGCACCACTTCAAGCAACGGCTTCTCGACGTTCGCGACGACCATGTCATAAATATCCGTCGCACCCTCGCCATCGAGGTCATGAAAATATTGCTTCATCATCTTCCGCACACATGCGGACAATTCACTATCCCGATGCACATTCATTTTTCTCGTCCCCTGCTTTTATTCTTGGTGTTCTTTTTTGAACCAATCCCTACGCCACTTTTTTACAAGCGGCGGCTTCTCCATCGATCAGGCACGCAAAAAACTGGTCCAACGCAGCTACCTGCAACGCCGCGTCTTCAATCAAGTTCATGGCTTGCCGAAACGCCATACCGCCGGGCAGTGTCGCCGTGTACCAGGCGATATGCTTTCTGGCAATACGTAAACCTTTTACAGCACCGTAGAAACCATGTAACTCCCTCAAATGCGTCGAGGCAATGGCATGTATCTCGGTGGAAGTCGGCAAGGCAAGATGATTGCCGGTTTCGAGGTAATGAGCTATTTCCCGAAAAATCCAGGGACGTCCTTGGGCGGCGCGACCGATCATGACTGCATCGCAATAGGTGTAGGCGAGTACGCGTTTGGCCTTCTCGGGCGAGTCAATATCGCCATTGGCTACCACCGGAATACCCACACTCCGTTTGACCGCGCGAATAGTGTCGTATTCAGCAGCACCCTCGTATAGATCGCTGCGCGTTCGGCCGTGCACGGCAAGGGCCGCGATGCCGCACTTCTCGGCCAGGCGAGCGATCGAAAGCGCATTCTTGTGCTCTCTATCCCAACCGGTTCGGATCTTTAATGTAACCGGAACGTTTACAGCATTCACCACGGCTTCCAGTATCTGCGCGACCAGCAATTCATCCTTCATCAACGCTGAACCCGCATCGACTTTGCAAACTTTCTTGGCGGGGCATCCCATATTGATGTCAATAATGTGCGCGCCTTTATCGACGTTGTAACGCGCGGCCTCAGCCATCATCTGTGGCGCCGCACCCGCTATCTGCACCACGATCGGGCACACTTCACCCTCGTGATCTCCACGTCGTACCGATTTCTCTGTATCCCACAAGCGGCTGTTGGACGCCACCATCTCGCTCACCGCCATGCCAGCGCCCAAGCGTTTACACAACTGGCGAAATGGACGATCCGTTACACCCGCCATGGGTGCCACGATCAGATTGTTCCTGAGTTTTATATTGCCGATTTGCAAAACGGTGGCCTGAGATTAAAAGACGTGTGCTGCTAAAACTTACTCATACACTTGCTCAAACAACGGGCGCTCATTTTATAAGCAATTCACTTCCTCACAAAATGAATTTTGTGTTTTCGAGAAGTCTTTCTTAACTCACTGATTATTCTGGATACGGCGCGCCGAAGCCACCACCGCCTGGTGTTTCCAATACAAACACATCACCAATATTCATTTGCGTTTGGTCGGAATATGACAGCGTCGTGCGACTGCCATCTGCGCGCTCAATCCAGGTCTTGCCCAAACCGCCGACTTCGCCTCCAGCCATGCCGAAATTCGCCACGCGCCGATGGCCGGAAAGTATGGCGACAGTCATCGGCTCAAGAAAGCAAATTTTGCGGGTTGCACCATTGCCGCCATGCCACTTGCCGGCACCTCCACTGCCCAATCGAATCGAATGCTCGACCACCCGCACCGGATAGCGCCATTCGAGAATCTCCGGGTCAGTCATACGCGAATTGGTCATGTGCGCCTGGACGGTGTCGCAACCGTGAAATCCTGGTCCGGCACCGGTGCCGCCGGAAACAGTTTCGTAATATTGATACGTGTCGTTTCCAAACGTCACATTGTTCATTGTCCCGGAGCTTGCCGCCATCGCTCCCAACGCACCATAAAGTGCATCGGTAATGCATTGCGACGTCTCGACGTTACCCGCCACGGTAGCAGCGGGCGGATGCGGATTGAGCATCGAGCCCTCGGGAATGATTATGGTCAGCGGCTTCAGGCATCCTGCGTTTAACGGAATATCGCTATCGACCAACGTGCGGAACACGTAGAGCACGGCGGCAGTGACAACCGCCGAGGGCGCATTGAAGTTCGATGCCAATTGTGGCGACGACCCAGTGAAATCAATCGTCGCGCTGCGTTGGTCAGCGCCGACAGTGATGCTGACATTGATCACCGCACCATTATCCATTTCGTACGCAAAGCTTCCGTTGGATAACGACCCGATGATGCGGCGCACGCTTTCTTCGGCGTTGTCCTGCACATGCTGCATATATGCCTTGACGACATCGAGACCGAAATGCGCCACCATCTTGCCTAATTCCTGCACGCCTTTTTCATTGGCCGCAATTTGTGCACGCAAGTCTGCAATGTTTTGATCAGGATTACGCGCTGGATACTTGGCACTGGTCAACAGCGTGCGCATTTCAGCTTCAAGCATGACACCATTGGATTTTCCACCAGCAACGAGCTTCACGTTGTCGAGCAATACGCCTTCGTCTTCGACAGATTTTGAAAATGGCATGGAGCCAGGCGTTATGCCACCAATGTCCGCGTGATGGCCGCGCGAGCCAACGTAGAACAGAATCTCCTCGGCCGTATCAGCGAATACCGGCGTAACGACGGTAACATCCGGCAAATGCGTGCCGCCGTTGTAAGGGTCATTCAATACATACACATCGCCCCGCGTCACCTTGCCCGCGTTCTTTCGCACGATCGTTTTAATACTCTCCCCCATTGAGCCCAGATGCACCGGCATGTGCGGCGCGTTGGCGATCAGGTTTCCTTCGGCATCGAACAATGCGCAACTAAAATCCAGGCGCTCCTTAATGTTTACCGAATACGCCGTGTTGGCGAGCCGCAATCCCATCTGCTCGGCAATCGACATAAACAGATTGTTGAACACTTCAAGCATGACCGGATCGGCCTTGGTACCAACGGCATAGCGGACAGCGCGCGGCACTGCTCGCGTGAGTACCAGATGATTGAGCACAGTGACCTCGGCCTGCCAGCCCGGTTCGACAATGGTGGTCCCGTTTTTATCAGTGATGATGGCCGGTCCGTCGATGCGCTGGCGCAGGCACAGATGCTCGCGCAAAAAAATAGGCGCACTTCTTGTTTCATCAAAGCTGGTGACCGACACTGTTTCAATCGACACACCCTTTGTGGTGGCGTCATTATCGAACGTATGCGTGATCGGTGCATCGGTGCCGCCGATCGCTTCGCAGCTGACTGCCTCAACAATGAGCGCACGACCGGGCATTAGAAAGCTGAAGCGCTTTTTATATGCGGCGTCGAATTCCTGCTGCATCACATCGAGCGCGCCGAAATTAACGATAAGCGCGGAGTCCGTCCCTTCGTAACGCAAATGAACGCGGCGCTTCAATTCAATGCGTGCGCGTGAAACACCCTGCGCCTCAACTTCGGCAATGGCAAGCAGTCCGAGCTGCCCTAGTTCGTCGTCTAATTTGCCGAGCGTGTCCGCAGTCAATGGGACTTCGACTGCCTTCTCGCGCATCGTCACAATATCTGCAAGGCCCATGCCGTACGCCGATAGCACGCCTGCCAACGGATGAATATAGACACGCGTTATGCCAAGCTCATCAGCGACCAGACAGGCGTGTTGGCCACCAGCACCACCAAAGCAGCTCAGCGTATATTCGGTTACGTCATGGCCGCGCTGCACGGAAATGAATTTAACGGCGTTAGCCATATTGGCGACCGCGATCCGAATAAAACCTTCTGCGACTTGCTCCGGTGATTTTTTCTCACCGGTCACTGCCTCGATCTCAGTCGCGAGCCTGGTGAATTTCAACCGCACGATTTCAGCATCGAGTGACTCGTTACCATTTGGTCCAAACAAACTTGGAAAGTGACCCGGCTGAATTTTTCCGAGCATGACATTGCAATCGGTGACTGTCAGCGGCCCGCCGCGCCGGTAGCAGGCCGGTCCTGGATTGGCCCCGGCGGAATCGGGGCCGACTCGGTAGCGCTGCCCATCGAAATGCAGTATCGAGCCTCCACCTGCAGCTATGGTGTGGATCGCCATCATCGGCGCGCGCATGCGGACGCCGGCGACCTGCGTCTCAAATTCGCGCTCCAGTTCACCGGCGTAGTGCGACACATCGGTCGACGTTCCACCCATATCAAAGCCAATGATTTTGTCGAAGCCGGCTACGCTAGCTGTACGCACCATGCCGATAATGCCGCCTGCTGGCCCAGATAGGACTGAATCTTTCCCCTGGAATTTGATTGCATCGGCAAGTCCGCCATTGCTTTGCATGAACATGACCTTGCAGCCCGGCAATTCGTTCGCCATCTGGTCAACGTAGCGCCGCAGAATGGGCGACAGATAGGCGTCGACAACCGTGGTATCGCCGCGTGAAACGATCTTCATCAGCGGGCTAACCTCATGCGAAACCGATACTTGCGTGAAGCCGATAGTTCGCGCCATTTCAGCGACAAGTGCTTCGTGCTGCTGGTAACGGTAGCCATGCATGAAGACGATGGCAATTGCCCTGAAGCCTTTGTTCCAGGCGGCCTGGAGGCAATTCTTCGTGTCGCGCTCGTGAAGCGGGATGACGACCTCTCCTCGTGCGCCAATGCGTTCCTCGACTTCCACGACCTCGGTGTACAACAGCTCGGGCAATTTGATATGCCGATCAAAAATGCGCGGTCGATTTTGGTAGCCGATGCGCAACTGATCGCGAAAGCCCTTGGTGATGAAGAGTACCGTCGGCGCGCCTTTGCGTTCGAGCAAGGCATTGGTGGCGACGGTAGTGCCCATCTTCACCGCCTCGATTTGTTCAATCGGGATGGGTGCGCCTTCTGGTACGTCGAGAAAATGTCGGATTCCGGCGACTGCAGCGTCACGATATTGTTCGGGGTTTTCCGAGAGCAGCTTGTGTGTCGACAATGACCCGTCAGGCCGCTTGGCGACAATATCGGTAAATGTGCCGCCACGGTCGATCCAGAATTGCCAGCGACCGGGGCGCTCTGTCGCGGAGGTGTTTTTCATCATTATGGTTTGATCCAGGCTGCCAGATTGGCAAGCATAACAATGCCGCATAATGACAGCTTCACTTTGAATTCCGAAACGCCATGTTCAATGCTCCACTCTCCTTAACCACCGAAACTGCCTTCGAACTACCCAGCTACCTGCACGAATCAGGCGCGCATAATCCCTGGGTCGTCGCCAATTTGCACGGCAAGGATATCCATAGCTTTCTCGAAGGCCCCTGTTTTGACGCATTCGACAATCTGTGGGTCACCGACATTCCATTCGGCCGCATTTTTCGGATCACGCCGACCGGCGAGTGGGACCTGATCATCAAGTACGACGGCTGGCCAAACGGTCTAAAGTTTCATCCGGATGGCCGACTCATCATTGCTGATTACCGTCACGGTCTGCTGGCGATGGATACCGATTCGCGGCGTATTTCACCGCTGGTGACGCATTACATTTCGCAGCGTTTTCAGGGCGTAAGTGACGTCACCTTTGCCAAGAATGGCGATCTCTATTTCACCGATCAGGGACAAAGCGGACTACATGATCCTTCAGGCTGTGTGTACCGCCTGAAAGCGGATGGGACGCTGCAACAACTGCTCAACAATGTGCCCAGCCCCAACGGCCTCGTTTTGAGCCCAGACGAACATTTCCTGTTTATTGCCGTCTCCCGCGACAACGCTATCTGGCGCGTACCGTTGGTCGAGGTTGGCGTCTCGAAGGTCGGCAAATTCATTCAGCTTTCCGGCGGTACCGGTCCCGATGGGATCACCGGCGATGATGACGGCAACCTCTACGTTGCGCATCACGGTCTGGGTTGCCTGTGGCAATTCGACAAGCGCGGCGAACCCAAGTATCGCGTTGACTCTTCGCGCGGCGACTGGACCACGAACGTGGCGATCAATCCGCAACGACCGAACGAGTTGTTTATCACCGAATCGCAAACCGGGTCGATTCTCAAGGCAACCATGCCGCTGTATTGAAACCCTAGTATCGGCGCGGTTGGTGGCAAGATAATGACTTGAGGACCGCACCAGTACTCGTAAAGCAAATTTGAAACGGCCATGACAGAAAAGCCCACGCTTCCCGAAGGCGCATTCGAGAACTTCCGTAATGAGATGAGCTACGGGGATTATCTCGGGCTGGACCTGTTGCTGACGGCACAAAAGCCGCGCTCCACCGAACACAACGAATTGCTCTTCATCATCCAGCATCAAACTACCGAGCTATGGATGAAGCTGATGCTGCACGAGCTGCTCGCTGCGCGCGAACAGATTCGAAGTGGTGAGCTCTCGCCGGCGTTCAAGATGCTCGCGCGTGTCTCGCGCATCATGACCAATCTCATCCAGGCCTGGGATATTCTCGCCACCCTCACGCCGACCGAGTACTCGTCATTCCGCGACAGTCTCGGAAAATCGTCTGGCTTCCAATCGCATCAATACCGCGCGTTGGAATTCATGTTCGGTAACAAAAATATTGCGCTGCTAAAGCCGTTCGAACACCGTCCGGAAATTCACACAATGCTGTTTAGCCTGCTTAATTCTCCATCGCTTTACGATGAGGCGATCTTGCTGCTGGCTCGGCGTAAATTCAAGCTGGATCACGCGGCGACGGACCGCGATTTCTCGCTGGCCTACGTGGAAAACGCGTCGACGATGGCGGCATGGCGCGAGGTATATGCAAATCCAAAGCAGCATTGGGACTTATATGAACTCGCTGAAAAGCTGGTTGACCTTGAAGATTATTTTCGCCAATGGCGACATCGGCATGTGACGACCGTGCAGCGCGTCATCGGATTCAAGCGGGGTACGGGTGGGACAGCAGGTGTTGGATATTTGCGGGCAATGTTAGACGTGCGGTTGTTTCCGGAGCTTTGGGATTTGCGAACGGAGCTTTAGCGATCAATGTGCCTCATCGCTTTCGCGTGGAACGCGCACCCGGATTTTCGATTGATCGTCGGCGCAAATCGCGACGAATGGCATGACCGGCCTGCAGCACCGGCCGCATGGTGGAACGATCACCCCGATATTCTCGCAGGGCGTGATATGCGGGCGGGCGGCACTTGGATGGGCGTGAACCGTAAAGGTCGATCTGCGGCCGTCACTAACTTCCGAGATCCGAGTGACAAACGATCGATGGCGCGCTCGCGCGGGGAATTGGTAACTGCTTTTCTTGCAAACGACGCGACACCCAAGAGGTTTTTGTCCACAACGAAACTGCGATCACACGAGTACACCGGATTCAATCTGATCGTGGGTGACACATCGTCAATCGCGTATTTCAGCAGCCTCCGCGGAGAAGTAGAGATTCTTTCCCCGGGCGTTTACGCGTTGAGCAACCACACGCTCAATGAGCCGTGGCCCAAAGTGAACGCGGCAAAGTTGTCTCTGGAAGCGGTTCTTCAGGCGGAAATGCCTGAAAAAGCGCGCCAGATGGCGGTCTATGATTTCTTATCTGACACCGAGACTGCGCCTGATAGCGCTTTGCCCGACACAGGCGTAGGCCTCGCGTTGGAACGCGTGTTGTCGCCTGCGTTGATCGTTACGCCAACATACGGGACGCGCGCGTCAACGATTTTGTCGATAGCCAACAGCGACGAAGTTTCGTTCGTGGAGCACACCCGGGCGATCAATGGCTCAGTCAGCTCAATTGCAGAGTTCCATTTCGTGGCGGTACCCGGCTGACCGTTTTTCCGCTCAGGTGGAAGTTTTCCTGCCCGACCCCACCGCCGCACGCCCGAGCCGATCATTAATCGCTTCCCACGCCGGCGTCATTGGTGGCGCTTCCACCAGAATGACCGTTGTCTGCGCTGCATCGAGCGTGCGCAAGTGGGCGTAGATATCACGTGCATAAGCGGCAGGGTCGCGCTCAGCGGTGATCCACACCAGAGGCCGCACTTTCTTTACACCGACGCCAGGTGGCGAGGGTGCCGCGCCGTGGGGTTGGGAAAAAGCAAGTACCGCGACGCGTTCGCCGGCAGCAAGTTGCTGATTGGCTTCGTCTTGAATCTGCTTTGCTTTCAACAATCGCAGCGGCGTCTTTGGCGCGTAGTGTGCGGCGAGACTGCCCGAAACACGTAGCGTGTCAGCAGACGCAGGTCGTGACCGCGATGTCGGCACGTCGTCGGCATGCAATGGCGTTTCGCCGATGACATGCGCGATCATTTCGGCCGTGATGGCGCCCGGCCGTAGCAGCACCGGATGTTTGAGCGAGCGCATTCGGGAGAGATCGAGGATGGTAGATTCGATGCCAACTTCACATGGGCCGCCATCTAATATCAGCAAGCCGTCGCCAAACTCGGCGAAAACGTGCTTCGCGGTGGTGGGTGAGATATGGCCAAACTTGTTGGCCGACGGCGCGGCGATGATGCCACTGCCGACCTTGGCAAACTCCATCAGCAACTGTTGCGCGAGCGGGTGAGCCGGGCAACGCAATCCAACCGTTTCCTGTCCACCAGTCACGGCCTTGGGAATACGGGCGGATTTCTTCAGGATTAATGTGAGTGGGCCTGGCCAAAATGCTTCAGTGAGTTTCTTGGCGATCTTGGGAATCTCAATGGCCCAAGTTTCCAGTTTCACGTTCTTCGCCACGTGCACGATCAGCGGGTGGTCGGCGGGGCGCCCTTTGGCCGCGAATATTTTCGCGACCGCAGTTTCATTGGCGGCGTCCGCGCCGAGACCGTAAACGGTTTCAGTCGGCAAGGCGACGAGATCGCCATTACGCAACAGTTCAACAGCGTGGATTAGTTCTGCGGAGGGTACAGCGTGGAGCATTGCGCTATTTTGCCCGAAGTGCGGGCTGATAAAATGACGGTATGTCCGAACAGCCCCACAGCAATCACAATCCGTTCCGCATTTGTGTCGCACCGATGATGGACTGGACGGACCGGCACTGCCGCACTTTCCATCGGTTGCTGACGAAACACACGCGGCTTTACACTGAAATGGTCACCACTGGCGCGTTACTGCATGGTGATCAACCGCGTCACCTCGACTTCGATCAGGCTGAGCATCCGGTTGCGCTTCAATTAGGCGGCAGTGAACCAGCCGATTTGGCAGCGTGTGCGAAACTGGGCGCGCTTTGGGGCTTTGATGAGATCAATTTGAATTGTGGCTGCCCCTCCGAGCGCGTGCAGCGCGGCAGCTTTGGTGCGTGCCTGATGGCGGAACCGAAATTAGTTGCAGACTGCGTAAAGGCGATGCTCGACAAGGTAATGCTTCCAGTGACGGTCAAGCATCGCATTGGTATCGACAAATTCGAGGCCTACGATTTCGTTCGTGATTTTGTCGGCACTGTCGCTGACGCCGGTTGCAAGGTCTTTATCGTTCATGCGCGTAACGCGATTCTGAAGGGCCTAAGCCCCAAGCAAAACCGGGAAGTGCCGCCGCTCAAGTACGAATTCGTTTATCAGTTAAAGCGCGATTTCCCTGATCTCACGATCGTACTAAATGGCGGCGTGCGCACAACGGCAGAAGTGCAGCAGCATCTCGCACATGTTGACGGTGTGATGATCGGGCGCGAGGCCTACCACAACCCATATTTGCTATCGACCTTTGACCGCGATTTCTTTGGCGACGATACAAAACCTGTTACTCGGGAAGCGGTTGAGGCAAAACTCGCGATCTATGCAGCGCAACAATCGCTGCTGGGCGTGCCGCGACATAGCATCATGCGGCACACCCTTGGCTTGTATCGCGGCCTGCCAGGTGCAAGGGCGTGGCGGCGTTCAATGTCGCAACAGCCGGTTTGGGCCGTGTAGCAATGTTGGGTTGGCCCAGAGGACGCCTGCACTCCGCCGAGGGGAAGTAAGCGTTGCACAGGCGTCCGGCTCCGAGGTTCTTTGTGTTTTACGTTGACCACGCAAGGTGAAAGCGCGTACCGGCGCCAGATTGGCTGCCTGTCCACGATAGCCCGGTAATTTTCGAATCGGCGGTATCGAGGAAAGCGCCGCCAGGCACGTGGGTCAGGTGGCTGGGATTGTTGCCCACCCACTCCACCCAAACTGTTGCGTTGGGGGCGCGGCTCCCCGCCAGTTGGATCGTCCCAATATTCTCATTGGCCAATACAACGAACAAGTCTTGCGATGCCTTCGCATCCTCTGTCGTTGTGCGATACGTGTACTCGACTGTCACCGCTTCAGACGCGGCAATATTGATGATGGCATCGGTTGAAATAACACCTTCATCGTTTTGTACAATCAGAATGCCACGGCGAGAAAGTTGACGAAGGTCGATGGCGGTCAATTCGTCATATTTTTCCGAGTTGACAACCTGGCCTTGCCAGAAGCTACCGCTAGTGTGGACATTAAAACGCAGCAGGCGAACACCTGCGGGCAGAGATGCGTTGAAAGTCGCTGCCGTCGCATCTCCGGGCGGCATGATAAAGGTTTGCATGACACGCACATCAATGTATTTTCCATTGATGGTTATTTTCCAGTCGCGATCTGTGGCGTCGAGCAAATCGGCGTCGCAACCGTCGCCAAATAGCAATGCACCTGGAAATACTTGCGTTTCAATAATGGATGGAGCGGGCGGCGCGCTGTGACGCGTGCCACTCACATTTGAATCGTTGAATAGTGTTGCCGCATATGCGGCGTTTGACAGTACCAACGTGATCGCCGCTGCTGCAAGACTGACCGCAATGCCGCAAATGACGGTGGCAAGCAACATCTTCAGAAAATCCCACATCACGAAATGCATCCGGTTTACTGCAGCCAGTGGCGACGCTTTTCTTCTTTCCCATGTCATTCTCATCGTAAGTCCCTCTTTGTTGGTGATTGACACATGCATTTGGCGCTGCGATCAAGGCAGCTTTCGTGAAGGAAAAGTGATGCGCTGGCGATTGAATGTGGCGAGAATATGGCGACACACGCTGACGCTGCGCCGTGGGCAGGGCGTTACGGTATATTCACCGCAGACAAAATAAATTGGGTCACTGCACATGGGAAAGCGCATCGCGATTGTTGAGGACGACGAGGCCATACGTCAAAATTACGCTGATGCATTACGCCGGAGCGGCTATGAAGTAGAGACGTTTGCGGCGCGCGTCGAGGCGCACAGTGCATTCAAAAATCGGCTCCCTGATCTGGCGATTCTCGATATCGGGTTGGGCGATGAAATCGATGGCGGCTTTGCTCTCTGTCGGGATTTGCGAGCCCTGTCTTCCTCGTTGCCGATCATTTTCTTGTCCGCACGCGATAGCGATTTTGATGTCGTGTCTGGTTTGCGGTTGGGTGCGGATGACTATGTGACGAAGGAGGTGAGCATGCCGCATCTACTTGCTCGTATCGCAGCGCTATTTCGTCGGCTGGAGGCGATGAAGCTTCCCAGTCGCGCTGAAGACGTTCTGCATCGCGGCGACGTCATCCTAGACATCAACCGACTCTCCGTCGCATGGAAAAATCACGAAGTGGCGCTAACGGTTACCGAATTCTGGATGGTTCACGCGCTGGTTAAATTTCCTGGCCATGTCAAGAATCGCGATCAGTTGATGCGCGAAGCGGAGCTCACCGTTGATGACAACACAATCACGTCGCACATGAAGCGTATCCGTAAAAAATTTATAGTCGTCGACGCTGCATTTGACGCGATCGAGACTGTGTATGGCATGGGTTATCGCTGGCAGGTAACGTAGTCGGGATGCAATCGCCGTCTTTTTTCCGCAGTATTCGCGCCAAACTGTTATTGATAGCGCTTTTACTGCTGCTGATCCCCATTATCGGGTTTCGTTTTGTGCAGCAAATGGAGCAGCTCTTGCGCGAGGGCCAGAGACAGGTGCTGATGAGCGCAGCCAAGTTGCTTTCGGTGACGTTGTCAGACCGACCACAGTTATTTGCGGCGGCCATGATCGAGAACGAAGCCGAGCACATTGAACGGCGCAAGCTGCTGGCATTGTTCGGAAGTGCCGACCCCGAAACGGCAGCGCAACTTGGTGCGGCCTATTTGCCTTCGGACGAAGTCGAGAAAATTCTCGGCGTTGTCGCCAAAACGGCGACTCGAATCTGGGTTGTGGACGCGCGTTCCCGGGTGCGAGGGTTTTCAGGAAATTTGCGTGGCAGCGTCTCCAAGCAGATTCCGCCCGGCGCCTTTCAGCAGATTTTCATGTCAGCTATTCGTCCTGTCATTCATTTTTTTGCAAACGATCCCGGATGGGTTGTTATGGAAGATCCGGCGCAAACGACGCGCGCGGTGATGACACAAGTTGATCGCGCGCTTTCAGGGCAACCAACAGCCTATCCGCGCTATGCCAGCGATGGTCGCGCCACAGTCATCTCTGCAGCTGAACCCATCTGGCAGGGCGACAACATCATTGGTGCCGTTGTCGTTGAAGAAACGACCAGCGGTTCCCAGTCGATTACCTACGCGGCACTGGAGTCACTATTGGCAATGACGCTCGTTGTGCTGTTGGTAGGATTTGGTGCCTTGTTGATCTTCGCATGGCGACTCGCATATCGCGTGCGGTTTCTCCAACGGGAGGCTGAAACCGCGATTGATGCCCAGGGACGGGTTCGCGGAACGATATCCGGTTCTGATGCCAAGGATGAGATTGGCGCGTTATCACTCTCTTTGGAGGCGATACTTCTGCGGCTATCACACTACAACCACTATCTTGAACAAATGGCGGCGCGGCTTTCACACGAGTTGCGCACGCCGCTCGCGGTAGTCAGGTCATCACTCGACAATCTGCGAGATTCCGAAATTTCAGTCCAGGGCTCCGTGTACATTAACCGCGCGGAAGAAGGTGTAAAGAGGCTTTCTTCACTCATCTCGCGCATGTCAGAAGCCACACGCCTCGAAAGTATGCTGGTTGGGGCTGAGAAAGAGAGCTGCGATATTGGTCGGCTTATTGCGGGCTGTGTTGAGGGCTATCGCGTCGCGTATCCAGCAATCGCATTTATCTTGATAGAGCCTCCAAACACTATCATTCAACCGGTCATTGCAGATGCAGTTGCGCAGATGCTCGACAAGTTGGTTCAAAATGCAACGGACTTCGCGCAGCCGGGTACGCCGGTGACGGTTTCGCTTTTCACGTCAGGCAGGTCAATCAGAGTTGCCGTCGAAAACAAGGGCGCTACGCTCGCACCTGACATCGCGTCTGGCCTTTTCAGCTCCATGGTTTCGTCACGTCGCGATAACGCAGATCACGGCATTCACTTGGGCCTTGGGCTCTACATCGTTCGCCTGATCGCGGAATTTCACGAGGGCACGGTGTCTGCATCCAACCTCGCGGATGGCAGCGGCGTTCGGTTTGAGGTATCGATGTTTGCACCGACTTTTTTACGCTGATCAAATCACCTTTGCAAAAGCAAAAAGCCCGACTCTGAATGAGTTGGGCTTTTTGGTGTTTGGGTCTTGGCGATGACCTACTTTCGCACGGGTATGACCGCACTATCATCGGCGCAACGTCGTTTCACGGTCCTGTTCGGAATGGGAAGGGGTGGGTCCAACGCGCTATGGTCGCCAAGAATCTGGTGGTTGTCCGTCTCGCACATATGCGGCACGTCCAACGGCATGGGGTGGGAGAAGTAAAGAGATGATTAGATTGTTGCGCGCTTGTGATCTATAAGCGTTGATCATTGCTGATCACTTAAGGTTATAGAGTCAAGCCTTACGGGCAATTAGTATCGGTTAGCTTAACGTGTTACCACGCTTCCACACCCGACCTATCAACGTCCTGGTCTCGAACGACCCTTCAAGGGGGTTAAACCCCCGGGAAATCTTATCTTCAGGCGAGTTTCCCGCTTAGATGCTTTCAGCGGTTATCTCTTCCGTACATAGCTACCCTGCAATGCCTCTGGCGAGACAACAGGTACACCAGCGGTACGTCCACTCCGGTCCTCTCGTACTAGGAGCAGCCCCCGTCAAATTTCCAACGCCCACGGCAGATAGGGACCAAACTGTCTCACGACGTTTTGAACCCAGCTCACGTACCACTTTAAATGGCGAACAGCCATACCCTTGGGACCGGCTACAGCCCCAGGATGTGATGAGCCGACATCGAGGTGCCAAACACCGCCGTCGATATGAACTCTTGGGCGGT
>ENA-OFDP01000480-OFDP01000480.1-metagenomes-genome-assembly--contig:-NODE-480-length-17957-cov-6.134734_pt1 | contig 17957 bp, 13 predicted proteins | sample MGYA00153389_OFDP01 | MGnify analysis MGYA00153389 | reverse complement strand
AAGAACTGCTTTTCCTGGCCCTCGGCGGCTCGGGCGAGATTGGCATGAACGTCAATCTCTACGGTACCCAGGGCAAATGGCTGATGGTCGACCTCGGCCTGACCTTTGCCGACAGCGATTATCCGGGGATCGACCTGATCCTGCCCGAGCTCGAGTTTATCGAGCAGCGCCGCAAGGATTTGGTCGGAATCGTCCTGACCCACGGGCATGAGGATCATATCGGCGCGATCCCCTATCTTGCCGCCGACCTCAAGGTCCCGCTCTACGCGACCCCGTTCACCGCCGGGCTGATCGCCGGCAAGCTGGAGGAGGAGGGGCTCGCGGGCAAGGTCAAGCTGCACGTCATCCCGCGCGACGGAAGCATTGACCTCGATCCGTTCAAGATCACCTTCAAGGCGCTCGCCCACTCGATCCCCGAGGGCAATGGCCTGGTCATCGAGACCCCGCACGGCAAAATCTTCCACACTGGCGACTGGAAGATCGACGACACGCCGGTGCTCGGCTTCCCGTCGAGCGACAAGGTGATGAACGACATCGGCGACAGCGGCATTCTCGCTTTGGTATGCGATTCGACCAACGTGTTCCAGGAAACGCCGTCGGGTTCCGAAGCCGGGGTCCACGCCGGTCTCCGCCAGGCGGTCGAGGAAGCCAAGGGCCGCGTGCTCGTCACCACCTTCGCGTCCAACGCCGCGCGGCTCCAGACGCTGGGGCAGGTGTCGATCGAATGCGGCCGCAAATTATGCGTCGCCGGCCGCTCGCTCGATCGCATCCTGCGCGTTGCCAGGGCCAATGGCTATCTGCTCGATTTCCCCGAGACGATCCGCTTCGACGAAGCGATGCGCTTGCCGCGCAATGAAGTGATGATTCTCGCTACGGGCGGGCAGGGCGAGCCGCGCGCAGCCTTATCGCGCGTCGCCTTCGGGTCGCACGAGCTCAAGCTCGTTTCCGGCGACACCGTCATCTTCTCGTCCAAGCAGATCCCGGGCAACGAGATTGCCATCGGCCGGATCATGAACGCGCTGAGTGATCTCGGCGCGATCACCGTTACCGATCGCCAGCTCCACATCCACGTCTCGGGCCACCCCGGTCGCCCCGAGCTGGCGCAGATGTACAAGTGGATTCGCCCCGAAATCCTTGTCCCCGTCCACGGCGAGGCCCGCCATATGGCCGAGCAGGCGCGGTTCGCGCTCGCCTGCGGGGTGCCCAAGTCGATTTACCAGAAGAATGGCGACGTCATCCGCCTCGCGCCCAAGGGGCCAAAGAAACTGGGCGAAGTGCGGGTCGGCCGACTGGTGCTTGATGGTGACGTGATCCTCCCCGCGGACGGCGGCACGATCGGCGAGCGGCGCAAGCTTTCCGTCAATGGAATCATAGCGGTAGCACTACCCCTGTCGCCCGATGGCAGGCTTTCAGGGAAACCTTTGCTGTATCCGCTTGGAGTCCCAGTCGAGGCCGATCGCGATGACTTCCTCGCCGACGCCACCGACGCCGCAACCCGCGCGTTCGGCGACTCGATCGACAGCGACAAGGTGCGCGAAGCGGTTCGTCTCGCGGTTCGTCGCTGCGCCACGGTATGGACCGGCAAGAAACCGATCGTCGAGGTCATGCCGGTGACCGCCGCGCGATGAAGATCGGCTCGATCCTCGCGATCTACTTCCTGTTCTTCTGCTTCTGCGCCTTCGCCCTGCTGCCGTTCGGAGTGCGCACCAGCGAGGAAGTCGGCGAGGCGAACATCGCCGGGCAGGCCGACAGCGCGCCGCACCGCTTCGACCTCAAGCGCCACCTGATCCGCTCGGCGATCGGCGGATTGCTGTTGTTCGGTCTATACTACGCCAATTACGTCTATGGCTGGATCACCACCGACACGCTCGACTTCTACAATTAGCGGCGCACCCCGGCGACCTGGGTGAGGATCGCGTACAGCTTGCCCATGTCCGAACCCATCAATGTCACCGCCATCGCCCCGCCATCGCGGTCGGCGGTCACGCGGCGAAGCATCGCCTCGAAATCGTGGACGTAGCGATTGACCGACCCCTGGAACTCCAGGTCGGTTTCGTAATGGGCGTCGATCGCGCGCGCTTCGGCATTGCCCATTAGCCGCGCCGCGCGGCGGGTGAACACCCCGCGGTCGCCCTTGAGATAGGCGCTCCACGCTTTGTCATCGACCTCGTCGGATAATATCTTGCCGACATCGATCGACGCCGAATGCATCGAATCGATCAACAGCGAAACCCGCCGGGCAAAGCTCTCACTGTCGCGTTCGCGCTGCGCCTCATTGCTGTCGTTGAAATGCTCCTCCAACGCGGCGGCGCTCTGGCCGATCGAAATCATCTGCTGGGTAAGCCGCTCGGATGCACCGCGAGCTGACTCGACCGCGCGCCCGGTGACCTGCTCGACCTCCGCCAGTTGTGCGATCAACGTATCGCGGATGACTTTTTCGAGCGCGCTCTTCGCCGCATCGGACAATTGCCCCGCGCTCGCCGGTATCACCGCTGCGATCGCCTCGCGCGCCCGCTCGGCGGCATGGTTCGCGGCCTCGCGCACCTGCACCAGAGCCGCCACCAGCGCCGGACCAGTCTCGGACGACAATTGCCCGGCCTCGGCCTGCGCCGCCGCGATCGCGCCCGACAATTCGCCCAGCCGTCGCTCCGCCCCGCCGACGCCGGTATCCACCGCTGCCAGCAACGCCGCGAGCCGGTCATGCTGGGCTTCGATCGCGCTCGCGCCGCTTTCCAGCCGCGTTGCCGCTTCGATTGCCGCGTCGCGCGCGGTCTCGATATGCGGTCGCGCTGCCTCGCTCGCATCGAGCAGCCGTTGCGCGCTACCCTCGGCATCGCCAAGCGCCGACGTCAATTGGCCCTGGATGTCCGCGGTCAGCCCGTCGAGGGATTGGCGAAGACCGCTCATCCGCCCGGCCAATCCTTCCATTGCGCCGTCATGGTCGCCCGACTGCGCGGCAATCGCATCCAGTTCGCCCCTAACGCGAGCCAGCGAATTGCTCACCGCCGCCGCGCGCGTGTCGCCATCCTGCGCCAGCGCCGCAAATTTCTCGTCGAGGCCGGACAGCCCGCTGAAAATCCCCGCGATCAGTCGCTGCGATGCTTCTTCCTGCTCACTGACCCGGCTCGCAAGCCCGTCGAGCGACGAATGCGCCGACTGCAACTTGCCGCCCATCGCCTCTGCCGCATCGATTCCGGTCTGGCCAATCCCCGCCTTCGCCTGATCGACCAACGCCGTCACTGCCTGCGCCTGCAGGTCGATTCCGCCGCGAATTTCGTCGAGCGCGTCGGCCGACCGCTGGAGCAAGGCGTCGATCGTCGAGTTCGACTCGCTCGCTGCTTCATTGACCCGCGCCAACGCCGCGCTGCTCCGCGCATCGACCTCGGTCAGTTGCGCAACCAGGCGCTGTGAGGCCGCGGCAATCGTCTCGTCGGCATCGCGCGTGCGCTCGGACAAGGCGCCAACCTGCGTCTCGAACTGCGCGGCCTGGCCAAGCGCCGACGCACCCGCCGACTGCAGCACTTCGGCCATCGAGCGTGCGGTCGCTTCGGCACGCGGCAAATCCTCGAGCAACACGCCCAAGTCGATCCGCGCCGCTTCCGCCGCGCGGTCGAGCGCCTCGCCCTGCGCGGTGATCCGCCGGGCCGATCCTTCGAGGTCATTGCTCGCCGTCCCCAGCCGCATCGCCGCTTCGTCGCCGAGCCCCATCAACTGGTTGCCAACCGTCTTGAGTGAGGAATGATTTTCGTCGATCCGCTGGCGCAGCACGCCGAGCAATCCTTCAAGCGATTGCGCTTCGTGGCGCATGGCGATGACCGAACGCGTGAACGCCTCGGCTTCCTTGCGCCGAGTCCGCCCGAACATCAGCCACACCAGCCCGAGCAGTGCCAGCGGCCCTGCGGCTACCGCGACCCATGACGCCAGCTCGGGTGCCGACAGCGGCCGCGCCGCAAGCGCTTGCCCCGCCGACCAGGCGCTGAACGCCAGCCATGCGGCGGCCAGCAGCCCGAGCACCCAGCCAAGCACCGCGCGCCCGCCAGCGGCCGTCGGCTCGCGATCCTCGGCGGTGAATGCCCAATTTGCCTCGTCGAACGCCGGCGCCTCGCCATAAGGTTGCGAAATGCCGCCCTCAAAATCGGGGACAGGCGGTTCGGAGCGGGGCTGGGTGGCGGTCATGGCAAGCAATTTACCATAATAAACCGGGGGCGGAAGCAAATAAGAACAAGGGTGGAATCTTCGCCGCGCCGTGCCCTAGAAGGGGCGCGATTCAACCGGGAAATTTGGGGAAACGATACATGGCGCTTGGGGCGCTCGGGGCGCTGATCAGTGCCTATCAGGAGGATGACCAGGGCACGCTTCGGGCCTTGTTCCCGCTCGCCGGCCGAACCCTGATCGAATATCAGGTGCGTTGCGCGGCCGCCGCAGGGGCGTCGCCTATCGTGGTGCTGGTCGAACGGGTCCCCGCCGCGCTCAATGACGCGTTCGAGCGGCTTCGCGCCGAGGGGCTGGTTGTCGTCCCGGTCAGCGACGGCAATGAAGCCGCCAGCCGGTTCGAGGCGGGGACCCTGATCCTCCAGGTCGCCGACGGCCTCGCCCCCGACTATGCCTTGTGCACCCGCATCGCCGATTATGCCGAGCCCGCGGTGGCCTTGCTCCCTGATGACGCAGCCCACCAGACCTACGAACGCGTTGACGCCACCAGCCGCTGGGCGGGACTGTCGCTGGTCGACAGCCAGACGCTCGCCTCGACCGCGGCAATGCTTGGCGATTGGGATCTGCAATCGACCTTGCTCCGCCGCGCGGTCCAGGCCGGGGCGAGGCGGGTCGCGGCAGGTGACGCTGGCAATGGCGCCTTGCTCGCCCAGACCCCCGCCGACCTTGCCGGGTTCGAGCGCCGCTTGCTGGTCGGATCGCGCGTTGCCCGCAATGATTGGGCGAGCCGCTACATTCTCCCGATCATCGAGGAATTCTCGACCGAGCGTTTGATGGAGACCCGCGTCAAACCCGCGTGGCTAGTCAGCTTCGCGCTAACCCTGACTCTCGCGGCCGCCTTTGGCTTCACTCGCGGCTGGCTATGGCCATCGGTCGGGTTGCTGTTGCTTTCAACCCCGTTCGATCTGGTGGCCGAGCGACTCGCGGTCCTGCGCATGCGCCCGCTCGCCGCATCATTGCTCACCCGGCGCTTGCTGTGGCCCGCCGCCGGCCTCGCGATGGTCGCGCTCGGCTGGTGGAGCTATCACCACGACGGCGGCTGGGGAGCGCTTGTTACCGCGGTAACCGCATGCGCCTTCGCCCAGGCGGCGCGCATCGAGCAAAGCGGGATCGAGCTTCCCCCCGCCCAATGGCTCTTCTCCCGCCGCAACGCCATTTTCACCGCCATTCCGTTTGCGATCGGCGGCTGGTGGAACGGGCTGCTGTTCACCTTATTGCTTTACGCCACCGCCTCCTTCTTCCTCGCCCAGCATTTCCGTCACCGCCTGCTTCGCGATTGACGACGCATTAACCTCGATCGTCTAACAGGGTGATCGATGGTGCCCGAGGAATGGCCGATAGCTGTTGAACCAGCCGACCCTGCGGTCGAACCTGCGCGTGCGCGGGGCCCCAGCCGCTTGGCCACCGTCCGGCGCGATTTCTTCCTCGACCCGACCGACCGATTGTCGGAACAGGAACGCGCGTTGATGACCGCGATGCTGCGCGATCTGGTGGCGACGCTCGCGGCCACGATCCGCGCCGCGGTCGGCGGTCACGCCCCCGATCCCGAGCCATCGCGGATTACCGCTCTGCTCAACGGCGCCGGCCTGCTCGACCGCCCGCAACTGATCCGCCTGATGCTCCGCCGCGCCGATGAACAACGCATCCTGTCGGCCTTTGCCGGTCACGCCGGACCGCGCCGTTTGCCGTTGCTTCCGGCACTGGTCAGCGATGCCGACCCCGCAATTGCCGCGGCCGCGATGGCTTTGGTCGTCGCGCGCGGTCGCCGCCGCGATGGATTCGGCCAGCCCCGCGTTGACCTCAGCGACCTTGACCGCCGCGATGCGCGCGCTTTGGCGCACGCCGTCGCCGCCGCGCTCAGCCCATCCGCGTCGAACGATGGCCAATATGCCGACGCCGCGACCCGCACCTTCGATTCGATCAAGCCCGACGAATCGCTCGATCGCGCGGTCGAAGCGGTGATCGACGCACTCGACGCCGCCGGGCGAGCCGACGAGGGCCTCGTCGAAGCTGCTTCGGGCGAGGGCGAAGTCGCCCTGGTCGCGCAGATCATCGCGCGTCGCGTCGGGATCAACCAGCCCGCCGTGTGGGATCACCTCGTCAATGCGGGGGAAGGCGGATTGGCGCTGGTCGCGCGGATGGCCGGCTTCAGTCGCCGCGCCGCCGCGCGCCTGATCGCCGACCTCGGCTCGACCAGCGGTGCCGGCTCGGTCGAAGATGAAATCGCCCGCTACGACTCGCTTGGCGCAGACGAGGTTGCCGCCGCGCTGACTCACTGGCAATTGCCGAGCGACTATCGCGCCGCGCGCAACGCGATCGGCGGCCAGCATGGCTAGCGCGGCGGGCACTGGCGAAACCGTCACCGGTCGGATCGATCCGGCCGGGCGGTTGATCGCCGCCGATCCGATGTTGTCCGATCTGCAGCATGAGGCCGGATCGTCGATCGGCGACCGCTTGGCCTTGCCCCAGCTTGCCGCGCTGGCCCGGCTGGCGCGCAAGCTCGGGGTCGGCATCGCCCGCCCGGCAGTCGTCGCGGCGCGCGATCACGATCTCGAGCTTTGGGTTCGCGCCGATCCCGATGGCGACGACGTCGTCTTGACGATCGAAAGCTGGCGCCGCCGCCCGCCGCAAAGCGCCCGGCTGGAGATTGCCGCGCGGAGCGAGGATGTGCTGCCGACGCCCAAGGGCGAATGGGCGACCGATGCCGAGCTTCGGCTGACCGATTTGTCGCCCGATCTCGCGACCATGCTCGGCACCAGCGTCGGCGAAGCGATCGGCCAGCCGTTGACCAAATGGCTCCGGCTGCTCGAAGGCGAGGACGGCGCGATGCCATTGCTGACCGCCGTCGCCGCGCGGACCGCTTTTGCCGGCCAGATCGCCAGCGGGCGCAACGGACACAGCCAGCGCTTGCTGATCAGCGGCAATCCGGTGCCCGGCGCCGACGGCCTGTTCGACGGCTTCCGCGGCCGCGCCGCCGCCGAAAACGCCCGTCCTCCTGCCGCCGCCAACGAGGCCGGTAATGCGGGAATGAGCATCGACCCCGCGCTAGACCACGCCTTGCGCTCCCCGCTCGCGCGGATCATCGAGGCTGCCGAGGGCATTGCCGAACGCGCCGACGGCCCGCTGCGCAGCGACTACGCCACTTACGCCGGCGACATCTCGGCTGCGGCCAAGCATTTGTTGTCGGTCATTCGCGCCATGGTCGATCAACCACCGGAGAGCGATTCCGCGATCGACCTGTCCCCATTGATCGATGAGGCGATCGGCTTGGTCAAATCGAAGGCCGAACCGCGTTCCATCACCATCGAGCGCGACGACACCGCGCCATTGCTGGCGATCGGCGAACCACGCGCCATCGTCCAGATCCTCGTCAATCTACTCGGCAATGCGGTGCGCCACGCGCCCGACGCAAGTCGAGTCGCTGTCAGCCTCGCCAGCTCCAACGACACTGCCTCGGTCACCGTCGCCGACCAGGGCGGCGGGATCGACGCCGTCGACCAGGAACGCATTTTCGGCAAGTTCGAACGCGTCGGGGAGGGCGGCGGCGATGCCGGGCTCGGCCTCGCGATCGCTCGCCGCCTCGCCAATTCGATGGCCGGCGACGTGACCCTGGTCAGCGAGCCCGGCCAAGGCGCCCGCTTCACTCTAAGTCTGCCGGCCGCTTAGCGGTCCTTGACCGGCGTGTAATCGCGCTGGGTCGCGCCGACGTAGAGCTGGCGCGGACGGCCGATCTTCTGCTCGGGGTCGGAAATCATCTCGTTCCATTGCGCTACCCAGCCAACGGTGCGGGCCAGCGCGAACAGGACGGTGAACATTTCGGTCGGAAAGCCGATCGCATTCAAAATCACGCCCGAGTAAAAATCGACGTTCGGGTAGAGCTTCTTGTCGATGAAATATTGGTCGTTGAGCGCGATATGCTCGAGCTCTTTGGCCACGTCCAGCACCGGATCGGTCTTGCCCAATTCCTTGAGCACCGCATCGGCGGTGGCCTTCATCACCTTCGCCCGCGGGTCGAAATTCTTGTATACGCGGTGGCCGAAACCCATCAGGCGGAACGGATCGTCCTTGTCCTTGGCGCGCGCGATATAGGCCGGGATATTCTTCACATCGCCAATTTCGCGAAGCATGTTGAGCGCGGCTTCATTGGCGCCGCCGTGCGCTGGGCCCCACAGGCATGCGATCCCCGCCGCGATGCACGCGAATGGGTTGGCGCCTGACGATCCGGCCAGGCGGACGGTCGAGGTCGACGCATTCTGTTCATGGTCGGCGTGGAGGGTGAAAATCTTGTCGAGCGCATTTTCGATCACCGGATTGACCACATAGGGCTCGGCCGGGACGCCGAAGGTCATGCGCAGGAAATTGCCGGTGTAGCTAAGCTCGTTCTGGGGGAAGATGAACGGTTGCCCGATCGAATATTTATACGCCATCGCTGCCAGCGTCGGCATCTTGGCGATCAGCCGGTGCGACGCGATCAGCCGCTGGGTGGGGTCGGTAATGTCGGTCGAATCATGATAGAAACTGCTCAGCGCCCCAACCACGCCGCACATGATTGCCATCGGATGCGCATCGCGCCGGAACCCGCGGAAAAAGGTCGCCAGCTGCTCGTGGACCATCGTGTGATGGTTGATGGTGTAGACGAACTCGTCGAGCTCTTTGGCTTTGGGGAGATCGCCGTGGAGCAACAGATACGACACCTCCATGAAGCTCGACTTCTCGGCCAATTGGTCGATCGGGTAGCCGCGGTGGAGCAAGATGCCCTCGTCGCCATCAATATAGGTGATCGCGCTCTGGCACGCGGCGGTCGAGGTGAAGCCAGGATCATAAGTGAATGCGCCGGTTTCGCCGTACAGTTTGCGGATATCGATGACGTCGGGGCCGACCGATCCGTTGAGCAAAGGAAAATCAAAGTCACCGGCCGCAGTGGTCAGTTTGACGTTCTTGTCGGTCATGCATTCGGCTCCAGCATCTGGTCGGCGATCCGCGCTAAACTCTCGTCGCGGCCCAGCAAGACCAACACGTCGAAAATGCCCGGCGAAGTAGTCCTGCCCGTGAGCGCCGCGCGCAGCGGCTGGGCAAGTTTGCCTAGCTTAAGTGCGTTGCTTTCCGCAACCTCCCGCACTGCAGCATCGGTCGAATCGTGGCTCCAGTCGGCAAGCGCCCCCAACGCCTTGTGCGCAAGCGCGAGATGGCCGCGCGATTCGTCGGTCAGCAGCGCCGTGGCTTTCTCGTCCATCGCCAGCTGGCGCACATCGAACAGGAACGCCGCCCCCTCGGCCAACTGAACCAGGTCATGCGCCCGCGCCTTCAGCTCGGGCATCGCCTTGACCAGCAGCGTCCGGCCCGCATCGTCGACCCCCATCCTGGGCGCAATCAACCCCGCCAGGCGCGCATCATCCGCCTCGCGGATATAATGGCCGTTCAAATTCTCGAGCTTCTTGGTGTCGAACCGCGACGGGCTCTTGCCGACATGATCGAGGTCGAACCACTCGATCGCCTGTGCCAGGCTGATGATCTCGTCATCGCCATGCCCCCAGCCAAGCCGCAGCAGGTAATTGGCCAGCGCCTCGGGCAAGATCCCCATCTCGTCGCGATAGGAATCAACCCCCAGCGCGCCATGGCGCTTGCTCAATTTGGCCCCGTCCGACCCGTGGATTAGCGGGATATGGGCATAATGGGGTTCTTGCCACCCCATCCCGCGGATGATCGCTAGCTGGCGAAAGGCATTGTTGAGATGATCGTCGCCGCGGATCACGTGGGTCACGCCCATGTCATGGTCGTCGACCACCACCGCCAGCATGTAGGTCGGCGTGCCGTCCGAGCGGAGCAGGACGAAATCGTCAATCTCTCCGTTGGCGACGGCGACCCGGCCCTGGACCAGATCTTCGATCACCGTCTCGCCTTCACGCGGCGCCTTGATGCGGACCACGAACGGCTTGCCCTCGGGTCCATCATCGCGGTCGCGCCATTCGCTGACGATGCGGAACGGCTTACGCTCCGCCTGCGCAGCCTCGCGCCGCGCGGTCAGTTCCTCGGGCGTCAGGTAACAGCGATAGGCATGGCCGCTTGTCAGCAACGCCGCCGCCACCTCGGCATGCCGCGCCGACCGCTCGAACTGCATCACCGGCGGTTCGTCGCCCTCGATCCCGAGCCACGACAGCCCGTCCAGGATCGCGTCGATCGCTGGCTGGGTCGAGCGCGCGCGATCGGTATCCTCGATCCGCAGTAAATATTTGCCACCATGATGCCGCGCGAACAGCCAGTTGAACAACGCCGTCCGCGCCCCGCCGATATGCAGGAAGCCGGTCGGCGAGGGGGCGAAGCGGGTGACCACGCCGGGGATTTTCGGGCTTGCGCTCACGCACGCTTTCCTCTTGTTTGACGGGGCCGATGGACTGGACGAGCGCCCCTAACATAGAGGACGCGTCGCTGGAACCGGCGCATCGGCTGTTTTCGCCTGCTTGGCTTGGCGCGCTCAACGACCGGCTCGAAGCATTTCTCGAGGCTGAGCGCGGGCAATTGCCATTGTGGTTCGTCGCCTCGTTCAGCCTCGGCATCGCCCTGTGGTTCGCGCTCGGCGATCCCAAAGCGTGGACTGGCCTGCTGTGCCTCGGCGGGGCAGCGGCCATGCTCGGGCTGGCGTGGAGACAGGGCAGGGCGGGCCGCGCGCTGGCCGGGTTCGGGATCGCTCTGACATTGGGCTGCGGACTGATCTGGCTGCGATCGAACATGGTCGCCGCACCGCGCCTCGATCATCCGCAAATGGCCGATGTCGACGGCCGGGTCGAATTGGTCGAGACGCTCGCCGCCAAGGGCGATTTGCGACTGACGATCGCCACCGCGACCCCCGGATTGCCCCCGCGAGTGCGCGTCTCGCTGCCGCAGGAGGACGCACCCAAGGGGCTCGCAGCCAGTGCGCGGGTCAAGCTCAAGGCGCGGCTCGCCCCGCCGCCGCCGATGGCGCTTCCCGGAATGCATGATTTCGCGCGCGATGCTTGGTTTCGCGGGCTCGGCGCGGTCGGGCGGACGATCGGGCCGGTCGTCATCGTCGACCCCAAGGTCCCGACCGGGCTCGACCGCATGCGGGGCGATCTCGATCGCCACATCCGCGCCCGCTTGCCCGGGCCAAGCGGCTCGATCGCCACCGCGCTCGCTACCGGCGATCAGAATGCGGTCAGCAAGGAAGACGCACTCGCTATGCGTCGCTCGGGCCTGACCCATTTGCTGTCGGTCAGCGGGTTGCACATCGCTGCCGTGGTCGGCGCGGCGATGTTCCTGACGCTCAAATTGCTCGCGTTCGTCCCTGGGCTCGCGCGTCGCTTCAACCTGGTGCTCGCCGGAGCGGCCGTGGGCGCGATCGCCGGGATCGGCTACACCATCCTCACCGGAATGCAGGTGCCGACGGTGCGCAGCTGCGTCGCCGCCGTGCTGGTGCTCGCCGGGATCGCCATCGGGCGCGAGGCGCTCAGCCTGCGCCTGGTCGCGGTCGGCGCCTTGATCGTTTTGCTGTTCCGCCCCGAATCGCTCGCCGGCGCCAGCTTCCAGCTGAGTTTCGCCGCCGTCACCGCGATCATCACATTGCACAGCTTCGGCGCCGTCCGCCGCCTGCTCGGCCCGCATGACGACGGCATAGTCGGCCGGTTCCTGCGCGGCGCGGCGTCACTGATCGCCACCGGCCTCGCCGTCGAACTCGCGCTGATGCCACTCGCGCTCTATCATTTCCACAAGTCGGGCCTCTACAGCGTCGGTGCCAACCTCGCCGCCATTCCGTGGACCACATTCGTCATCATGCCGCTTGAGGCCGGCGCCTTGCTGCTCGACTTGGTCGGTCTCGGTGGGCCGTTATGGGCCGCCACCGGCTGGTCGATCGACATGCTGCTCGGCCTTGCGCGCCACGTCAGCCAAATGCAGGGCGCGGTTGCCAATTTACCGACCATGTCGCGCTGGGCGTTCGCGGCGATGCTGCTCGGCGGGCTGTGGTTCTGCCTGTGGACGGGCAAGGTGCGCTGGCTCGGCCTCGCGCCGCTGGCGATCGGCGGTGCGGCGGCGGCGATGTCGCCCACCCCCGACCTGCTCGTCACCGGCGATGGCCGTCACCTTGCGATCACCGGCCCGACTGGCGCACCGGTCATCCTGCGCGACCGGGCGGGCGACTTCATGCGCGATCTGATGAGCGAGGCAGCGGGCTATGACGGCGACGCCTTGCTGCTCAGTGATCAACCCTTCGCCAATTGCCAGCGCGACAGCTGCGTCGCGACGATTGATCGCGACGGGCATCGCTGGGTGCTGCTTGCAACCCGCTCGAAAGACAGCATCGCCTGGGCCGAGCTTACCGCCGCGTGCCGCGACGCCGACATCGTCGTGTCCGAACGCTGGCTGCCCAAGGCGTGCCAGCCACGCTGGCTGAAGCTCGACCGCCAATCGCTCGGGACAAGCGGCGGGGTGGCGGTGTTCCTCGACGATAATCCACGGATCAGCACCGTTGCCCAGCGGATCGGCAATCACCCGTGGGCCGCCCCGCCGCCACCGGCGTTCACCCCGCGGCGCGATCCCCGTCGTCCGTTTCACCGTCGGTCGTCTGCCACACCGCAAGCTCGCTCCCCGACGGATCGATGAAGTGGAACCGCCGCCCGCCCGGAAACGCGAAGATCGCGCGCGAGATCAGCCCGCCGGCCGCGATCACTGCCTCGAGCGCGGGCTCGACATCATCGACCCGCACCACCGGCAGCGGTGCGGACAGCGAATCGTCGACCTGGCCATTCAACCCGACATCGACCGTTCCGCCCTCGGTCGCGGCATAATCGGGCCCGTAATCGGCGAAGCTCCATCCGAACGCCTTGGAATAAAATGCCCGGGTCAGCTCATGCGCGGTGACGCTCGGCAATTCGACATAATCGATCCGCGGTTCCGGCACTCCTCAATACCGCCGGATCAGGCCCGCCAGGCGACCCTGGATGCGGACTTGTTCGGGGCGGTATCGTTGCGGTTCGTACATCCGGTTGGCGGGGTCGAGGCGGACCATCTGGCCCTCGCGGCGGAAGGTCTTGAGCGTCGCCTGCTCATTGTCGATCAGCGCCACCACAATCTCGCCCTCGCGCGCCACGTCGACCTTGCGGATCAGCGCGAAATCGCCGTCGAGAATCCCTTCCTCGACCATCGAATCACCCGACACCTCGAGCGCATAATGCTCGCCCGGTCCAAGCAGCGCCGCCGGCACCGCAAAACCCTCGGTGCCCTGCAAGGCCTCGATCGGCGTGCCCGCCGCGATCCGACCGTGCAGCGGAATCTCGATCGTGTCGTTGGCCGCCATCTGCAATTGCGGACGCGGGGCGGGCGCAATCGACCCGATTACCGGTGCTGCGGTGGCAATCACATTCTCGGGCATCTTGATCACTTCAAGTGCCCGCGCGCGGTTGGGCAGGCGGCGGATGAAGCGGCGTTCTTCCAATGCCGAGATCAGCCGATGAACGCCCGACTTGGACTTCAATTCGAGCGCCTCGCGCATCTCGTCGAAGCTCGGGGACACGCCCGAGGCCTTCAGCCGATCGTCGATAAACTGGAGTAATTCGCGCTGCTTGACGGTGAGCATCGGCGGTGGCCCCATAAAGATCCCGAAGGAACGAACGGGGAACGTGTATTGAACGTTTCGGGTGCCGTCAAGCGCGTTATCAATCGGGCGAGGACAGGTCTTAAGTTTACAAAGGTTACCTAGTTCGGCGGCTTTTTGGGGGCGATTTGTAAACTTTAGGATTCACGGCGTCCGGGTGGCTTGATCCGGACAATTCGAAGTGACCATCGGAAGAGTTGCACGAAGCCCGGCAAATAGGACAGCGATTTCTCAGGCTGCCGAGCAGTCCTCCAGGAACGCCCCCAGCAACGCATGGCCATGTTCGGAGGCGATGCTTTCGGGGTGGAACTGCACCCCTTCGGCGGGGAGCGTGACGTGGCGCATGCCCATCAGGACACCGCCGCCGCGGCTGGTCGCCACCAGGCAGTCGGGCAGATCGTCCTCGGCGACCACCAGCGAGTGGTAGCGCCCGACGGTCAATGGGCTCGACAGCCCGGCGTAGATCCCGCTGCCGTCGTGCTCGATCTCGGTCGTCTTGCCGTGCACGGGCTCGTGGCGCACGACAGAGCCCCCGAACGCGCGGGCGAGCGACTGGTGGCCAAGGCAGACCCCGAGCGTCGGGATGCCGGCCTCGGGCACCCGGCGCATCGTCTCCACCGAGATCCCCGCCTCGTCGGGCGTGCAGGGCCCGGGTGAGACGACGACCCGGTCGGGGCGGGTGGCGATCACCGCGTCGACCGTGGACTGGTCGTTGCGCACGACCTCGATCTCCGCCCCCAGCTCGCCGAGGTACTGGACGAGGTTGTAGGTGAAGGAGTCGTAGTTGTCGACGACGAGCACGCGGGGAGCGCTCATGGCCACTCCGGTTGGCGCGCGGCCAGCTCGATGGCGCCCTTGACCGCGCGCGCCTTGTTCTCGGACTCCTCGAACTCGTAGGCGGGCTGCGCGTCGGCCACCGTCCCACCTCCGGCCTGGATGTGGGCCAGCCCGTCCTGGATGACGACGGTGCGGATGTGGATGCAGGTGTCGAGGTCGCCGGTGTAGGACAGGTAGCCGATCGCGCCGCCGTACCCCCCGCGCTTGACGGGCTCGAGCTCGTCGATGATCTCCATCGCCCGGACCTTCGGCGCGCCGCTGAGCGTCCCGGCCGGGAGCACCGCGCGCAGCGCGTCCATCGGCCCGACCTCCTCGCGCAGCGTGCCCGAGACGCTCGAGACGATGTGCATGACGTGGGAGTACTGCTCCACGGCCATGAACGAGTCCACCTGCACGGTGCCGAAGTCCGAGACGCGGCCGAGGTCGTTGCGCCCCAGGTCGACGAGCATCACGTGCTCGGCGCGCTCCTTCTCGTCCACGAGCAGCCCGGCCGCGAGCGCCTCGTCCTCCGCCGGGGTGGCCCCGCGCCGGCGCGTGCCCGCGATGGGCCGCGTGGAGACGTGGCGGCCGGTGACGGTCAGCAGCGGCTCGGGGCTCGCGCCCGCGATCTGGAAGTCGAGGAAGTCGAGGAAGTACATGTACGGCGACGGGTTGACCACGCGCAGCCCGCGGTAGATCGAGAACGGGTCGATGCCGTCGATGGCGCCCGTCCAGCGCTGGGACGGGACGACCTGGAACGTGTCGCCGGCGTGGCAGTACTCGACGATCCGCGCGACCATCCCCTCGAAGTCGGCGCGCTCCATGTTCGGCGCGAAGGTCGGGACGGGCCGTGGCGGGCGGGCCTGGTCGGGCATCGGGACCGGGCCCGCCAGGAGGCCGCGGACCTTCGCGATCGTCGCCACGGCGTCTGCGTAGGAGCGCTCGACGTCGCCGTCGGTCTCGACGTGCGCGATGACCGAGAGCGTGTGCTTGAGGTGGTCGAAGACCACGAGCACGTCGGAGAGCATCAGCGCCATGTCCGGCAGCCCGAGCGTGTCGGGGTTCGGCGCGCCGAGCGTCGTCTCGACCGTGCGGACGAGGTCGTAGCCGAAGTAGCCGACGAACCCGACCGCCCCGCCGGCGAACGGCGGCAGGTCCGGGAGCTGGGCCTGCGAGACGCGGGCCACGGCGTCGGCCGCGATCGCGTAGGGGTCGCCCGCGTCTCCGAGGCTCCAGCGGATGACCTCCCGCGGGCGCACGCCGATGAACGACCAGCGCCCGACGCGCTGGCCCTGCTCGGCGCTCTCCAGCAGGAACGCGGGCGACTGCGGCGTCTCCCCGCGCAGCTTGAGGAACGCGGCCACCGGCGTCTCGCAGTCGTCGATGAACGAGTGGCGCAGCGGGACGAGGTTGTGCTCCGACGCGAGCGCGCGGACCTCCTCCAGCGACGGCTCGACGGCGAAGTCAGCGGCGGCGGGCACGGAGCACGTCCTGTGGGCCCTGCAGCGTGTGGCCGCGACCCTGCAGCAGGGCCATCAGGTGGAACACGACGTCCGCGGCCTCCTCGTCGACGCGCTCGTCGCTCTCCTCGCGGACCGCGCGCACGACCTCCTCGGCCTCCTCCAGCACCTTCTCGCCGGCGAGAACCGGGTCGTCGAGCAGCTGCACGACGTAGGAGCCCGCGGGCCGTTCGGCGGCGCGGGCCGCGAGCGTCCGCTGCAGTCCGGGCAGGACCTCGTGCGGCGCCGGATCCATGTCGCCGGTGAAGAAGCAGGTGCGCGCGCCGGTGTGGCAGGCCGGGCCCGCGGGCTCGACCAGCGCGAGCAGCGCGTCACCGTCGCAGTCGACGCGCAGCGCCCTGACCGCCTGGGTGTTGCCGGACGTCGCGCCCTTGTGCCACAGCTCGTTCCGCGAGCGCGACCACAGGTGCAGCTCGCCGGTCTCGCGCGTCTTGGCCACGGCCTCGGCGTTCGCGTAGGCCAGCGTGAGGACCTCCCCGGTGCTCCAGTCCTGGATCACGACGGGGACGAACCCCTGGTCGTCGTAGGCGATCTGCATCGCCCGACAGCTTAGAACCGGGTCCGAAAAGGCGCATCGACGGCATCTCCTTCCGAACCCGCTTCTCGGAACCGCATCTCACGCGGCGACCGGCTCGGCCTTCCGCTCCGGCGCCGGGGGCGCGTCGGCCAGGCGCGGGTGGGCCTGCTCGAGGTACCAGCCGAAGGCGCGGTCGACCACGGGCTGCGGCGAGACCGCCTTGAAGGCGAGCGCGAGCAGGCGCGGCGGCAGCGCCGGGATCAGGCGCTGGAGGCGCAGCAGGCGCTCATAGAAACGGGCCTGCGCGGCCGAGCGGGCGTGGTAGGCGGCGAGCGCCTGCGCGCGGTCCTTCTCGCCGTCGAGCACCGCGCCGATCTCCCGGCCCGCGGCGATCCCGAACGCGAACGCGGTGCGGATCCCCTCGCCCGAGAGCGGCAGGCAGTGGCCCGCGGAGTCGCCGGCGAAGAAGACGCCGCCCTGCGTCGCCGGGCGCAGGCGGTGCGGGAACCAGTTGCCCTGGTAGCGGACCGCGTCGGCGTCCAGGCGGCTGGCGAGCTCCTGGGTGCCCTCCTTGACGTGCTGGCGCGGGTCGTAGGAGCCGACGCCGATGCGCGCCTCCCCCTTGGCCGGGACGCGCCAGGCGTAGCCGCGGCGCACCAGCGAGCGGTCGACCCAGCACTCCAGCGCGTCGTGGTGCGGGCTCTCGGGGACGTTCGGGTGGACCTCCAGGCCGCGCGACAGCGGCGCGTCCGGCGGTTGGTAGTGCGGGTCGGACAGCACCCGCCGCCAGCCGAGCGCGTCGACGACCAGCGGCGCGCTGACGTCACCGCGGTCGGTGCGCACCGTGATCGCCTCGCCGAGTGCTGATCCACCTCGACCTGTGCGAGGCAGATCGACACTCACGGCGGCGAGACCCTCGACCTTGGCGGTCTCGAAGCGCGCCTCGCCGCACTGCGCCCAGAGCTGCTCGCACAGCTCGCGGTAGTCGAAGCTCGACCAGCTCCACGGCAGCCGGTACCGCGCGCCCCCGTGCGGGGTCTGGAAGGACATGAACGGCAGCTCCGAGCGGATCGCCCCCGCGACCCCCATGGCCTCCAGCCACGGCGTCGGCGCCGCGCAGGCCGAGGTCGCCCGCTCCCCGAGCGCGTAGCGGTCGAGCACGAGCACCTCGGGCCGGGCGGCGAGCGGCAGCCGGGCGAGCTCCCGCGCGACCGCCAGGCCGGCGAAGGAGGCACCGCAGATCAGGACGTCGACCCGGGCGGGGAGCGGCGTCTTGGCCGCCCCGCGC
>ENA-OFDP01000477-OFDP01000477.1-metagenomes-genome-assembly--contig:-NODE-477-length-18011-cov-4.092058_pt1 | contig 18011 bp, 15 predicted proteins | sample MGYA00153389_OFDP01 | MGnify analysis MGYA00153389 | reverse complement strand
CACCCGATGGGCCAAACGATGCGTCTTGCAGCGTGGCAAAGCTGGCCTTGCCCATGACACGCTTGAGCATCATGCGGCCCGCTACGCTGACCGTTATTGCCAGCGGCTCCAGCTCTTCTTTGGTCTTGCTGTCGTATTGGGCAAAGAGTGCTTCGGCCCGGTGCTCGGGCTTGATGTCGTTGGGAAAAGCGATGCCTTTCGCGCGTAAGGCTTGCAGCTTGTCACGCCGCTCGACCATCAACTGATTTTCATCTTGGGGAGCAATTGATGCTGAAGAGGTGGACGTTAATTGAGCGGTCATGACGGCGGTTACTTGTGCAATAAATTCCTGATTTTAAGTTTTTACTGCGTTGCTCCGGCCAATCGCTGCCAGCAGCGTCTGGTTGAACCTTGATAATCGATGCGATGTACTTGCGCGCTGGCGTTTTTTCACTGGGTTTGTTGCTGCTGAGCCGCGTGTTCGGCTTGCTGCGCGAATCCGCTCAAGCGGCTGCTTTTGGCAGCACGGGCATGGGCGATGCGGTGATTGTGATGTTCACGCTGCCCGACTTGCTGGTGGGTATTCTGATCAGCGGTGCGTTGTCCTATGTGCTATTGCCAGCCTGGGCACAGCAAGGTCCTAGCGAACAGGCAGCAGGCCAGCGGAAAATAGCTTGTGCACTGGTGTGTGGCGGGTTGGTTCTGGGCGCGCTGGTCTGGCTGTTCAGAGCCAGTTTGGTTGAGGCTCTGGCACCGGGCTTGGTGAGCAACATCAAAGTTGCCAGCGCCAACGCACTGGGTTGGAGCGCCGTAGCTCTACCCTTGGCGATGCTGGCGGCGCTGTGGGTGACGCGGCTGCAACATGAGCGTGATTTTGTCGGTATGTATGCTGGAAGCCTTGTCGTTAATTTAGCGTTGGTCTTTGGCCTGTTTGTGGTGGCTAACAGCGCTGCGCCTGCCATTGATGCGCTTAGCCTGTTGGGCATCTGCCTGGTTTTTGCCATGCTCGGGCGACTGGCTTGGCTAGCCTGGCGTTTGCCAGCCAGTCTAAAGCCCGCGGTCATTGCGCCTGCTGTCAATTTGCCACGCGCCAGCCTGTGGCTTTGGGCCGCATTGTCTTCAGGCTTGCTGTTGGTGCTTCCGTTGGTGGCGCGGAGTCTGGCGTCGACTGCGGGTGAAGGATCTTTATCCAGTTTTAACTATGCATGGAAACTGATTGAATTGCCGCTGGTGCTGGCGGTGCAATTGGTGGCCAGTCTGGCTTTTCCTGCCATCACCCGCACACAGCCATTCTCACCATCACGCCAGCAGGCTGTTAGTTTGGCTTTTTTAGTTGCATGGACATTGGCCTGCGCAGCCGTCGCCGTGGTGGCAACGTTTTCGTTACCCATTGCCAGCCTGCTGTTTGGCTGGGGCCGCATGAGCGCTAGCGACCTTGAGGTGATCGCGCAGTGGAGCGCGATTGGTATTTGGTCTCTGTTGCCGCAAGCGCTGATGGCTGTGCTGCTGACAGTTATGGCGACCAATGGGCGTATGCAGGCTGCAGTGTGGGTGATGGCGGCAGGGCTGGCGTTGCTGTTGTTAGCAGGATGGCTGGGCGGCTTTAACGGACAAAATCTGATGTGGCTGCTTAATGCTGTGTTTGCCTGTATGGCGGTGATGTTGATGGTGATTGAACGCCGCAACATCAAGGCAACTCTGCCCTATCTTGCGTTTTTGGTTCCGCTGCTTGTATGTGTGGGGCTGGTGTCTTTAAAGCCTTTGTTACAGAACTTCCATATGACCTTGACGCTGATTTTTTGCGCCGCGTACGGCTTGCTGGTGATGGGAAGTGCTGTTGTTGCCAGCCCTGTTTTGCGTGGCGTGTCTGGCAAGAGATTCAAAAACAAATCCACTGTTGACTAACATCAAAACCTTGTCAATATTTACAAGTATCATTTCCTGCCATGATTGACCTGCTGACTATCACCAACCTGCCCGAGCTGGCTGTCAGGTGTGACCAAATGCCAGGCATGCGCCTATTTGTTGATCTGGAGCGCACCGGCAAAGCGGCGCGCCAAAAGGGGTACGACACCTTTATCAGTACCCATCACTTAAGCGATGTGGGCAGTATCAAAGCCGTGCTGAAGCAGTCAAGGCTGATGGTGCGCGTCAACCCTTATCAGACGGATGATCCCGCAGCCAGCAAAGCCGAGGTTGATGCCGTGTTAAGTCAAGGCGCCGACATGCTCATGTTGCCGATGTTCACCAGTGCAAAAGAATTGGGCGCATTTGCGGGCATTGTTGCGGGCCGGGCGCCAATCGTGGCGCTGCTCGAAACCGCTGGTGCGCTGCATTGCCTTGATAGCTGGATAGACACGCCAGGGATTGGTGAAGTCTTTGTGGGGCTGAATGATTTACACCTGTCGCTGGGTTGCAGTTTTATGTTTGAGCCCCTGGCGGCAGGTTATGTGGAACGCGTCGCCAGCGCGGCAAAAGCACGCGGCCTGCGTTTTGGTTTTGGCGGCATTGCGCGTATGGATGAGGGTGTGTTGCCCGGCCGTGATGTGTTGGCCGAGCATGTCCGGCTTGGTTCAGGTGCGGTGATTTTGTCACGTACTTTTAACCGTGCTGATGCTCAACCGGGAGAGAAATCTTTTGAGCAAGCTGTAGCCGAGTTGCGCACTGCGGAGCTGGCGCTGGGTTTGAGAAGCTCTGAATCTGTTGAAAAAGACAGGCTGCATAGCCACAGCCTGATTGGTGAGCTGGTCAAGACCGCCAGGACCTCTGCATGAAGCGCCTGACGGACATTGTGCTGAGCTTGACGGCACTTGTCTTGCTCTCGCCAGTGCTTTTTTTGGCCGCCATGGCGGTATTGCTTGACAGTGGTTTACCCCTACTTTTCAGGCAAACAAGGGTGGGTTTGGGAGGGCGTGAGTTTGGCATGTTCAAATTCAGAAGCATGGTGAAAGATGCGGCATCCACTGGCCCCTATTTCACCAATACCAATGATGCCCGTATCACCCGGGTTGGGCGTTTCATCAGGCGCACCAGCATTGATGAATTGCCGCAGATCATCAATGTTTTGCTCGGTGACATGAGCCTGGTCGGCCCCCGGCCAGATGTACCCGTACAAAAGTCTCTGTATGCGCCAGAGGATTGGGAGCGTCGCTGTAGCGTGCGACCAGGTATCACGGGGCTGGCCCAGGTGCTGATTCGATCAATGGGCACACATCAGAGTCGCCTGGACCTGGATCTGCGTTACATCAGCGAGCAAAGCACGTTGGCTGATGTGAAAATTATGTGGCTGACGCTGGCCCGGCTGAACGGTAAAGGCGGCAACTGATGTGCGGCATTTTTGGCTACTGGAGCCGCAGCCGCACGGCACTTGCTGATGCCGATCTTGAGCTGATGGCGCAAAAGCTTGTGCATCGTGGGCCTGATGATCAAGGCATTTGGCACCAGCCGCAGCGCGGCGCGGGCATTGGCAATCGGCGCTTGTCCATCATTGACATTGGCGGCGGGCATCAACCCTTCGTCAGCGATGACGGACAGGTGGCGGTTGTGCAAAACGGCGAGATTTTTAACTTTGTTGAACTGGCCAATGAGCTTCGGACACAGGGCGTACAACTAAAAACAGCTTCAGACACCGAAGTCATTTTGCGGCTCTATGAACGCGAAGGCATCGGCTTTGTCAGCAAGCTGAACGGCATGTTTGCAATTGCCATCGAAGATTCGCGCCAGGATGCAATGTACCTGGTGCGTGATCGGGTAGGCGTTAAACCCTTGTTCCTGCTGGACGACGGCGAACGCATGCTGTTTGCCTCTGAAATCAAGTCAATATTGCCAATAGCCCAATCAAAACGGGCGCAAGCAGCTATTGATTTAGTAGCGATTCACCACTACCTGACATTCAACTATATTCCTGCTCCGTGGACGATTTACGAAAGCATCAAGCATGTGATGCCGGGAACATGGATGAAATTCACACGCAGCGGCATACAAACACAGCGCTGGTGGAGTCTGGCCGACCAGCGTGAACGCGACTTCAGTTTTGACGACTGGTCTGCGCAGTTCATGTCAATCCTTAGTGACGCCACACGAATTCGCCTGCGTGCCGATGTGCCCTTTGGCGCTTTTTTGTCGGGCGGTGTTGACAGCAGCACCATCGTTGGCCTGATGGCTCGGCACGTGAGCCGCCCGGTCAAGACTTTTTGCATCGGTTTTGAAGACCCGCATTACGATGAATCGGCTTATGCGCTGCAAGCTGCGCAGCTTTTTGGTTGTGATCACACTCTGGAAGTAGCTGAGCTGAACATGCTCGAGTCGTGGCCAAAAGTGCTGTACTACCTGGATCAGCCGCATGGCGATGCGTCCTTTATGCCTACGCTGCGCGTGAGCGAACTGGCAGCCAGGCATGTAAAAGTGGTGTTGACTGGGGATGGGGGCGACGAATTGTTTGCCGGCTATGACAAGTACGCTGCGTTTTTCGCACGCGCAGATGCTCAAACGATGCCGATAGCCAACTTTCAGCGGCAATACTTCAATTCAATCTCGCTGTTTTCAACAGCTGCAAAGACTGAGCTGTATCAGCCGCACGTACGCAGGCAACTTGAAGGTATTGACAGTTTTGAGCACGCCGCCAAGCCGTGGTTCGACGAGGCTCAGCATTTTGATCGCATCAACCAGGCGCTGTATCTGGATATGCAATTGCTGCTCAGCGGTAACAATCTGGTCAAACCTGACCGCATGGGCATGGCTGTGAGTATTGAAGCGCGTACGCCGTTTCTGGATTATCGGATGATGGAGTTTGCTTTCCGCTCCCGTGGCAATACCAAGCTGTCAAGCCAAGGCGATAAAAAGCACTGGTTTAAAAAAGCCGCGGCGCCGCTGATTGGTGATGACTTGGCTTATCGTAAAAAACAGATGTTTACGGTGCCTGTGGGCGACTGGTTCAGGGATGCAAGCCACATCTGGTTGAAAGATACGCTACAAAAAAGTGAGCTGATTGCGCAATTATTTATTGGTCAAGAAGTCGATTTGATGCTTGAAAAACACCGTGCAGGCACCGCCAACCATACCCGTGAGTTGCGGGCGCTGGCGGCTTTGGCGTTGTGGGATGAGGGGCGAAATTCAAACGCTTTTTAGACATCCTCAGCATGTTGCTGGCTCTGCCGGGGATTCGCGCATTACTTGACTGGGGCGGTTCATTCGCTGCACCAACATTGACGACTTGCCGCAATTGATCAACGTTTTGCTGGGTGATATGGGTCTGGTGGGACCGCGACCTGACGTGCCTGCGCAACGCAGTCCACACACAGAGATGCAGTGGCAGGAGTGCTACAGCGTCAGACCTGGCATCACTGGTATGGCACAGGCGCCGCTCCTGTCTGAGAGTGTAGGTTGAACGACTGAAGCTGGACTTGCAGTACGTGCGCATTCACTCGGTCTGACTTGATCTGAAGATAATAGCGGTTACTTTTTGGCGGTTGAGCGGAGAAGGACGTAATTGACTCGCGGTGGTGAATTGGTGAATCCCTGGAAGATGCCCCCAGCCCAGATTGCCGAAATTATCAAATTTTAGGAGCGATATTTTTTGCAGTAACGCATCAAATCGTGCATAACTTGGGTTTTAGAAATAAATGAATCGAAAAATCCTGTTTGTTACTTACGGTGGCGGGCATAGTGCCATGGTTTTACCTGTTATCAAGCAACTGCGCTTGCTTGCTCCTGAAACTGACTGCTTGTTATTAGCACTTACCTCTGCTTATGCAACTGCCAACAAGGCTGGCGAGCAGCCGTTTGGTTACAAGGACTTGTTGCATCTGGTTGATGCCAAGCACGCATTACGGTGGGGTGAGTCACTCCTGGCAGGGAACAGCAGTCCTGATGTATCGCGCGAGGAAACCGTTGCTTATCTGGGTATCAATTACCTGGACTTGATCGCCCAACATGGTATCGACGGCGCTGCTGATTGGTATGCCAAAAAGGGGCGTTACGGCTTCGCACCTATGCACTTTATGCGCCGCCTGATTCAAAGCGTTCAGCCTGATGTGGTGGTTGCTACCAACTCGCCCCGAAGCGAAGAAGCAGCTCTTGCAGTGTCTAAAGAAATGGAGATACCTAGCGTTGGGATGGTCGACTTGTTCGGCCTGGACTCTGATACCTATGTCCAGCGCCAGATAAAACCCGATTGGACATGCGTGATCGCCGACTCGGTGCGTGACCGTTTGATTCAGCGAGGTTTTGCACCGGAAGGCATACGGGTTACGGGCAATCCCGCGTTTGATGGTTTATTTGTGCCGCGCAATCTTGAGCTGGCTGATGCATTTCTGGTTAGAAAAGGCTGGGTAGGCAAAGATGTGATTTTTAACGCTGGCGCTTGGGAGCCTGTGGCTCACCCGAACACAGACATACCGGCGGGGCGCAGTTTTCCCATGGAGATCGAAGCTATCCTGCGCCGCTACGTGGCCAGTCGCCCCAACACTGCGCTCATTCAACGTTATCACCCGGGAGACTGGTTTAAATATCCACGGCTTCCGTACGAGCCGAATGTGCATTTCAGCGAACCGCCGCATGAGCCGATTCACCCACTTTTGCTGGCCAGCAGTGTCGTGGTGAATACCAATTCGACGGTTGGCCTGGAGGCCGCGGTTGCCGGTAAGCCGGTCATTTCGATTGAGAATTCTCCATCCGTGCATGAATGGTTCAGCTTGGCGCAATTGGGGGTATCGCACCCTAGTGCCACCCAGTACGATCTACCATGCACATTGGACGTAGTGTTGAGTCATCGGCGCGGCAGTGCAGCATTTAGCTCTGACGGGCAGGCCGCTCAGCGGGTTGCGCGGGTAATTTGCAACGCTTTACGGGCTTGATGTCCTTGAATCCGATAATATAAACAGGAAATAGTTACCCCTTATGCTGAGCAACTCCACCATATTGATCACCGGCGGCACGGGCTCGTTTGGACACGCCTTTGTGCCTATGACACTTAAGCGGTACAGCCCGCGCAAACTTATCATTTATTCTCGAGACGAGATGAAGCAGTGGGAAATGGCCAAGCTCTTTGCGGGCGACGAGCGGGTGCGTTTTTTCATTGGCGATGTGCGTGACCGCGAGCGCCTGTATCGCGCGCTAGACGGTGTCGACTATGTGGTGCACGCCGCTGCTACCAAGATTGTGACCACGGCGGAGTACAACCCATTTGAATGTGTAAAGACCAATGTACTCGGCGCGATGAACCTTATCGATGCGAGTATTGACAAAGGCATTAAGCGGGTGGTGGCGCTTTCTACCGACAAAGCCAGCAGCCCGGTTAATTTGTATGGCGCCACCAAGCTTGTTTCTGATAAATTGTTTGTGGCGGGTAATTCGTATTCGGGCGGCGGACGCACTGCCTTTTCAGTGGTACGTTATGGCAATGTCATGGGCTCGCGCGGGTCGGTGATCCCGTTTTTCATGTCCATCCGGGACACCGGCGTGTTCCCCATTACCGATCAGCGCATGACCCGCTTCATGATCTCGCTGGAGCAGGGCGTTGAGCTTGTCTGGCACGCTTTCGAGGACATGGAGGGCGGTGAGGTTTATGTCAAGAAAATTCCTTCGATGCGTGTCACGGACATTGCAAGAGCCGTCAGTTCCACTGCGAAACTTGAAACTGTTGGTATACGTCCCGGTGAAAAGTTGCACGAACAGATGATCAGCGAAGAAGACTCGCACTATACCTACGAGTATCCCGAGCATTTCAAGGTATTGCCTGCGATTCACAGCTGGCACAACGACTTCAAGCGGATCAAAGACGGCACCCGCGTTGCAGAAGGTTTTGTTTACTCCAGCCACACCAACTCACAATGGATGTCGGCTGAGGAGTTGACGGTGTGGATCAGGACGCACGGACATAAAATCGGGCATATCTGATGATTCCTTATGCAACCCAAACCATAGAAGAGGTTGATCTGGCCGCAGTGCGCAGCGTGATGACCAGCGGCTGGTTGACGCAAGGTCCGGCGGTGCCGCGTTTTGAACAGGCTTTTGCTGCCGTCCATCAGGTGCAGTTCGCCTGTGCAGTAACCAACGCTACCGCCGGCTTGCATCTTGCGTGCCTGGCTCTTGATGTTGGCGCTGGGGATTGGGTCTGGACAAGCCCCAATAGTTTTGTTGCTTCCGCCAATTGCGCTTTGTATTGCGGTGCGCGCGTAGACTTTGTTGATATTGATCTTGTGACACGCAACATGTGTGTACTGACATTGGCTGAAAAATTGGTCCAAGCCAAAAAAATGGGCCTGCTGCCCAAAGTTGTGATCCCCGTCCATTTTGCTGGTTTGCCTTGTGATATGAAAGCACTGCGCACACTTGCAGATGAATACGGCTTTGCCTTGATTGGCGACGCTTCTCATGCGGTGGGCGCAAGCTACATGGGAAAACCAGTTGCCAGCGACTGGGCAGACATATCTGTTTTCAGTTTTCATCCCGTCAAAATCATCACGACAGGAGAGGGTGGCATGGTGGTCACCAACAAGCTGAATTTAGCCAGAAATCTGCAATTGTTGCGCAGTCACGGTATCACCCGTGATGAAGACCTGATGGAGACTGTTCCGGAAGGACCGTGGGTTTATGAGCAGCAGGCTTTGGGCTTTAATTATCGGATGACTGATATGCAGGCGGCGCTTGGCAACAGCCAGCTGGACCGACTGTCCGCTTTTCATGAGCAGCGTGAAAGTATTGCTGCCCGTTATCCACAAATGCTTGTTGACCTTGGTTTGAAGCTTCCTGTTGTGCCGGACGGCTATCGAAGTTCATGGCACTTATATGTTGTTGAAGTGGCAGCAGATCGTGCCCGCATCCTGACTGCTCTGCGCGAACAGGATATTTGGCTGAATGTTCACTACATTCCGATCTATTTGCAACCCTATCATCGGCGCTTGGGCGGGTTCAAGCCTGGTTACTGTCCTAACGCAGAAACTTACTATCAGGGTGCCTTGTCGCTTCCCATCTACCCAACTTTGACTCTTGAGCAGCAACAATTTACGGCAGATGCCTTGCGTTCGGCCATCGCAGCATGAAAACCATGGCTATCGTTCAGGCGCGAATGACGTCAACCAGACTTCCGGGGAAGGTTTTGTTACCCATTCTTGGAATTCCCATGTTGAGTTTGCAACTCCAGCGGATGCGGCGTGCCACCTCAATTGATGGCATCGTTATAGCAACTACCGTCAATGCAGCAGACGACCTGATTGTTGAGCTGTGTGTTCAGCACGGAGTTGCGTATTTTCGAGGCTCAGAGAACGACGTCTTGTCACGTTACGCTGAAGCGGCACATGCTTTTGGAATTGACGTCGTTGTGCGTGTCACATCAGATTGCCCTCTTATAGAACCAGAGTTGATCGACAAGGCGGTTGCTATTTTTCTTCAGGCGCATGGCGATTTGGACTATGTTTCCAATACCCTGCAGCCCAGCTTTCCTACTGGCCTGGCAGTTGAAGTGTTTTCCCGTCAGGTGCTTGACCAGGCGCATCGCCTGGCGGTTCAGCACGCTGAGCGGGAGCACGTTACGCCTTACATCTATTGGCGGCCGCAAGAATTCAGGCTCAAGTCGCTAACCCACAGCGAAAATCTGAGCCACCACCGCTGGACGGTTGATACGCCTGAGGATTTCGAGCTGGTTTCAAAAATATATGGTGCTCTATATCCGCAAGACCCGAATTTTGATATGAAGCAGACATTGCAGTTGTTGGACAGACATCCGGCCTGGATGCAGATCAACAGCCATATTGCTCAAAAAGTACTTCAACCAGCAGCGCATTGAACAAGAAAGAAAATTCATGACTTTTAAAACCGAACAGGAGTCTTTTTGGGCGGGCGAATTTGGTACAACCTACATTGATCGCAACAAAGGCGATCAGCTGTTGGCGGCCAACCTCGATTTTTTTTCAAAAGCGCTGCGAGGCACGCGCGGCATTCATTCGTGCATGGAATTTGGCGCCAATATTGGCATGAACTTGCGGGCGTTAAAACTGCTGCATCCCGGGCAGGAGCAGCACGGAATTGAAATAAACGCAGACGCCGCGAAACAGTTGCGGGCGCTCATATCTTCCGACCATGTTTTTGAAGGCTCAATTTTTGATTACAGACCCGTTCAAATTTTTGACCTGGTATTGATCAAAGGCGTATTGATTCATATCAATCCTGCCGAGCTGCCTACTGTTTATGAACGGCTGTACAAATGCACTGGCAAGTATTTGATGGTTGCTGAGTATTACAACCCGTCGCCTGTTGTCATCCCGTATCGTGGTCACACTGATCGATTGTTTAAGCGTGACTTTGCTGGCGAGCTGCTAGATACCTATCCAGACCTTACATTGCTGGACTATGGGTTTGCTTACCGCCGAGACCCCAGCTTTCCACAAGACGACATCACCTGGTTCCTGATGGAAAAGCGGGGCTGATATGTTGAAGTATTGTGCTAGCTGCGTGATGCCGCATACGAAACCTGATTTGATTCTGGATGACGAAGGCGTGTGCAATGCGTGCCGCAGTTACGAGCAACGCAAGGAAGTAGATTGGACCGCCCGGCATAAGGATTTGGTGGAGGTGGTCGCGCGTTACCGACATGAGAACGGCAGCAACTGGGATTGCATCATTCCCGTGAGCGGCGGTAAAGACAGCACGTACCAGGTAGTACGCATGTTGCAATTGGGTTTAAACCCGCTGTGCGTCACGTCCACGACGTGTGACGAGTCAGCATTAGGTCGCCTGAATATTAAAAACCTGCAAGCGCTTGGCGTAGATCATGTCCAGTTTTCTCCCAATCCATTGGTACGTGCCAAGCTCAATCGTATTGGCCTGGCTCAAGTTGGCGACATTTCGTGGCCTGAGCATGTGGGTATTTTCACCATTCCGGTTCGCGCTGCTGTTCAATACAACGTGCCGCTGATCGTGTGGGGCGAAAACTCTCAAAATGAATATGGTGGGCCGGCGTCCGCGTCTGAAAATAATGTGCTGAACCGCCGATGGCTTGAAGAGTTTGGTGGCCTGCTTGGCATGCGCGTGTCAGACCTGATTGGCATGGAGGGTATTGAAGCCAGGCATTTGATTGCCTATACATACCCAACAGACGAGGAATTGGCCCGCGTTGGCGTCACTGGGCTTTTCCTGGGACATTACTTGCCCTGGGATGGACTGTCCAATACGTTGATCGCGCAAGCTAATGGCTTTATCAGTTATGACAAGGTAGTTGAAGGCTCGATGGTGAACTATGAAAATCTGGACAATCACCAGACCGGCATTCACGATTACTTCAAGTTCTTGAAGTTTGGTTTTGGTCGCACAACTGATTTGGCCTGTCTGCATATTCGGCGCGGCCGCTTGAGCCGGCAAGACGGACTGGATGCCGTGCGCCGACTGGATGGCAAATTTCCCTGGAACTATTTGGGCAAATCTTTAAAAGACATTCTTGAGCCTCTGGGAATGCCGGTCGATGAATTCATTCGCGTTTGTGATCAGTTCACCAACAAGAAAATATTCTTGCGTGACAGCGCGGGCAAGCTGGTGAAAGATGCGCAAGGCAATCTGACAAAACTTGACCGCTCCAGCGCATGAGAGACAACGTGTGATATTGGCTGTGATTGATTACGGCGCAGCCAACCTTGGTTCGGTTTGTCGTGCATTCCGGCGTTTGGGCGTACATCCCGTCGTCACTGCCAATCCAGCTGACCTGCAGGCCGCATCGCACATCGTGCTACCTGGCGTGGGCAGCTTCGCCGACTGTGCCCGTAACCTGCAAGATGGTGGCTGGATCAAAGCGATTCAACAACAGGTGCGCGATCACAACAAAGCGTTGCTGGGTATCTGTGTTGGCATGCAACTTCTTGCTGATGAAGGCACCGAGTGGGGTGTTCATGCGGGCCTGGGCTTGATACCCGGCAGGGTTCGGCGCTTAAATGACCTGGGAAGCAAGCTGCGCGTTCCGCACGTTGGCTGGAATGATTTGACCGTGCGCGCGGCTTCGGCTGATTTGTTGCATGGCATAGCCAATGGCACTGACATGTACTTTGTTCACAGTTATGCGATGGAGGTTGAAAACCCACGAGATGTTTGGGCAGTTGTGGATTACGGCGTAGCACTGGCAGCTGTCGTCGGACACAAGCGCGTGATGGGCGTCCAGTTTCATCCAGAAAAAAGCTCAAAAGCAGGCTTGAAAATACTCCAGAATTTTTTGGATATGCCAGAGACAGCCACATGCTGAAGGTGCGCATCATTCCGACATTACTGTGGAAAGGACTAGGCTTGGTCAAGGGTCGCAGTTTTGACAGTTCACGCAGGGTAGGGCCAGTGCTGCCGGCAATCAAGGTTTATAACAACCGCGACGTGGATGAGCTGGTGCTGCTAGATATTGATGCATATCAAACAGGCGAAGGACCCGACCTGGAGTCGGTCAACGATTTTGCTGACGAATGTTTTGTACCGTTTACCGTCGGTGGTGGCATCACCCAGGTTGAGCAGATTGCCCAGTTGCTTCGCGCCGGGGCTGACAAGGTGTGCATCAATTCTGCTGCATATGAAATGCCGGGCTTGGTGCGACAAGCAGCATTGCGATTCGGCGCCCAATGCGTGGTAGCCAGCATAGACGCTCGCCGCATGGCTGATCGAAGCTGGCGCTGCTTTAGTCGCAGCGGCTCTTACGACACTGGCAAAGACCCTGTGACCTGGGCAAAAGAGTTGCAGGGTGAGGGCGCTGGCGAAATTTTGCTGACATCAATTGACCGGGATGGCACCCTGAGTGGCTATGACCTGGCATTGATAACTGCTGTTGTGCAAGCCGTCAACCTCCCGGTCATTGCAAGTGGCGGCGCGGGTAATTACGAGCACATGCGCCAAGCGGTTCAAGACGTCGGAGCGGCTGCTGTCGCTGCGGCCAGCATGTTTCACTTTACCGAGCAGACGCCCGCTCAGGCCAAACTGTTTCTTGCAGCCGCTGGCGTACCTGTACGCTCCAGTTTTGATGCATTAAAGATAGCCAAGTCAAGATGACGCAGAGTTTGCGTGTTGCCTTTCGTGTGGACGCATCGCATGCAATGGGCACGGGTCATGTGCGTCGCTGTCAGTCTCTGGCGCAAGCATTGCACAAGTTCGCCGCACACACACATTTCATTTGCCGTCGCCATGATGACCTCAGCTTGCATCTGATGACCAAGCATGAAGGCACTCATTGGCTGGACGATTCGGCAGACTTCAACTTGGATGTCGACACAACCATAGTGACCCCGCACGCATCATGGGGTCTGGTTTCTTGGCAAGTGGATGCGGATCAAACGATTGACGCATTGATAAAAATTAAAGCTGACTGGCTGGTTGTTGATCATTACGCATGGGATGCGCGCTGGCATCAGCGCGTTGCAAATGCTGCAAAGATACGTATTTTGGTAATTGATGATCTGGCAGATCGCACCCTGGCAGCCGACATGCTGCTGGATCAAAATCTGGATCAAAACCACGCGACAAAATATGCGGGCTGTATTGATCTCACTAACAATGCCAATCGCGTACGCTTGATGGCCGGGCCGCGATATGCACTTTTGTCTGAACGGTACGCCCAAGCCCCACGTTACGAATTTTCAAATATTGTCAATCGCATCGGTATCTTTATGGGTGGCACGGATCCTGACGACTTAAGTTCACAGGTGTTGATGGCTTGCCGTGAGTTTGCAAACTTCAAAGGCGATGTGACGCTTGTGTCGTCTCAAGGCAATCCGCATTTTGAACGACATATTGCTTTGGCTGCAAAGTGGCCTCGAACTCGTGTCGTCTGCGACTTACCGGATTTAAGCCATTTTTTTGCGTCCTACGATTTGCAAATCGGTACAGGTGGCGGTGCCGCATGGGAACGATGCTGCATTGGCGCACCTACGCTAGCCGTAGTAGCCGCATTAAATCAACAAGCCGTACTGCCGCAATTGGCCGCTCTGGGCGCGGTTCAACTGATTGAGTTAACCCAGACAGAATCTTCCTTGAAGTCGTTCGGGCAGGCCATTACTGATCTGGTAGCCAGGCCAGAAGCGCGCCTGCTGTTAAGCCAAGAATCCAGCCGCCTTGTGGACGGGCAAGGAAGTTCGCGCGTTGCTGCTGTTCTGGCGCTGTCTGCGTCTGCTGATTTGACTTTGCGACCTGCAGCCCTTGACGACGAGCGATTGCTAATGGATTGGTTTAATGACAGTCAGGCTCGACTCAATGCTTTGAACACCGACCTGATCAGCGCACAATCACATGGCGTCTGGCTTCGTTCCAGGTTGGCTGATACCCAGTCGTATCAATTGTCTATCGCAGAGGCAAAAAATGCATTACCCATCGGCATGATCCGATTTGATCGGGAGATACTGGCTGGCAAAAATTTGCCTTCCGAAGTATGGTGGATCAGCTATTCTTTGGACATTTCATTTCGCGGCCTCGGATTGGCGCGCGAGTTGGTTCAACAGGGTCTGATACAGCTGGCCAATAAAAAACTTCATGCCTACACTGTCAAAGCTTTGGTGAAAACCAGCAATACCGCTTCGCTCAAGACATTTGAAAATTTGTCTTTTGCCAGATCAACTATTGCGCACCAGGGTCAGACCGTCTTCTGCTTCCAGAAAGTCTTGGGAACGATATGAAAATCGGATCGACAAAAATTGGCGTGTCGTCTCGCCCCTACCTGATTGCTGAAATGTCTGGCAATCACAACCAGTCGCTTGACCGAGCCCTGGCGCTTGTTGACGCTGCTGCAAAAAGCGGCGCTGATGCCATCAAGCTACAAACATATACGGCAGATACCATGACGCTGGATGTCAGCATGCCAGGTTTCGTTATCACCGACCCCAAAAGCTTGTGGTCTGGCCGGCGGCTTTACGAGTTGTACCAGGAAGCGCACACGCCCTGGGAATGGCATTTGCCAATCATGGCGCGCGCAAGATCACATAATATTGAATGCTTTAGCTCTCCTTTTGATAGCACTGCTGTTGAATTTTTGGAAACTCTGAACGTGCCGGCTTACAAGATCGCATCTTTCGAGCTGATCGATTTGGCACTGATTCGCAAAGTTGCCGCCACGGGTAAACCGATGTTGATGTCCACCGGTATGGCTACAGTGGCTGAAATTGATCAGGCTGTTCGCGTTGCGCGCGCTGCAGGGTGCAATGATTTGGTTTTACTCAAATGCACCAGCACCTATCCTGCCGAGGCAAATAACACAAACGTGCTGACCATACCTCACATGCGGCAGCTGTTTGGCTGTGAAGTGGGCTTGTCTGACCATACGATGGGTTGCGGCGTGTCGGTGGCCGCAACGGCATTAGGTGCTGTGCTGATTGAAAAGCATTTCACGCTTTGCCGCGCGGACGGCGGCGTGGACTCCGCATTTTCCATGGAGCCCGAGGAGTTCAAAAGCCTGCGCGTAGAGACTGAGCGTGCCTGGCAGTCACTTGGTGCAATCTCGTATGGCCCGACTGAGGCAGAAAGGCCATCTTTAGCGTTCAGGCGGTCTTTGTACATTTCAAAAAACGTCAAAGCTGGGCAGCTTTTAAGTCATGACAATGTCCGTTGTGTGCGTCCCGGTTATGGGCTTGCGCCTGAGCACCTTGATGCTGTAATAGGTTGTAGCGTGGTTAATAACGTCTCAGCGGGAACGCCGTTGAGCTGGGATTTGATCAAAAAAGGTTTTTAGTAACTGCCGGCATGCCAGCAATAAATCAAGGCTTCGATGAGCCGTTTTACAAGACGCCAGCAATCAAACACCGGGACTCTCACGGTGATTTATAGTAAATTTTCGAGTTCCGGGGATCGCTGCTTATTTGTGCTTTGTGCAGGCTTGGAGTTAACACATGCGTTAGCCAGGAAAAGTTGGCGTGAATAACAGTCTTTGATGTTTACTGAAGTGAAATTGTGGCAACGAGATTTTTTTCCAATGATTGTTGGTTGTTCTTTCTTTAAATTTTGATAAAAAGTTCTGATCTTTTCTGTCAGGATCAAAAGCCACTCCTCATTTTTGGCGTTGGTGGTCACGGCCGTGTGGTGGCTGAAGCAGCGTTATTGCAGGGCGCATGGGCTAGCGTGATCGCTTGCGCCCGCAGTTTGCCGGCGAACCTGACAGAGCTTTTACCCGGTGTCAAACTGGTTGAGCGGGATACAGCCATGCAGATGAATACGAGGATGGCCCTGCATGTTGCGATTGGCAACAACGCAGCCCGACAAACCGAGGCGCAAGCCTTGGGGCAAAACCTCCTGGTGAGCGTGGTTCATCCTCAGGCTTGCGTTTCTGCTTTTAGCCAAATGAGCGTGGGTTGCTTTGTGGCTGCGGGTGCGGTTGTCGCCCCTGCCGCAAAGCTGGGCATGGGCATCATCGTCAATCATGGCGCTGTGATTGACCACGACGCAGAAGTTGGCGCTTTCTCGCACATTGCGCAACGTGCCAGCGTGTGCGGGCATGCCAAATTGGGGCAGCGGGTGCTGATTGGCAGTGGTGCTGTTGTGCTGTCGTCTGTTGTGTTGGGCGATGATGTGGTTTTGTCGGCAGGCTCGGTTGCCAGCTTCGATTTATTAGCGCCAGGTGTGTACAGCGGTATTCCCGCCGTGAAAATGGACTGATCCCGGCAGTGTTGTTATTTTTTTGTGAATCCTCCATCCCATGAACTTGCGTAAAGAAATTTTGCCCTTTTGGCTTATCGATCTGGCGCTGGTCTGCCTGGCTTGGTGGATGGCATTCTGGCTCAGGTTTAACTTTGAAATTCCTGAAGATTTCGAGGCGATGGCATGGAGTAGCGCCCGCTGGATGTTGCCCAGTTTTATCGTAGGTCTGGCTGTTGCGCGGGTTTACCGGCAGGTGTGGCGTTATATCGGCTTGCCCGAACTGCGCCAGCTTGGCTGGGGCGTGCTGATTTCCGGGGTGGTGTCGGCGGCTGTTATTTTGATGCTGCGCGTCCCGTTTTTTCCGCGCTCGGTGCTGCTACTGCATCCGCTGTTGGTGCTGGTCATGCTGGGTGCAGCGCGTGCTGGCTGGCGAACACTTACTGAAAAAAACGCGCCTTCAGACAGCTCCAAGCCGCTGCTGATTGTGGGTTCGCTCAAAGACGCTGCAGACGCATTGCGTGCGCTCAAAGGCTCGAACCAATGGCACTGTGTGGGCATTGCCTCGCCTCTGGCAGCAGAACAGGGCACTTATCTGAATCAAATCCCGGTATTGGGCTTGCCCAGTGCGGTCGTCGACATCTCAAAATCTACAGGTGCCACCACAGCCCTGATTGCCAGCCCTCCAGGATCTGATGACCGCCGCGATGTGTTGCTGCAATCCACCCAGGCCGGGCTGACGCTGCTGACCATGCCGCGCCCCGACGAATGGCTGCGCAACGACGGCAGCAGCCCTCGCAAAATTGAGCTGGAGGACTTGTTGGGCAGGCAGGCCGTCGAGTTGAATGTGCAGGGCCTGGCATCGCTGTTTTCAGGGAAAACCGTGTTCGTATCTGGCGCAGGTGGCTCAATTGGCTCAGAGCTGTGCCGCCAGATTGCCCGTTTGGGCGTGTCGCGGCTGGTGTGCGTTGATTCATCAGAAATTGCTGTTTACAAGCTGGAGCAAGAGCTGCAGGAAGCGCACCCGCAAATGCAGGGCCTGTATTACACCGCCAACGTGCGTGAGCTGGACAGGCTGCGAGCTATTGCCTTGCAGTACAAGCCGTCAGTTTTCTTTCATGCAGCGGCGTACAAACATGTGCCGTTGATGGAATCACACAATGAGATTGAAGCCGTTCGCACCAACATTTTGGGCACGTTGCACGCGGCGCGTGTTGCGGGCGAGTGCGGCGCGCAAAAGTTTGTATTGATCTCCACCGACAAGGCCGTCAACCCAACCAACATCATGGGCGCGACCAAGCGCATGGCCGAGCTGGTGGTGCAAAGCGTGGCGCTTGAGCACCCAGCCACGTCGTATGTGTCGGTACGCTTTGGCAATGTACTGGGCTCCAGTGGCTCAGTCGTGCCACTGTTTACCGAGCAAATCTCCAAGGGCGGGCCGATCACCGTGACGCACCCTG
>ENA-OFDP01000475-OFDP01000475.1-metagenomes-genome-assembly--contig:-NODE-475-length-18030-cov-5.442337_pt1 | contig 18030 bp, 24 predicted proteins | sample MGYA00153389_OFDP01 | MGnify analysis MGYA00153389 | reverse complement strand
AAGTACGCCGACGACGCACTGCACTCGGGCTACCTCAGCCAGCTCGCCGGGCACGAGGCGGCCATGGTCGTCGTGCTCAACCAGATCGACACCGTCCGGTCCGCCGCGCGGCCGCGACTCGAGCAGGACGTGGCTCGGCTGCTGCGTGAGGACGGGCTGGTCGGCGTGCGGATCCAGTCGGCATCCGCGCGCACGGGCGACGGCGTGGCCGAGCTCCGGGAGCTGCTCGGCGTCGAGGCGCACGTCGTGCGGGCCGGCGGCGGCGGGGTCGTCGAGGGCCGGGCCGAGTGCGCGGACGGCCTCCGCGAGATCGGTTGCGGCAACGACGATCCGCATCCCGCGCCCGCCGCCACCCGCGCTGGCCTTGACCAGGACCGGGTAGCCGATGCCCTCGCCCGCAGCCGCCAGGTCGGACGCGGACAGCCCGGTCGCGTCGACGCCGGGCAGGCAGGGCACCCCGGCGCTGACCATCAGCGCCTTCGCCGCCAGCTTGTCGCCCATGGCCGCGATGCTGTGGTGCTTGGGCCCGATGAAGACGATGCCCTCCTCTTCGACCCGACGCGCAAAGCCCGCGTTCTCTGACAAAAATCCGTAACCCGGGTGCACCGCCTGCGCGCCGGTGGCCTTGCAGGCATCGATGATCTTCTGCGCCACCAGGTAGCTCTCGCGGCTGGGCGCCGGGCCTATGCACACGGCTTCGTCGGCCAGCGCGACATGGCGCGCGCCGCGGTCGGCCTCGGAGTACACGGCCACCGTGCCGATGCCCATGCGCCGTGCGGTTTTGATGACCCGACAGGCGATTTCGCCTCGGTTGGCAATCAGGATTTTGGTGAACATCAAGTCACTCCGTCGAAAACATCAGCCAGCACTTCAATCCGCAATTCAGGGCACCAGGGTCATGGCGGCCGCCTTCACCGCGCCCGCGTCGAAGGTCACGGTGATCGAACAACCAGCCGCTGCGGCCTGTCGCTCGATCAGCGTATCGGCAAAGTCCGCACCATCGTCGCTAAAGCGTTTGAGCGCCTGCGCGACGAGCTCTGCACGGTCGACCACGAGCTCCTTGCTTCGTAACAGCTTGCCCAGCACCATGGCCAGCTGGCTGCGGGCCAGGCCATAACCGCCCGTCAGCACCCACACCAGTTCCACCAGCACCACCACGGGTACAAAACCAGGTTCTTCAGCGCGGAGCGATTCAATCAGTCGGGTGGCGCGTAAGGACTGGCGCGGGTCGTCCTGCATCACGTACCGCACCAGCACGTTGGTGTCCAGGCCGGTCACTTGGTGCGCAAGCCGCGGTGACCCGCCCGTGTCGCTTGCTCGGCAATGGTGCGGTTCATCTCGTCGATCGACACCGCGCTCGCGGCCTTGCCAAACAGCCCCTTGAGTTCGCGCACAGAGCGGGTGGCCGCAATTAGTTCAAAACGACCGGGCTCGATCTGGACAAACTCGACTCGGTCGCCGGTCTGCACGTTCAAGGCGCGGCGCACGTCGGCCGGGATGGTGATCTGGCCTTTGCTGGTGAGTGTGGCAGTGCTCATCTCGTCTCCCATGCAATTCCTTACTTTTCTGTAAGGCAACTGCACGACCATGCCTTGCTGCCCGTGTCGCCAACATTCACAGTGGAATGTTCCCGTGCTTGCGCCAGGGGTTCTCGAGCTTCTTGTTCTTCAGCATGGCCAGGCTGCGGCAGATGCGCTTGCGGGTTTCGTGTGGCTGTATCACGTCGTCGATGAAGCCGCGCGCACCGGCCACAAAGGGGTTGGCGAAACGCGCCTTGTATTCGGCCTCCCGCGCGGCCAGCTTCACCGGGTCACCCTTGTCTTCGCGGAAGATGATCTCCACCGCGCCCTTCGCACCCATCACCGCGATCTCGGCATGCGGCCAGGCGAAGTTGACGTCGCCGCGCAGGTGTTTGGACGCCATCACGTCATACGCGCCGCCGTAGGCCTTGCGCGTGATCACCGTCACCTTGGGCACCGTGCACTCTGCATAGGCATACAGCAGCTTGGCGCCGTGCTTGATGATGCCGCCGTATTCCTGAGCCGTGCCGGGCATGAAGCCTGGCACGTCGACGAAGGTAATGACGGGGATGCTGAAGGCGTCGCAAAAGCGCACGAAGCGCGCCGCCTTGATGCTGCTTTTGATGTCCAGGCAACCGGCCATGACTTGCGGGTTGTTGGCCACGATGCCCACGGTGCGCCCGGCCATGCGCGCCATGCCGATGACGATGTTCCTGGCGTGTTCGGGCTGGAGTTCGAAGAAGTCGCCGTCGTCCACCGTCTTCAGGATCAGTTCCTTGATGTCGTAGGGTTTGTTGGCGTTTTCCGGAACCAGGGTATCCAGCGACAGGTCGAGCCGTTCCGGCGGGTCGCCGCTGGGCCGCACCGGCACGCCGTCGCGGTTGTTCAGCGGCAGGTAATTGAAGAAGCGGCGCAGCATCAGAAGCGCCTCCACATCGTTTTCGAAGGCCAGGTCAGCGACACCACTCTTGGTGGTGTGCGCGACAGCCCCGCCCAGCTCTTCGGCGGTGACTTCTTCGTGCGTCACGGTCTTCACGACTTCAGGGCCGGTGACGAACATGTAGCTGCTGTCTTTGACCATGAAGATGAAGTCGGTCATGGCCGGTGAATACACCGCACCGCCTGCACAGGGCCCCATGATCAAGCTGATCTGCGGGATCACGCCGCTGGCCATCACGTTGCGCTGGAAGACTTCGGCATAACCGCCCAGTGACGCAACCCCTTCCTGGATGCGAGCGCCACCGCTGTCGTTCAGGCCAATGACCGGCGCGCCCACCTTCATGGCCTGGTCCATCACCTTGCAGATCTTCTCGGCGTGCGCCTCGCTGAGCGCGCCGCCGAACACCGTGAAGTCCTGGCTGTACACGAACACCAGGCGGCCGTTGATCATGCCGTAGCCGGTCACGACGCCGTCGCCGGGGATCTTCTGGTCCTGCATGCCAAAGTCGTTGCAGCGGTGCTCGACGAACATGTCCCACTCTTCGAACGTGCCCTCGTCGAGCAGCAGTTCGAGGCGCTCGCGAGCCGTCAGCTTGCCCTTGGCATGTTGCGCCGCAATGCGCCGTTCGCCGCCGCCCAGGCGCGCCAGCGCGCGCTTGTCTTCGAGCTGCTGGATGATGTCCTGCATGGGCGCAGTCTCCTCAGGTGGGGGATTGTTCGAACAGGCCGAGCAGCGCGCGGGCGGCCGTGGAGGCCGCGACGCGTGAAGCCTGCACGTCGTCGATCGTGCCGGGCAGCGCGAGACGCACTGCCGGGTGGCTCTGGAAGTCGGCCTGCAGCCGGGCGCGCACCAGATCCCACATCCAGCTGAGCGCCTGCTGGCGGCGGCGTGCCTCGAACTCGCCGCTGGCGCTGCGCAACTCACGGAAGCTCTGCGCCAGCGCCCAGAAGCGCTCGATGCCCTCGCCCTTCAAAGCGCTCAGCTGCATCACCTGCGGGCGCCAGCGCGCCGCCTCGCCCTCGGCGGGGATCCCGAGCTGGACGAGGATGTCCTCGCGAGTTCGCCTATCGGCAGTTGCGGTCAGCGCCAGCCGTGGAACATCGCGATGCTGTTCGAGCAGCGGCAGCAACAGGCGATAATCGGGGCGGAAGTCATGCCCCCATTCGCTGACGCAATGGGCCTCGTCGATCGCGAACAGGGCGATCTCGACCTCCTCGAGCAGCCGCTGGAAATCGCCGGTCGTCGCCCGCTCCGGCGCGACATAGAGCAAATCAAGCTGTCCATCGCGCGCGGCGTCACGGATCTTGCGCGGATCCGCGCTCAGGCTGGTCAGTGCCGCCGCCCGAATCCCGTACGCCTCGGCGCTTCGCACCTGGTCATGCATCAACGCGATCAGCGGCGAGATCACGATTCCGGTCCCGCGCCGCGCCAGTGCACCAAGCTGGTAAGTCAGCGACTTGCCCGCCCCGGTCGGCATTATTGCAAGCGTCGATTGCCCCGCCGCCGTCCGCTCGACGACCTGCTGCTGCACCCCGCGGAAATGCGAGAAGCCGAAGCGGTCGTGGAGCAGTTGGTGGAGGTCGGTCACCCGATCTCTATCGAGCCACCTGCCGTCCGGCGCAACTAGTGGTTGCCGCCGGTCGCTGTTCCGCCAAGCCCGCGATAGTCGATCATCGGCTGGATATCGGGATCGCGGCCGGTGAACGCCTTGAACATCTCGGCATAATCGATCGTGTTGCCGCGGCTCAGCACCATGTCGCGGAACCGTTGGCCGTTGGCGCGGGTCATTCCGCCATTCGCCTGAAACCAGGCGAAGGCGTCATGATCGAGCATCTCGGTCCACGCATAGGCGTAATATCCCGCCGCATAGCCGCCCGACCAGATGTGGCGGAAGTAACTCGATCGATAGCGCGGCGGGACGTCCTGGTAATCGAACCCACCACTGGCGAGTGCCGCCGCCTCGAACTTGTCGACATCCTGCAGCGGCGCATCGGCGGGCAGCGAATGCCAGTCGAGGTCCATCCGCGCCGAGGTCACCGCCTGGCCAAGTGCATTGCCCTGGTTGAAAGTGCGCGATTGCTTGATCTTGTCGACTAAGGCCTGCGGGATCGGCGCCTTGGTCTGATAATTGACCGCATAATTGGCCAGCACGCGCGGCTCAAGCGCCCAATTCTCGTTGAACTGCGAGGGGAACTCAACGAAGTCGCGCGCCGTCGCGGTGCCCGAAATCGTCGGATAGGTTTGCGCCGCGAACAGGCCGTGCAGCGCATGGCCGAATTCATGGAACATGGTGGTCACGTCGTCGAACGTGATCAGCGCCGGCTGGCCCGCCGCCGGCTTGGCGAAATTGCCGACGTTGTAGATCACCGGAATGGTCTTGCGCAGATAGCTCTGGTTGACCAGGTTCGACATCCACGCGCCGCCCTGCTTGTTGTCGCGCTTCCAATAATCGAACATCATCAGCCCGATCAGCTTGCCATTCTCCTCATGCACTTCGAACGCGCGCATGTCGGGGCTCCACATGGGCAAATCCTTGCGCTCCTTGAAGGTCACGCCGTACAATTGGTTGGCGGCGAAAAAGACGCCTTTCTCGAGCACGGTGTTGATCTCGAAATAGGGCTTGAGCGAATCGCCATCGAGGGCATAGCGCTCCTTGCGCACGGCTTCCGAATAATAATCCCAGTCCCACGGCTTGGCCTTGAATCCGCCGCCTTGCTTGTCGATCATCGCCTGGATGTCGGCCGCTTCGGCTTTCTCCTTGGCGGCGACCGCGGGGGCCAGCCGGGCGAGGAAGCCCTTGGCCGTATCGGCATTCTTGGCCATCTGGTCGTACAGCGCATAGGACGCCCAATTGTCATACCCCATCAGCGCGGCTTTCTTGGCGCGCAGGCTGGCGATTTCGGCGACGACCGGACGGGTGTCGTTGGCATCGCCTTTTTCCGATCGGGTCCAGCTGGCGTTGAACAAGGCCTCGCGGGTCGCGCGATTGGTCAGCGATCCCATCGTCGGCTGCTGCGTGGTGTTCTGCATCGGCAGCACATAACCATCGACCTTGCGGCTCTTGGCGGCGGTCGCGGCGTCGGCGATCTGGGCGTCGCTCAGGCCCGCCAGCGCGGCCTTGTCGGTAACCCGCAACGCGCCATCCTTGGTCGCCGCGGTCAGCTTCTGGCCGAATGAGCTCTCAAGGCTGCTCAGCCGCTTGTTGTAGGCCTTCAGCTCGACCTGCTTGGCGGGTGCAAGCTCGGCTCCGGCATGGACGAACTGCTGGTAATAAACGTCGAGCAACCTCGACTGTTCGGGGTTGAGGCGAAGGCTCGCCTGGCGATCGTGAAGCGACTTCACCCGCGCGAACAATTTCTTGTTGAGGAACAGATAATCGCGATGCTGCGCGAGCAACGGCGCGGTCTTGGTGTCGACCGCGTCGAGCGTGTCGTTGGTGTTGGCCCCGGCGACCGCCGAGAAGGTCAGCGCAACCCGCTCGAGCATCAGCCCGCTATTCTCCAGCGCGCCGAGCGTATTGTCGAATGTCGGTGCCGCCTTCTGGTTGGTGATCGCATCGATCTCGCGCTTGTTCTGCGCCATCCCGGCGATGAAGGCAGGCAAATAGTCGCTGTCCTTGATCCGCGCATAATCGGGCGTCTGGTACGGCAGGCTCGACGGCTTGGCGAAGGGGTTGGTCGCGGCCATCGCGGCGGTCGGCGCGGCCGATTTCGACGGGGCGGCAAGCGCCGGAGTCGCGATCGCCAATGCGGCGGTCGTCATCAACAAAGTACGGATCATTCAATCTTCTCCACCATCTGAATTCGTGTCGCCCGGCTACAATGGCAAAGCGCCTGTCCCGAGCCTGAACCGACGAACGTGCCGATTGTTACGGCAAGCGGCTCATTCGGCCGTGGTTTCCAGTTCGCGCTCGGCTGCCTGCCGCGCCCACAGCTCGGCGTAAAGTCCCTGCTCGGCGAGCAACTCGCCGTGTGTTCCGCGTTCGGCCACCTTGCCATCATCGAGCACCACGATCTGGTGCGCGCCGACGATGGTCGACAGACGGTGCGCGATGACGATCGTCGTTCGTCCTCTGGTTGCGCCGTCGAGCGTCGCCTGGATCGCTTCCTCGGTGCGACTGTCGAGCGCGCTGGTTGCCTCGTCGAGGATCAGGATCGGCGGATCCTTGAGCAACGTCCGCGCGATCGCCACACGCTGCTTCTCGCCGCCCGACAATTTCAGCCCGCGCTCGCCGACCATCGATTCATATCCGTTGGGCAACGCCGCGATGAACCCGTCGATCGCCGCGCCCTTGGCCGCGCGTTCGACCTCGTCCTGGCCAGCGCCGTCGCGGCCATAAGCGATGTTGTACCCGATGGTGTCGTTGAACAGCACGGTGTCCTGGGGGACGATCCCGATCGCCCCGCGCAAGCTGTCCTGGGTGATCGTCGCGATATTCTGCCCGTCGATCGTGATCCGCCCGTCGGTCGGGTCGTAAAAACGGTACAGCAACCGCGCCAACGTCGACTTGCCCGCTCCCGACGGCCCGACCACCGCGCAGCTGGTGCCAGCGGGAACGTCGATCGTCACGCCTTTCAAGATGATCCGCTCGGGCTCGTAACCGAACGCCACATCCTCGAACCGCACATGACCGTCGCTGACATGGAGCGCCTCCGCGCCCGGCGCATCGACAATCTCCGCCGGCGTATCGAGCAGCACGAACATCTGCTCCATGTCGATCAGCCCCTGCTTGATCGATCGATAGACCCAGCCGAGCATGTCGAGCGGCCGGAACAGCTGCATCAGCAGGCTGTTGACCAGCACCACGTCGCCCGGGGTGAATCGCCCCTGGCTCCAGCCCCAGACGGTAAACGCCATCGCGCCGGCCATCATCAAATTGGTGATCAGGCTCTGGCCGATGTTGAGCCACGACAGGCTGACTTCATTGCGCACCGACGCGCGGGCGAATGCGCCGATCGCCTGGTCGTAACGACCGGCCTCGCGTTCCTCAGCACCGAAATATTTGACCGTTTCGTAATTGAGCAAGCTGTCGACCGCGCGGCCGATCGCCTGGTTGTCGACGTCGTTCATTTCGCGGCGCAACGCGTTGCGCCAGTCGGTCACCCAACGCGTGAAGGCGATGTACGCCGCGACCATCACCAGCGTCGCCACCACCAGCCCTGGCCCGAACTTGACGAAAAAGATGGCGCAGATTGCGGCCAGCTCGATGATCGTCGGGGCGATGTTGAACAGCAGGAAATATAGCATCATGTCGATGCTCTTGGTCCCGCGTTCGACGATCTTGCTCAAACTGCCCGTGCGCCGCTCGAGGTGGAAGCGAAGGCTCAGCGAATGGATGTGGCGGAACACGCGCGCCGCGAGCCGCCGGGCGGCGTCCTGCCCGACCTTCTCGAAGATCGCATTGCGCAGATTGTCGGTCAAAACTGCGCCGAACCGCGCTGCGGCATAAGCGAACACCAGCATCGCCACCGCGGCGAACGCGGCCTTGTCGCCCGACATCGCATCAACCACCGCCTTGTACGCGAACGGCATGACCAGCGAGATCGCCTTGCCGGCGAGCACCAGCACCAATGCCACGACCACGCGCAGCCTGAGCTCGGTTTCGCCCTTGGGCCACAGCATTGGCAGGAAGCGCCACAGGATCGAAAAGCTGCCCTTGTCCTTGGGCAGCTCGGCAGTGGCATCAAGGGAAGTGTCCATCGTGCAACAGGTAGGGGGCCAAGTGACCCTCCGCAATGAAATCGACGAAGCGACTGGAACCGCGCGTTAATTTCACGGGTTAAGTTCGTGGAATACCGGAGAGTGAAATGGGCCCGATCGGTTATGTCATTGCAATCCTCGGCTGCGCCGATGGCGGCGCGTCATGCCAGACGGTTGCAACGCTCGCCCCGCGATATGAGAATGCCGCGCAATGCGCCGCTGCCCGAGACAGCGCGCTCGACGCCAATAGCGATCTCGATTTCCCGATGCTCATCGCACAGTGTCAGAAGTCCGGCGCTCGTCCCGCCTCGGCCACCGCCAATCCGCGCAAGCCGGGTGACGCGACGGCGGCCTGAGCCTGCGCTGGACAGTTTTGCTCGCGCAGCCCATTCGACTTTCGATGGGCGGGGAATTCTCACGAGCGAATGATCTGCCAACAATGAGCCGGCCCGCGCGGTTCGTCCGCTGGCTGTTGCTGCAATGGTTTGTCCGGAGTGGCTGGAAGGCGATCGGCACGCTGCCGCCCGATCGCAAGTTCGTCATCATCGGCGCGCCGCACACCAGCAATTGGGATTTCCCGGTGTTCCTCGGCACCGTCAACGCGGCCGGCCGCCAGGTCCGTTTCATCGGCAAGAGCAGCTTGTTCAAGGGGATGATGGGCGGCTTCATGCGCGCTGCTGGCGGGGTATCGGTCGATCGCGATGCGCCGCAGGACACCGTCAGCCAGGTTGTCGACCAGTTTGCGGCGCATGACGATTTCCTGCTGATCGTCGCCGCCGAGGGAACCCGGTCGCGCACCACCAAATGGAAGACCGGCTTCTACCAGATCGCGCTCAGGGCCAAGGTGCCGATCATCTGCGCCGGGCCTGATTATCCGGCCAGGCGCGGCATCTTCGGCCCGATCATCCACCCCACCGGCGATTATGATCGCGACATGGCGCCAGCCTTCGCATTTTTCCGGACGCTCAAACCCCGCCATCCGCAACGATCCGCCTTTCCCGGCGATCCGGAGTAGGAAATTCTACCACTTTGTGGCGCGCCTCCATCAGCACAAATCGCCATCGCCCGATCACTTTCACTGTAATCGTTGAACATTTTTCAATTGGCACGCTCCCTGCATTGTAGATTGCATCACCCATTGGGGGTGCAACAAAGGGAAATTTGATCATGTCGATGTCATTCGTTCCGGCCCGCCAGGCCGCCGCTTCATTCGCCGGTGCTTTCATCGTCGCAATGCTGTTCGTCAGCGCCGCTGTCGGCCCGCTGACCTTCGCCTGAATCCCACCACCGAAAGGTTTTCCAATGAACGGACGTTTTGTACTCAACCGCCAGTCGAGCAAGGTCATGGGCGTTGCCTCGGGACTGGCCGACTGGACCGGGGTTGATGTGCTGATCATCCGCCTCGCCATGATCCTCGGTACGTTGATCACCGGCCCGGTGGTCATCATCCTCTACATCCTGACCGGCTGGCTCGCCGCCGATCGCTAGTATCCGCCGGGAACGAAGCCGGTTATGGTGCCGCCGACAATCGGTCGGCTGAAGGAGGATGGCATGGAGCGACGCGGCGACGAGGTGCACGTCAGCGAGATCGAGGCGAGCGCGGGAACGCAGCCGCATATCGTCCGCTACGTGCTTGGCATTTCGTTGCTGCTCGCGGTCGGCTTGCTGTCTTTGGTGTGGATCGTCGGATCGATCACCCGCTGACGCAGTTCGACGACGCGTCGGGCATGGCGCTGGTCGCTGTTCCGCGCTAATGCTGGTCTCCTTTACCGCGAAGGATCCCCGCCCATGCGCAAGTTGCTGACCGCTCTCACTTCGGCTTTTATCGCGACCTCCGCCAGCGCGACGCTCCACGAAGGCGCCCGGGCACCCAATTTCGTCACCACTGGCGCGCTTGCCGGAAAACCGTTCAAGCTCGACCTCGCCGAACAGCTTCGTCATGGTCCGGTGGTGCTCTATTTCTATCCCAAGGCGTTCACCAAGGGCTGCACGCTCGAAGCACATGCCTTTAGCGAAGCGATCCCCGAATTCACCAAGGCGGGCGCACGAGTCATCGGAATGAGCGCCGACAATCTCGAAACGCTCAAGAAATTTTCGATCGAGGCCTGCCGCAATGCCTTCCCGGTGGCGACCGCCGACAAGAAAGTCATTAAGGCCTATGACGTCGCCATCCCGGTCGTCGGCCTGTCCAACCGCACCAGCTACGTCATCGCCCCCGACGGCCGGATCGTGATGGTCCACAGCGATATGGATTATAAGGATCATGTCTCCAAGACGCTCGCCGCGGTGCGGGCGCTCAAGCGCTGATGGCCGCCGCGGTCGCGGTCTCGGTTTCTTAACCCCCGCAGTCTTACTTTCCCCTTGATTGTGGGGGGAAATGTCATGCGCCTGGTTCGTTTCAGCTCGGTTTGCCTGGCTGCGGTCTTGCTGGTCGGATGCGGCGGCAAGGGTCAGGTTTATGATCGCCCGCCCGAGCAGGTCCGCGACTTGATGCGCACCGTCGAAATCCCGCTCTACGTGTTCGGCAGCAGTGCCGAGACCGACTCGAGCGTCGACGCGTCGGACCCGGCGAAAATGGTGTGGAAGATCACCGCCAATGGCAGCAATCTGATAAAGGTTATCGCGTCGATCGCGCCCGAGGATACGACCAAGACCCGCGTCGATGTCGATATCGAAGGTGCCAGCGGTGGCAAATATGGCGACATCGAGGCGGGCCTCAAGACAGCGCTGGGGGTCAAGAATATATAGCTCGTGACGATGCGCGAGCCAATCGATTCCACGCTCGACGGCCGCCGGTTCGACATCACCGCGACCTATCCGGCAATGATGTCGGCGACGATGGTTAACGCCAATAAACTGTCCCCCCAAACCCACCCGGCGCAGCGTTAACCACCTATAATATCGTCCCTTCATCGCAGGATTGGCCTCGCTTCGTCGGAAACAACGGACCCTGAACCGCAGCCGACCGGTTGGTTGGTCATGATGAACATGAACCTCTTGAATCGTTCGGGCCTCGCCGCGATTGCCGCAGCGACTGCCTTCATTGCCACCCCCGTGCTGGCGCAGGACGCCATGCCGGTCGCCGCCGAACCAGCGCCGATCGTCGCCGACGCCCCGCTGCCCAGCGAACCGGCCCCGACGCCGACGCCGGAAGTGACCAGCGAACCCGCAACGCCGGCCCCGGTCGCGACCAAGTCAGTCAGGGCAGCCAAGCCCGCGGATCGTACTGTTCTGACCGCTGTTGCAGCGCCGACGATCGTCCGCACTGCCGCGCCGATTGCCGCCACGGCCCCGGTTGCAGCGCCGACTGCCCCGGTTGTTGCACCCGCTGATCCGGCGATGGTCGCGCCGCTCCCCGAGCCGGTCGCTGCCGCGCCAGTCGCGCCGGTTGAGACCGCCAGCAACGATGATCTGCTGCCGATCGCCGGTGCTGCCGGTCTCGGCATCCTGGCCCTCGCCGGAGCAGGCTTCGCAATGCGTCGCCGTCGCCGCGATGACGACGTGATTGCCGAGGACGAGTGGGTCGAACCGGAATATGTCGCTGCCGCACCCGTCGCCACCGCGCCAATCTCGGCCTTTGCCTGGAGTGATAAGCCTGCCGCGACCGCACCTGTCGCTGCCGCCACTGGCCTCAGCCGGATCGAGGCCGCCAAGCGCGGACCGACCCCGGACAATCCATCGGCCTCGCTCAAGAAGCGGCTCTCTCGCGCAGCCTTCTTCGACCAGCGCGAGCGGGCAGTGGCAGCGGGAACAGCGGTTCCGGTATCCCCAATGGCCGGCCTGCCCAACTCGCTGGCCCGCGCCGAGGCACCGACCCGTCGCGCCGCACCGACGCTTGGAATGGGCTTCAACCGCCGCTTCCAGCCGGCGTAACCTTCCGCGAGCCTGCCTGGTGCAGGCCAGTAACCAGTGTTCACCGCCGTCCCTCCCACCGAGGGGCGGCGGTGTCGTCTTGGCCGCGCGGCGGAAACGCGATAGGCTGGGTCCCAAGGGCATTTCGCCCGGCAATCGAGGAGCGAGACCATGGCCAAGGGACAGATGAAATCGAGCAAGGAAGCACGCAAGCCGAAGGCCGAGAAGAAGAAGACGATCGCCGCCAATCCGTCGACCAAGACCGGATCGAGCGGGCTCGAGAACCTCAAGAACTGAGCGCTGCTGCTGCCATCTGCCGGATCCTGGTCGACGCGGATGCCTGTCCGGTCAAGGACGAGGTGTATCGTGTCGCCTATCGCCGCGGGGTCGCGGTCAAAATCGTCTCTAACACCCGGATGCGGATCCCCGATCATCCGTTGATCGAACGGGTAATTGTGTCCGACGCGTTCGACGCCGCCGACGACTGGATCGCCGAGGCCGCCACCCCGAGCGACGTGGTGATTACCGCCGACATCCTGCTCGCCGACCGCTGCCTCAAGGCGGGGGCGGCGGTGATCTCGGGCAACGGCAAGCCGTTCACTGCGGCGAGCATCGGCAGCGCCATCGCGACCCGGGCGATCATGGCCGATTTGCGCGCCGGCGGTGACCAGATCGGCGGCCCGGCGGCATTCACCAAAGCCGACAAAAGCCGCTTCCTCCAAGCGCTCGACGAGGCGCTCGCCAGGCTGGCGCGTTAGGGTGGGGTCAGGTTAGCGCGGGGCAGCGGATCGGGCTGAAACTGATTAGCTGTCGCCCCAATCTTCACAAATGTTCACAGTGACCAAGAGCCTTCCGCCAAAGCGGGCTTCGGTCGAGATCGGCTGACTGCGCATCACCAGCTTGGACGAAATCAAATCCTACTAGTCAAGGGGTGGACCCTTTTTGACAATCTTAGCGCGAAATCGTATCAAGAACGCATGGCACAAATGAACGTCTCGATCCCCGACAAGCTCAAGGGCTGGGCCGAATCTCGCGTCGCCGAAGGGCGCTACAGCAGCACCAGCGACTACGTCCGCGACTTGGTGCGTCGTGATCAGGAGGCCGAGGAGGCGCGGCGGCGGTTGATCGCGGCGATCGACGAGGGGCTGGCGTCGCCAGAAACTGACACGACGATCGACAATATCATCGCGCGTGGTCGCAAGCGGAACGGTCTCGATTGAGGCTCGTCCTTCGCGCCGCGGCGGTCGGCGATCTGGACTCGATCTTTGACTACGGCGTGGCGACGCACGGCGCCGACACCGCAGGCGCGTATGTCAGAAACATCGAAGCAGTGATGGATCGGCTCCTGGTTCATCCGGCGCTTGGCGCGGCACGCGATTTGCGCCCCGGCCTTCGCTCGATCGCAGCCGGCGAGCACCGCATCTATTACCGCATCGAAGGCGAAGCGATCATTGTCGCGCGCGTGCTGCACAAGGCGATGGATATGGAGCGGTGGGTTTGAAGCGTGGGGATTAACAACGCTGCGACGGCGCGCGATGCGGTCATCGCGGGCGCCGCCGAGCGCGTCAAAAGGTCCAGCTGAACGCGACCGCCCAGCCCACCGACATGGCGAACATCGCGAGGCCCGCCACCCATTGTACCAGGCGATGGCGGACGAAGATCGCGACCAAAGCGACGCTCAGGAACGGCAGGTTGGCGAGCGCCTGCTGGACGAACAATTCGGGGTGCGGGGTGCGCAGATAATCGGCGGTTGAGACGATGAACAGCAATACCAGCGCGGCATAGGTGCCGTAGAACAAGCGGTGGTTGGCCCAGTAAATCGTCTCGAGGTCGATCTCGCTTTCACTCTCGCTGGCCGGCGCGATCTCGGGCGAGACCGCGACGCAGAACAGATAGATCAGCACCGCCGAGACGAAGAACAGGGTGACCATCGCCAGGTCGATCCCCTTGGTGTCGCGATAATCCCACAGCGCCAGCCAGCAGATGTAGACCTGCGTCGCGGCATTGAGCATCGCCAGGCCGAGCAACCCCGGCCGCCGCACCCGCCGCCGCTCAACCAGCATCCGCCCTGCGCTGGTCAGCACCTGCGACAGCGCGAGCGCGTAGACGAAGGAGAGCAGGATCAGGAGGAAATCGAATGCGGCCATGGGGTGTTAGGCGCGGGGGAGGGGGGAGGCGTCAAGGGGGGTGGGGTGGTTGAAAAAAGTGTCGTGTGCCCGGCATTGGTGTCCCCGGGTTGTGTCATTATCACCTCAAATCTCTTACAACATCCGTATGCCGAGTGGAAAGTATTGCTCGCCACGTGTCACAACGCTTCTTTAATTTCCACCAGCGAAATTCAACGAAACGCCATTTTTGTTGAAACTCAGGTTGCAACGTTCAACGGTTGCATATATTCAACAAACTCCGCTTTTGGTTGAAACCTTGAACGGCACCTTCAACGGAGTTGAATATGGATCGTCAGGGTTTTGGACGGGAATCGACGGGCCAACTAATTCCGACGATTGCAGGACGAAAGGCTTTCGTCCCCAATTTTCTTCCTCCAGCGAACATCGACGTTGAACCGTTTATCGGACCGCTAACGCGCGCGACGCAAGCTGTTGGTGAATTGAAAGGAATAGGCCGCACAATCGCTAATCCGCTGCTGCTTATTCGACCCCTGCAAAGGCGGGAGGCGGTATCATCCTCAAGTATGGAAGGCACATATACGACGCTGTCAGATCTGTTTCTTTTTGAAGCTGGCGCAGCAAAAAGCACGGCCCGGACGGACAATCGCGAAGTTTTTAATTATGTTCGAGCGTTAGAGGCGGCGATTGAGGGTCTCGAAAAATTACCAATTTCGAGCCGCCTAATTCGGGATGCTCACCGAATTTTGCTTACTGGAGTAGCAAGACATCGAGGAGCGTCAGTGGAAGCCGGAGAGCTGAAGCAAGATCAAAACTGGATTGGGGGAACCGGCCGCATTGAGACGGCACGCTTCATACCGTCCCCGCCCGGCCATACGGCTGACGCGCTTGATGCATTGATGGCATATATCAATCGAGAAGACCGGGCAGAAGCGTCGCCACTTATCGATGCCGCACTCGTTCATTATCAGTTCGAGGCCATCCATCCGTTCGCTGACGGAAACGGCAGGGTGGGAAGGATGCTGATTTCCCTGATGCTTATTGAAAACGGGACTCTACCTCAGCCTCTCCTCTACCTGAGTCCGTATCTGGAACGGCACAAAGATCGCTATATTGATCTAATGTTTGCCGTCTCAAGAGATGGGCTTTGGGAGAATTGGATTTTCTTTTTTCTGGAAGCGGTTGCAGCATCTGCGCAAGATACAATTACAGTCGTCGAACGCCTTCAAGATCTGCATCGCGAGTATCGCGAGCGACTTCAAATGGCACAAAGTTCCGCGTTAGCACTACGAATCGTTGATTTGGCATTCGAACGCCCCGCGCGAATTGTGAGCGACATCGCAGCCCAATTGGGTGTAACTTATCAAGGTGCAGCGAACAACGTCGCAAAGCTGGTCAAAGCAGGCATCGCCGAGGAAGTAAATTCGCACCCGAAGGTTATTGTTTTCCCAGAAATTCTAAACGCGCTTCGTTTAGACATATAATAATCGGAAACATACGTAACTTGGATGCAGGGAAATGAACGCGCCTCTCTGCAGCGAGGCTATAAGCACGACGCCGCCGAATGACGGAGAGGGCATGTCTAAGATGTGCGCAAAGGCAGCTAATATGACATTCGCCTCTACGCCCCCATCCGTTCCAACGTCGTCCTATTCCGCACCAGCCACTCCGACTTTGTGTCATCCGAAAAATCCACCTCCTTCAGCGTCACCAGCCTCCGCCCATCGCGCACCGTCGTCAGGCGGATCGTCGCGGGGCGGTCGTCGTCGGTGGCTTGCTCGGTCTCGACCAAGGTCCAGTGGGTGGCGTCCTTGCTTGCGCCGCCGAGCGTCAGTGCAGCGGTGGCGAGTTCGGGTTTGCGGCCCTTGCGGAAGGTGGCGGTGGTTTCATTGGTGCCGTTGAGCAGCGACACGCTGGTGATGCGGACGATCCGGGCGCTCTTGTTAGAAGAATTTGGGGGCCCGTCGTCGAAGTCGGCGGTGCGGATCATGGTGACGCCGTCGCCGCCATCGCGGACCGAAACCTCGACCGGGAGGCCGAACCATTTGTCGGCCTGGTAATCACGATATTCCAGCTTGCCGCGCCACTCGCCGACCAAGGACTGGCGCGCTGTCGCGACGGTTAGCGGGACGGTGACGGGCGCAGCTGGCGCTGCCAGCGCGGCGGCGGCGAGGAGGGCGATCATGACGCGGGTGCGTCCTTGACCTCGACCAGCAATATCTTGATGGGCGTGGTGCCGATATTCTCGGTATCGTGGAGCGGCGCGGGGTCGCCCCAGCTGGTGTCGCCAGCTTTTTCCTCGAAATCCAGGTGGCGGCCGTCGGGGAAATGGACCCGCAGCGTGCCGCCGGCGATGACGTGGGCGACGCGCCTGGGGTGGGTGTGGCGGTGGTCCCGCTTGCCGGGGAGCAAAGTATATTCGAGCACGCGGACGCGGTCGTTCTCCAGCACCAGGCGGAAGTTGTCGGGCGATGCGGTCAGGGCATCGACCTGAGACGCGGGCGCGGAAGGCGGTTGTGGCGTGGTGCCGGGGGCAGTGGGCGCTTGCATGGCGAGTGCGGCGGCGAGGAAGGCGGGGGCGGTGAGGAAAGCGGGGGCGGGCATCGTCAGCATCCCGCGGGGACGCATTTGCGGGGGACGAAGCCGGCCGTGCCGCCTTCGAGCAGCCCCGCCGCCGCGGCGAGCACGCCGGTCTCGGCGCGCCACGCGAGGTAGCGATCGTAATGGTCGAACGTGTCCCATTGCTCGGTCAGGACGATGGTCGAGCGGTCCTGGTCGAGCCAAGAGTCGAGGCCGCGGCAGCCGTCATAGGCGCGGGTTTCGGGCAGCACCGCCTTGAGCGTGGCGAGCAGTTCGTCGAGCTTGCCCGGGGCGGCGTGGAATTCGGCGATGATTGTGACGGGCATGGCGGCTGGTCCTTTGGTTGTACGCGGTTGAACACTTGGTTGTGCGCGGTTGAACACGGTCAGGAGCGCCATGCGGCGGCGGTCAGTCGGTTGCTTACCCCTTTGGCGCGGTCGCCTTGGGCGCAGGCTTCTTGGCCAGATGCGCGGCGATCTGGCGGTCGAGGTCGGCGATTCGCTGGCGCTCGGCCGAGACGCCGGGCAGCCCCTTGAGGCGACAGGTCGCCCACAAGGTGCGGCGTTCGGATTCGAGTGCCTTGAGATAGAGGTCGGCCATCAATCGTGCTCGCGGTCGCCGGCGCCGATGTAGAGCTCGTTGCCGCCGTCGCGGTAGAGTTGGGACATGGCGGCCATTCCGGCTTCGGCTTCGGCTTCCCCCATCACCGTTCGGGCTGAGCTTGTCGAAGCCCTGTCTTTCTGCGCGTCATCAGCAAGCAAGGACAGTCCTCCGACAGGCTCAGGACGAACGGATGTGGGGTTGGCTGCGGCGAAATCGCGGACCTCTTGCGAGATCTTCATCGAGCAGAATTTGGGGCCGCACATGCTGCAGAAGTGGGCCGACTTGGCGCCTTCCGCGGGGAGGGTCTGGTCGTGATATTGCTCGGCCGTGTCGGGGTCCAATGACAGGTTGAACTGGTCGCGCCAGCGGAAGTCGAAGCGGGCGCGAGACAGAGCATCGTCGCGCATCTTCGCGGCGGGGTGGCCCTTGGCGAGATCGGCGGCGTGGGCGGCGAGTTTGTAGGTCACCACCCCGACCTTGACGTCGTCGCGGTCGGGCAGGCCGAGATGCTCCTTGGGGGTGACGTAACACAGCATCGCCGTGCCGAACCAACCGATCATCGCCGCGCCGATCCCGCTGGTGATATGGTCGTAGCCGGGCGCGATGTCGGTGGTGAGCGGGCCCAATGTATAGAAAGGTGCCTCGCCGCAGGACTCCAGCTGCTTTTCCATGTTGACCTTGATCTTGTGCATCGGGACGTGGCCCGGGC
>ENA-OFDP01000474-OFDP01000474.1-metagenomes-genome-assembly--contig:-NODE-474-length-18054-cov-5.691538_pt1 | contig 18054 bp, 18 predicted proteins | sample MGYA00153389_OFDP01 | MGnify analysis MGYA00153389 | reverse complement strand
CGTCTGCCTTCAAGCGAAAATCCGAGAGCTCTTCAGCGCGTTGCGGCGTTACCGCCATTGCATCAGTCGGAATAATTGAAGCATCAACAATGTGCATCGGATTAACAAGGGGGACACCCCCCGCCACGTAATCCGCTTTATGAAGGCTGCTACCAAATGGCCCTGTCTTGAAGCTTGCATGTTCTCCAAGCTTCGCAGCCTCCCACTCCTCCGGGATCACGCCCACCTCGGTCTGCTTGTAGCCGGGCCGCACCGCGCTCATGCGAAGCCCATCCGCTCCAGATGCGCAGCGACCTTGCCCTCCAGTTCCGTCACGCGCTCCGCGAGTCTCGGCAGCGGTGCAGTGTAGCGCTCGCCCAGCTCCTTCACCCGCCGCGTCAGCCCCTGCGCCACCCGCGACGTTTCACCCGCGATGCGTGCCTCAAGGCTGCCCATCCACTTGTCATCGACGACGAGGGTCTTCACCTCAGCCTCGGTGAGCTTGGGGTAGCGATTATAGGCGAGATCATCGAGCACGGTCTCGGCGTCCTTGATCGCCTTCTTGCACGGCTCGAGGGTGCGCTTGATCAGATCGTCGACCAGTTTCTCAAGGTCCGAGCGGGTGATCGTCTCGACCAGATGGAGCGGCGTGGTCGCACCGCCTTCCATCCGCGCGGTGATGAACGGCTGGTTGATCTCGGTGGTCTGCGCCGACGAGAGCTCGATCTTGGCCTTCTCGGCGGCTTCCTTGAGCCGCTGGAGCGCGAGGCGATCGGTCTTGAGGTCAATGCCTTCCTTGGCCTTGAACTTGTCGGCCAGGAACTCGACGATCTTGGCGTCGAAATCTTCACCGCCCAAGAAGGTGTCGCCGTTGGTCGACTTCACTTCAAACACGCCGTCGCCAATCTCGAGGATCGAGACGTCGAACGTGCCGCCGCCAAGATCGTAGACCGCGATGGTCTTGCCGTCGTTCTTGTCGAGGCCATAGGCCAACGCCGCAGCAGTCGGCTCATTGATGATGCGAAGCACTTCGAGACCGGCGATTTGCCCGGCGTCCTTGGTCGCCTGGCGCTGGGCGTCGTTGAAGTAAGCCGGGACGGTGATCACCGCCTGGGTGACCGTCTCACCGAGATAGGCCTCGGCGGTTTCCTTCATCTTCTGAAGCGTGAAGGCCGAAACCTGCGACGGGCTGTAATCCTTGCCCCCGGCCTGGACCCACGCGTCGCCATTGGCGCCCTTGACGATCTTGTAGGGCACCAATTCGGTGTCCTTCTTGGTGATCGGGTCGTCGAACCGGCGACCGATCAGCCGCTTGACCGCAAAGATCGTATTGTCGGGGTTGGTCACCGACTGGCGCTTGGCCGGCTGACCGATCAGGCGCTCGCCGTCCTTGGTGAAGGCGACTACCGACGGGGTAGTGCGCGCGCCTTCCGAATTTTCGATCACCTTGGGCTTGCCGCCCTCCATCACTGCAACGCAGCTGTTGGTGGTGCCAAGATCGATCCCGATCACTTTTGCCATATTCATCGCCCTCTAAAAGTCCCGACGGCCGCACCGATTGATGCGCCCGCGTCTTGAATGATTACTGGCGATATAGGGGTGGGTTTTCAGGCGACAAGGGCAGCAGTGCGACCTTACGGCATCGCCATCCCGCCATTCACGTGCAGCGTCTGGCCGGTGACGTAGCCCGCCTCCCTCGACGCGAGGTAGACCACCGCCGCCCCGATGTCCTCCCCGGTGCCCATCGCGCCCGACGGGATCCGCGACAGGATGGCGGCCTGCTGGGCCTCGGTAAGCGCGTCGGTCATCGCCGAGGTCATGAACCCGGGGGCGACGCAATTGGCGGTCACGCCGCGGCTGGCAAGCTCCTGCGCCACCGCCTTGGTCATGCCTTCGAGCCCGGCCTTCGAGGCGACGTAATTGGCCTGCCCCGGATTGCCGGTCTGCCCGACCACCGACGTGATTGAAATGATCCGCCCGAAGCGCGCCTTCATCATCGGCCGCGCCGCGCTGCGCATCAGGCGGAAGGCGGCGGCGAGGTTGATCGCCAGCACCTCGTCAAACTCCTCATCCTTCATCCGCATCAACAGATTGTCGCGCGTCACGCCGGCATTGTTGACGAGAATATCGAGCTTGCCGCCAAGCGCCTCGACCGCGCGGGGCACCAGTTGATCGACCTCGGCCGGATCGCCAAGGTTGCAAACCAGCGCCACATGATGCCCGCCAAGCTCCTGTGCGAACGCCTCGAGCTTAGCCGCGTTCGAACCCGACAAAGCGAGGCGCGCGCCTTGCGACGACAGCGAGTGAGCGATCGAACTTCCCAGTCCGCCCGAAGCTCCAGTGACCAGCGCGGTCATTCCCGACAAATCGAACATCATGCAATCTCCTTCGCCAGCGCTTCGATATCCTCGATCGTCACCAAGCTCGTCACCTTGGCATCGGGGGCGGTGCGCTTGACCATCGGGCCGAGCACTTTGCCACCCAGCTCGACGAACTCCTCGACCCCTGCCGCCGCCATGTTGGCCACGCTCTCCCGCCAGCGGACCATGCCAGTGACCTGCTCGACAAGTTGGTCGCGGATGCGGTCGGGGTCTGCCACGGGTACTGCGGTAACATTCGCGTAAAGCGGAACCCCCGGCGCCTTCACATCGGTCCGCCCGAGCGCATCGGCCATGGCGTCGGCTGCGGGTTGCATCAGCGGGCAGTGGAACGGCGCCGAAACGGGCAGCAGGATCGCGCGCTTGGCCCCCATATCCTTGGCGATCTCGATCGCGCGATCGATCGCCCCTTTGTGGCCCGAGATGACGACCTGGCCCGGATCATTGTCATTGGCGACGGTGCACACTTCACCTTGCGCCGCGGCGTCGGCGATCTTCTGCGCCAGCGCCAGATCGGCCCCGAGCAACGCGGCCATCGCGCCAATGCCGACCGGCACCGCCGCCTGCATCGCGCGCCCACGCAGCTTGAGCAATTTGGCCGTGGTCGGCAGGTCGAACGACCCGGCCGCACACAAAGCCGAATATTCGCCCAGGCTGTGCCCGGCGACGAATTGTGCGGCTTTTTCGAGCGAAACCCCGCCCTCGCGGGTCAGCGCCGCGAACACCGCCAGTGCATTCGCCATGATCGCCGGCTGGGCATTTTCGGTCAGCTTGAGCTCATCCTCTGGCCCGTCGCGCATCAGGCGAAAGAGGTTCTGGCCAAGCGCCTCGTCGACAGCCTCGAACACGTCGCGCGCGGCTCGGCTCGCCTCGGCCAGCGCGGCTCCCATGCCGACTGCCTGGCTGCCCTGTCCCGGGAAAATAAAGGCGCGCATTGATGCTCCTGTTGCTCTAGCGTTCGCCGCGCGGACTAGGCCGCTCGCGCTTCCGTGCCAAGCCTTTCGGGGGATCAATGACTGAAGGAACCAACCAGCGGATGCTGGGGCCGTGGATGACCTTGTCACTGGTCATCGGCAGCATCATCGGCACCGGGATTTTCCTGCTGCCCGTCGCGCTCGCGCCATTGGGGGCGAGCGTTCCGATCGGCTGGCTGGTGAGCGGCATCGGGGTGATGGCGATTGCGTATTGCGCCTCGCGGATCGTCAGTCCCGAAGGCGGCGGGCTCCAGGCCTATGTCGAACAAGAGCTTGGGATGACGGTAGGATTCCTCGTCACCTGGATGACGTGGTGCGCGACGTGGATCGGAACCCCGGCCGTCGGACTAGCCGTTGCGACCTCGTCCGCCCGGATATTCCCGGCTCTTGGCGGTCACGACTTGTTGATCGCCTTTGGCTCGATGCTGGTCATTCTCGCGCTCAACTTGCGCGGCGTCCGGGTGGTTGGTGAATTCACCTTGGTAACGGTGCTGATCCGCCTGTTCCCGCTCCTCGCGGTGATCACGATCGCGGCCCTGCTATTTGTGCAAGGTCAGCCGATACAGGCGATCGACCAGCCGCCGGCAACGCTCGGCAATGTCGCAACCGCGGCGGCCTTGTGCCTGTTCGCGCTGACCGGGTTCGAATTTGCGCTCTCGCCGGTCGGCAAGATCCGCAATCCGGAGCGCAACCTTGTGCGCGGGCTGCTGGTCGGGGTCGTGCTGGTGGCGATCATCTACCTTGCGACGACGGTGTCGCTCAGCCTGATCGTCCCGAATAGCGAGATCGCCAAATCCAGCGCGCCCTTTGCCAATGCCATCGCGGCGCATTGGGGCGAAGGGGCGGCAATGGCAGCCGCCGGTGCGATCGCGATCAGTGCTATCGGGGCGCTCATTCCGGCGACGCTGGCGGTGGGTGAGACGCTGTACTCGATGGCCTTGCGCGGCGATGTGCCGCGCGCGTTCACCAGCACCAATCGCTATAACGCGCCCTACCTTGCGCTGATCGTCGGCGTTGGACTGTCGTCGTCATTGCTGTTGCTCAACGCCAGCAAGGGGACGGCCGGACTGTTTATCTTCATCACCCTGCTCGCGTCGGATGCGGTGCTCTACCTCTATGCCGCCGCGACCATCGCCGCAGCGATCAAAGATCGTCGGGCGACCACGACGCTCGCCGCGACAATCGGCATCGCCTTCGTCCTGTTCGCCTTTTACGGGTCGGGACGGACGTCGTTCCTGATGTCGTTCGGATTGGTCATCACAGGGGTGCTGGTCCACCTGCTCAAGCGCGCGCGCGGCTCCAGCCCGGTGCTGGCGACCGATCCAGCCGTGCCTCGGGAATAAACCCGCGTAGTTTCTGCGCGAACGACCGCAGGCAAACCTCGCTGGTGCCAAGCGGGCCGGCGACGTAGCTGGCCGATCCCATTCCGGCCTGTACCCGAGCGATCAGCTCGGTGTCTTCGTCGTTGACCCGCCGATTGATCCGCCAGTTGAGGTATCGCGCCGCTTTCATCTCGCGACGCGCATCAGGCAGCGCGTAACTGATCTCGCGGATCACCGTCTCGGTCGCGCTGACCGGGATGAACTGCATGAAATCGACTTGATCAGGATAAATGTCGAACGCGACGTTGGGGAACAGCTTGTAATATAGCCACTTCTTGCGGTGCGTCTGCGGAAGGTGCGTCGCCTCGGGCAGGAAGCGCTGATAGGCCCGCTCGCTGACATTGTCCGAAATGTCGTCGCGAAGCTCGCCCTCCATCCGGTCGACCTCGTCGCGCGCCTCGATCTTGTATGACCGCCCGAACAAGCGGCTCAACCCCGGATGGCCGATCGGGATATGCAGCCCGTCCGAATAATTGTCGGCAATCGTCTTCCAGTTGAGCGCGCGCGGTCGGCTGGTCACCCGCCCGATCGCCCGCAATTCCTCGAACCGGTAGGGCGCGACCTCGGCTTCATAGGGTTCCATCATCTCGGCCACCGAGGGCGCGCCAGGCTCAAGCGTCACGAACAAAAAACCGTGCCACCGTTCCAACGCGACCGGAGCCAGCCCAAGCTGCGCCGGATCGAGCCCCGGATATTCTGCGCGATGCGGCACCCCGACCAGGTCGCCCGCCCGGCTATATGACCAGGCGTGATACGGGCATGTCAGCACCTTGGCGCACCCGCCGGTCCCGTCGACCAACCGCGATCCACGATGGCGACAGACATTGGCGAAAGCGCGCGCCTGACCATCGTCCCCGCGAATGACAATCACGCTCTCGCCAAGATACTCAAAGCTCCGCCAATCGCCGGGCGCGGCAATCTCACTCTCGTGGCAAACCACCTGCGGCGCGGCGCGAAGAAATGCCGACTTCTCCGCTTCGAGGAATTCGGGATCGTGATATAACCAGCCCGGCAGGCTCATCCCGTCGAGCGGATCGGCTGCCGGAGCCGCGTGAAGCTGTGTCGCCATGGCCGGGACTTGCCATTTCCGTCGTCATGCGGCAATGGGTCGCGAGCCGTCGGGTTCGCCCGGCCGCTTTACCTCGAACGAAAGCCGGAGGGGCGCTCGCACGGTGCGGCGTCAGCAATCGGCCAACATAGGTGCATGTAACATGCCGCTTTACGAGCATGTTTTCCTTGCGCGTCAGGATCTGGCCCAGGCCCAGGTCGACGCGATTTCGGAAAACGCTACCAAGATCCTCACCGACAATGGTGGGAAGGTCGTCAAGGCCGAAACGTGGGGCCTCAAGAGCCTCGCCTACCGCATCGCCAAGAACCGCAAGGCGCATTACGTCATGCTCGAAATCGACGCCCCTGCGGCGGCGGTGGCCGAGCTCGAGCGCCAGACCGGGATCAGCGAAGACATCATCCGTTATATGACCATCCGCGTCGACGCCCATGAAGATGGCCCGTCGGCGATGATGCGTCGTTCCGAGCGCAGCGATCGCGACCGCGGCGACCGCGGCGATCGTGGACCGCGCCCGGACCGCGGCGACCGTCCCGATCGCGGTGATCGCCCCGACCGCGGCCCGCGCCGCGACGAAGAAGTGGAGGCTTAACCCATGGCACGAGCATTTTTCCGCCGCCGCAAGAGCTGCCCGTTCTCGGGCAAGGATGCGCCCGTCATCGATTACAAGGACGTCCGCCTGCTTCAGGGCTTCGTCTCCGAGCGGGGCAAGATCGTCCCCAGCCGCATCACCGCGGTATCCACCAAGAAGCAGCGCGAGCTGGCCAAGGCGATCAAACGCGCCCGCCACATCGGCCTGCTTCCGTACATCGTTAAGTAGGGAGTAGGACCATGGACGTAATCCTGCTCGAACGCGTCGAGAAGCTTGGCCAGATCGGTGATGTCGTCACCGTGAAGAATGGCTTCGCGCGCAATTTCCTGCTGCCGAACAAGAAGGCGCTTCGGGCCAACGAAGCCAACCGTAAATTGTTCGAGGTCAATCGCACCAAGATCGAATCCGACAACGCATCGCGTCGGACCGATGCCGAAGGAGCCAAGACTGGCGTCGACGGCAAGACCGTGCAGCTGATCCGCCAGGCATCGAACACCGGCCAATTGTACGGCTCGGTTTCGGCGCGTGACATTGTCGAGGCATTGGATGCCGACGGCGCCAAAGTGACCAAGAGCCAGATCGTGCTCGACCGCCCGATCAAGGCGATCGGCATGCATGAGGTTCGCGTCGTCCTCCACCCGGAGGTCACCGCCAACGTCAAGGTCAACGTCGCCCGCAGCCCCGAGGAAGCCGACCTGCAAGCCCAGGGCGTCGACGTCATGGCGCAGATGTTCGAGCGCGACACCGCGAGCTTCACCGAGGAGTTCGACCCCAATGCCGAGCCGGGCGAATTGCCCAAGGAAGATGGCGACGACGCCGCTCCCGCAGCTCCGGCCAAGGCAGACGCCGACGGCGAGGCTGAGGCTGAAGCTCCGGTCGAGGACGAGTCGACGACCGACGCGTAACCGCTTTGATCGACCAACCAAGCAGCGGTCGCTGGGCGAGAGTCCGGCGGCCGTTTGCATTTGCGCCGAGCGGTTGGTCGCATCACGGAACAGCACGTCACTCCGACAGTTTGATCCTTGTCGAGCGAGGGGCTGACGAGAAGGTGTGTAATGAGCGAACAGAACAACCAGAATAGCGTTGGGCAGTCGGGCCTCGACTAGGAAACCGAACTCCGCAACAGCGAGAACGAAACCGGCGAGCAGGCCCAGCAGCAGCCGCAAGCCGGCCATCAGCAGCAGCCCGTCGGCCAGTCCGACACACTGACCAAACCGCAGGACAATTTCGCCGCCGACAAGCAGGACAGCGAAGGCGGTTCGGGGTTCGTCGGATCGTCCGACGACAAGTCGAGCGACTATCTCACCAAGGGCGAACAGCCTGAATTCGCTCCCGAAGGCCAGGGCGCGAGCAACGCCGGCAGTGCCGACATCGAAACGGGCCAATCGGCCAACATCGATTCGACCCTCGACGATGGTGCCGACACCAGCCGCTAAGCTGGCCAATCACTAACCAGCGCCGCGCTTCCTCCCCGGAGGCGCGGCGTTTTGTTAGGCGGCCGCGGGGGTGAGCATCTTGGTTTCGCGGGCAATGTTGGCGGCGAAGCTGGGCCGCGACAGGATCGCCTGGGTGTAGGAGATCGTCCTCGGATAGCGCGCTGGATCGATCGCCAGGTTCATGTGGCCGAAGTTCGCAAACGGACTGGCGACCGATAGATCGGCCAACGTCAGCCGATCGCCGACGAGGTAGCCGCTGTCGGGGATCACGCTTTCCAGATAATCGAGCAAGGCCGGAAGGTCGTCGCGCTCTGCCGCGTCCGCCGCGGCAAGGTCGCCTTCACGGCCGAGGAAGCGCGGTGCGACGACGCGGTTGAAGAACATCTTGGCCCCGCAGGCGAACAATATGGTGTCCGACCATTCATCGAACCACACCACCTTGCCGCGCTCCTGCGGGTCGCTCGGGATTAGCGGCGGATCAGGATATTTGGCCTCGAGATAATGGATGATCGCCGACGAATCGGCGAGCGCATAGTCGCCATCGACCAAGGCCGGCATCTTGCCGAACGGGCTGGCCGCGCGGAAATCGGGATTGGGATCGTTGATCCCAACCGGCCTGATCTCGATGTCGATGCCCTTCTCGCTGCAATAAGCCGCAACTTTGCGCACGAATGGCGAAATTGTCGTCCCGTAGAGGATCATCAAGCAGTTCCTTGTTTCGCGGCGAATGTTCACAAATGTTCACACTCACCATGAGGGCGTTCATTTGACCTAGCGGATGCGATAATAGTCCGCCACGCGGTCGAGCGCGAGGGTCAGCACCAATTTTCCCGCACGCGCCGGCCAGCCAAGCGCGGTCTCGGCATCGCGCATCCCCTCGCCCGCGCACACGATCCGCCACAAGATGTCGGCCAGCCCGGGCCCGGCGGCGTCGATCGCCTTGGCGAAACGCGCCTTGGCGTCGATCTGCGCCCCGCTGAGGTCAGGCGCGAGTCCCGCCCCGCCGCGACCGCGCGCGACGGGCGCGGCGTCCCACGCCATCGTCACCCGCTGCGACAATAAGCCGCGCTCATAATCGAGCCGCAGCCGCTCGCCCGCGTCATACTGGCGCTGGGTGAGATGGCCGCGTGCGAACAGCCAGCCGAGGGGCGATTCGGCGAGGTTGACGGTCACCGATCGCGCGGGCCGCGCCCTGGTCACGGCATTGGCCGGGGTTTCGCGATCGCGCGGATCGAGGGTGCGTTCGCTAAGCAGGCGGCGATTTGAATGCATGCGTGTCTCCAATACTCCGAGTCGTTTTCATCTTGCCACAACGGCAAATCTGTAGGACAGCAAAAAACCACATGGGTTCGCTCGGAGTTTGACAATGATCACCAGCATCCGCGAAGTTCGCCGCGCCAAGAAGATGACCCTCGACGATGTCGCCAAGGCCTGCGTGCCGCCGACCACGCCGCAAACCGTCGGTCGGCTGGAGACCGGGACGCGCACCGTATCGGTCGGCTGGCTCAACCGCATCGCCGCCGCACTGGGGGTCGACGCCGCCGATCTGGTGACCAACCCCGACAGCAACGAGATCAAGGTGGTTGCGATCCTCGGCGCCAACGGCCAGGTCAACGCGCCGCGCAAGGCGACCTTGGTGGTGCCGCCCAAGCCCGCCGTGGGGCTGGTCGGGCTGACGGTTGCGGCAAGCGTCGGCGATTATCGCGCCGGCGACGAAATCTGGTGCGAACCGCTCGACCCAGAAGGCTACGGCCGAGCCCTCAACCGCGACGTCATCGTTCCGCGCCCGGCGGGGCGGTTTTTGTTCGGGCGGCTGATCGGGCGGGAGGACGGGCGGTTGCAACTTCTGCCCCCGGGCGCTGGCGGGCGGCAGCAAGTGGTGACCGATCCGCCGTGGGTGGCGATGGCGGTGAAGTTGGTGCGGAGTTTGTAGGGGGGGGCTGATTCATGCCAAGCAAACCCGATCTGCTGATCGCTGTTTTGGCCGCTTTGGTTGGGGGCACCGCCAACGCTAAGCCAATGGGATGTCATTGGATCGACGGACGGCTAACGCTTGGAAACGGTACACCTGCTATCCGCATTTGGCCGCGAGGCACTCACCGGCTGCTTGGTGTTACGACCGCCGATAGTAAGCCGGAATCTCGCAAAGCCTTACCCGCTGCTCTGTGGACGTTCCTTCATCACAACCGAACAACCCGCGTTTGGGGTTCATTCAAGGTCTGTCCGATTGCTGCGGACCGCCGAGGTTGGATGCGGCCCGTAACTGTAATCGCTGTTCGTAACCTAGAGCTTCGATCCTAACGTCCTGCTTCGTTCAGATTCTCTTTTTCGCCACGTCGCCCCTCCGTCGGCTGCGCCGACACCTCCCCCTAAGGAGGGGGAGGGGCTAAGAGTTACTGGCCCCTTCCCCAGCGCTTCCTGGGGGAGGTGTCAGCGCTTGCTGACGGAGGGGGCATGGAGCGCGATCCAGTCGGCCACCGCGTCTGGGTCGGCGAGAACGTCGGTGGCCGGCACCCTGATCACCGTGATGCCAAGCTGTTCGAGCCAATGGTCGCGGCGCTCATCGGCGGCGACACTGTGGTCGTGCTGGCGACCGTCGACTTCGACGCACAGCTTCGCCGAAGGACAGTAGAAGTCGAGTATGTACGGGCCGACGGGATGTTGCTGGCGAAAGCGCAGGCCGCGCTGCTTGCGGCGGATCGCGGCCCACAGCAGCCGCTCGGGCTTGGTCGGATTGCGGCGGAGCCCGCGCGCGCGATCGAGCGTGGTTTTGTCGCCGCCGTTGCGCATTGACCGAAGTGCCCTCTCCGTCAGCCTGCGGCTGACACCTCCCTCCGCCGACATTCCAACGATGCAGGAGAAGCATCGGTGGAGCCTTGAAGTCGGCTCCGCCCCAAAAAAGGGGGAGGGGCGATTCGGCTAGGTGAGCATAGCTGGACGTGCCCCCTCCGTCAGCTGCGCTGACACCTCCCCCAAAACTGGGGGAGGGGCTAGGTCTGTTCACCCCTCCCCCAGCCTTCCTGGGGGAGGGGTCAGCGCTTGCTGACGGAGGGGGCCTGGAGTGCGATCCAGTCCGCGACGGCGTCGGGAACTTTAGTCTCACCTCGGGCTTGATCCGAGGCCTGTCTCCCGAGTGCGCAATCCGAGAAATGGGTGCCGGATCAAGTCCGGCATGACGAATTCCCCCGTTCTCCGCGTCTCTGCGTCTCTGCGTCTCTGCGTCTGTGCGCGAATCCACCCCCCCCTGCTAACTTCGCGAATTTTCGGGGATACCAACCCACGATCAGCCGTTAAGATCGCGCCAACCGATTAGGGGATACCGATGTTCAAGAGCCTGCTTTTCGCCGCCGTCCTGCTGGCCTCGCCGGCCATCGCCGCGCCGAGCATCACTGGCGACTGGACCAATCCCAACCGCAGCGTGACCGTACACATCGCGCCATGCGGCGGCGGGAGCTTGTGCGGGCGGGTGGTGCGCGCGTCGGGCGAAGCCAAGGCAAAGGCGGCGGCGGGCGGGACGCCGCGGCTGGTCGGCACCGTGATAATGAGCAACCTGACGCCGGCGGGCGCGGGCAGTTGGAAGGGCACTTTCTTCGTCCCAGATCACAATGTTCGGGCCGACGGGACGCTCCGCCAGATCAACGCGAGCAATATCGAGATCGAGGGCTGCGCGGTGGCCGGAATGCTGTGCAAATCGCAGCGCTGGGCGCGGACTGGCGGCGGTGCGAACGCGCGCCGAATTGCTGGACATTAGGTTTGATGCAGGAGGCGGACAGATGATCGACCCTGGCCGGATGACACGCGTGGTCGTCGTGCTTGGGTTGGTCGTGGCCGCCCCCGCCGCGGCGCGGGAATGGCACCGTGTTACGAAGGCCAATTATGGCGAGTTCAGCGTCGACTTGAAGGGTGCGACCTGGACCAAAAGGGTGGTGACGTACCAGACGCTCTACCAGATCGCGCACCCGCGCGGGCGGCTCGACCAGAGCATCAGCACGTCCAAAATTGACTGCCCGACGCGGCGGCGCACCGGGGTCTACGCGACCGAATATTCTCGCGACGGCAAGAAGCATGGCGGGTCGATCGACAGCGGTTGGCGGCCGATCTATCCGGGGTCGGCCAGCGACCAGATCCGCCACATGCTGTGCGGCGCCGACTGAGCGACGGGTCTTGCCCGATCGAGCGGCGCATGGCATCGGCGCGACACCGCGATTGCGCGGGCGCTTAGCTCAGTTGGTAGAGCGCTTCCTTTACACGGAAGATGTCGGCGGTTCGAGCCCGTCAGCGCCCACCAGGTTTGCGGAAACAGCGAATGTCCGGGGGACATTTGCCCGCAAACCTCCGAAGCGAAGCGAAGCGAAGGCGCGGGGGCAGCCTGAAAGAATTCCTCCGTCAGCCCCGGATCAAGTCCGGGGCGGCGATGATCGGGTGAAACTGCCCCCGGCAGTTTCAGTCATGTCCGGGGGACATGACGACCCGGCCATCCCCCAAGGGGGAGGAGCCAGATCAGGCAGCCGCGCCCAACTCGCCGAAGTAACGGCGCATGGCTTCGCTGGCGCCGGGCGAGAGCTCGACGAACACGCGGCGGCCGTCATGCGGATCGGCGCGGCGCAGGAACAGGCCGGCGTCGGTCATCGACTTGATCCAGCGCAGCGCGGTGGTGGCGGGGACGGCGGCGGCGATGCACAAGGAGCTGACCGGAACGCGGTGCTGAGCGAGCTCGGCCTGGAGCAAATCGAGCAGCATGTCCCACGCCGGATCGGCGAAGAGTTCCTCCGCGAAGAAGCGCGAACGCAGCCGCCGCGCGCGGATCACCGAGCGAACGATGTCGACGCTTAGCGGCGGGACTTCCCTGGTCGGCTCGATGAGGCGAAGCGCCGGGGGACCGCCCTCGTCGGGGGTGGCGGACAGCCGCGCGAGAGTCTCGGCGATGCGGCCCATTTCATCGGACAATTGGCGCAGGCGAACCGCATTGTCGCGGCCGACATCGCTGACCCGAGAGGGGCGGGCGACGTTGGCCAAAGCGACCGATAGCGCCCCCGCGCGCTGGATATCATCGGCGTCGATCAGGATTTGCGCAGGCGATTGGTCGAACCGCGCGAACAGCAGGTCGATCATCGAAGGCGGCGCGCTGGCGACCACCGACGCCTCACCGCTTTCGGCAATCCGCGCCAGCCGATCGAGCAAGGCGTCGGACGGGATGCCCGCCGCCTCGTCGCATTCGATCCACACCATCCCGAACGCGAGCTGAGCATCGAGGCGATCGCTCGCGGTGGCGAAATCGCTTTGCCCCGCGAGGCGGACCCCGGCGGCGGCGAACAGGTCGCCGGTGCGGCGCATGGCGTCGGCATCGCTGCCAAACAGCAAGGCGGGCTTGGCGGGGGTATAAGGCGTATCGGTGCCGTAAGCGGCTTGATCGGTTCCGGTCATAATTCTTCACCTAGACGAAAAGTAGAACCGAGCAGGTGGTTATAGGCACCGATCCGGCGCCAAGTCTGCGCAAATCTACTCAGCATCGGACGCAATATAACGCGAAATTAATGGCGGCTCTGGTAGGGGTTGCTCCCGCCCCCGCTCAAACCGAGTATTGCGTTGATGACCAACCTCGACCCCTGTCTTGCGGGATGCGATCGTGCCCTTGCCGAAGCCGAACGCCTGCTCGCGGTGCTTGCCGCGACGGATGGCGACGAAGCGGCGTTGACCCCCGTCCAGACCACGATTGCCCGGCTGAGACGCGAGGTCGATCGCCTGCGCGGGCTAAAGGTCTCTCCAGCGCGAAGAGAACTTAGTCCATTTCGGACGCAGTTGACCGGCGGGAAATCGCCTTGGCCATCGATTGTCGTGCCGACTGCGGACCCGGTTTAAGCGGTAAAATCCTCGAGCCACGGGGCGATTGGTGGCGCGGCCCAGCCTGCGGTGGCGCAGAAGCCGCGATTGAGGAAGGCGGGTTTGCCATAACCGAGCGGTGCGCCGTCAGGACCATCGACCCGGCCACCGGCGGCGAGCAGGATGGCGTGACCGGCGGCGGTATCCCACTCGCTGGTCGGGGACAGGCGCGGGTAGATGTCGGCGCGGCCCTCGGCGACGATGCAGAATTTCAGGCTGCTGCCGATCGACACGAAGTCGCATTCGCCGACCGCATCGCACAGATAGTCGACGGTCGATTGGGTGAGATGGGACTTGGAGGCGACCGCATCGAGCTTGTCAGGGCGGGGGCGAGTACGGATGGCGGAGCGGATGCCATCGGCTTCGACGAAGGCAGTGGCGCCCATTAGCCCGCCCCACAGGCGGTCGATCGCGGGTTGGTAGACCACGCCGAGCACTGGCACCCCGCGCTCGATGAGCCCGATGTTGACGGTATAATCATCGCCGCCGCGAACGAATTCCTTGGTGCCGTCGAGCGGGTCGACGAGGAAATAGGTGTCACTGTGCGCGGGAATCCGGCCCTCAGCGACTTCCTCCTCGGCGATGATCGGGACGCCAGGCGCGGCGGCGGCGAGCGCGGCGAGGATGATCGCTTCGGCGGCGCGGTCGCAGATGGTGACGGGGGAGAGGTCAGACTTGGTCTCGACCTCATAGCCCGCCGCGACCAGCTTCAAAATCTCCGCCCCGGCGGCGCGCGCGGCGATGACGCTGGCGGTGAGGAGGTCGGTCCCTGCGAGAGTCATTTGCTTAAGCGCTCCACCCGATCCTGCCCGGCCGCGTCCTAGCGCGGCGCCATCCTGATCCCGCCGTCCAAGCGGATGCTTTCGGCGTTGAGGTAACTGTTCTCAACGATGAACACCGCCAGCCGGGCATATTCCTCCGCGGTGCCGAGGCGCTTGGGGAACGGGACCTGCGCGGCGAGCGCGTCCTGCACCTGGGGCGGCATCATCGCCATCATCGGGGTCTTGAAGATGCCCGGCAGGATGGTGTTGACGCGCACCCCGTCGTTCATCAGGTCGCGCGCGATCGGCAGCGCCATGGCCACCACCCCGCCCTTCGACGCGGAGTAAGCCGCCTGGCCAATCTGGCCGTCTTCCGCAGCCACCGACGCAGTGTTGATGATCACCCCGCGCTCGCCCTCGTCACCCACCGTGTCGAGCGCGACCATGCCGTAGGCAGATCGGCTAATGCAGCGGAAGGTGCCGACCAAATTGATCCCGATCGCCAGCTCGAACTGGTTCATCGGGTACAGCTTGGGCTCCTTGGTCTCCTTGTCGCGGCCGACGGTCTTGACCGCGTTGGCGACCCCGGCGCAATTGACCAGGATGCGTTCCTGGCCGTGCGCGGCGCGGGCTTTCTCGAACGCCGCGGCGACCTTGTCGTCGCTCATCACGTCGACTTCGCAGAAGATCCCGCCGATTTCCGCTGCGACCTTCTCGCCCTTGTCGGCATCGCGGTCGAACACCGCGACCTTGGCGCCCTTGGCCGCCAGCGCCCGCGCGGTGGCCTCGCCGAGCCCCGATGCGCCGCCGGTGACGACTGCTGCTGTTCCGTCGATTTTCATTCAAACTCTCCCATCAATTCCCGCGTCAGCGGCAGTCCAATTGTTTTCACGCAAAGGCGCAAAGGCGCAAAAGGCCATTCTCCTTCGCGCCTTTGCGCCTTTGCGTGAATCATTCTTCGCTCTTCTCGATCCGCGCCAGCACAGCATCGACCTGCACCTGCGCGCCCTGGCTCGTGTTGAGCTCCGCCACCACCCCGTCGAACGGCGCGACGAGGCCATGCTCCATCTTCATCGCCTCGAGCGTGAGCAGGCGCTGGCCCTTGGTGACGGTATCGCCAGCCGCGACGTCCACGGCCGTGACCTTGCCGGGCATGGGGGCGATGATCGCGCCGTCACCGGCGGCCGCGCCAATGCTACCTCGAGGCTCTGCCCAATCGATCGAACGAGTGTTGCCCTCGATCGTAACGAGTTGCGCCGTGGCGCTGTCTGTCTCCACATATCCAACTTCGTACGAGCCTGCCGTGGTAGGACTAAAACTGAAGTCTGTCGGTTGGCCGTCCACTGCTGCGACAAACTGAGTCCTGCGACTCTGATTCATCCGAAATCCGAACAATGCTTCGGTCATCGGCGAGTAGTCGGTCGTCCGCCGAGCGGACCAAAGCATCGCATCGCTGATGACCCGGTCTGACAAAGGGGGAACTTTGGTCAAAGTTTCGACCTCACGGGCAATAAAGCCCGTGTCCAATTTTCCGTCCCGCACATCGTGCGATTGCAGCAAAGCCACCAAGAATGCGGCGTTGCTCTTAACTGGCCAAACCATCGCATCGGCCAATGACAATTGCAGCTCGTCAAGAGCCGCCTCGCGAGTCGGGGAATGAGCGATTACTTTCGCAATCATTGGATCGTAAAAGGGACTAACGGTAGAGCCCTCTTCAACGCCCGTTTCGACGCGAACTCGTTCGTCCAGTCGAAACCGCTCGAGCTTTCCAACACTCGGCAAAAACCCCTTCGCCGGATCCTCCGCATATAACCGCGCCTCGATCGCATGACCATTGATCGCCAGCTCGTCCTGCTTCAGCGGCAACGCCTCCCCGCTCGCCACGCGCAATTGCCATTCGACCAGGTCGACGCCGGTAATCTCCTCGGTCACCGGATGTTCGACTTGCAACCGGGTGTTCATTTCCATGAACCAGATGCGGTCGGCGCGCAGGCCGTCTGACGCGTCGGCGATGAATTCGATCGTCCCCGCGCCGACATAATCGACCGCTTTTGCTGCGCGAATTGCTGCGCCGCATAATATTTCGCGCGTTGCAGCATCCATGCCCGGTGCGGGGGCTTCCTCGATCACCTTCTGGTGGCGGCGCTGGATCGAGCAGTCGCGCTCGCCGAGGTGGATGACGTTGCCGTGGGTGTCGGCGAGGATCTGGACCTCGACGTGGCGCGGGTTCGGGAGATAGCGCTCGAGGTAGACGGTGCCGTCGGAGAAGAACTTCTCGCCTTCCCGCGAGGCGCCCTCGAAGGCGTCCTTGAGGTCCTTCTCCTCGAGCGCGACGCGGAAGCCCTTGCCGCCGCCGCCGCCGGACGCCTTCACCGCGACGGGGAACCCGATCTCGGCCTTCGTGATCCTCAGCGCGTCCTCGACGGTGTCGACGGCCTCCGTCGTCCCCGGGACGATCGGCACGCCGGCCTTCTGCATCAGCTCGCGGGCCATCGTCTTGGACCCCATCGCGTCGATCGCGCTGGCGGGTGGCCCGATGAACGTGATGCCCGCATCCTCGAGCGCCTTGGCGAACGGCGCGTTCTCGGCCAGGAAGCCGTAGCCGGGGTGCACGGCGTCGGCGCCGCACTCCTCGATGACCGCGAGGATCCGCGCGACGTTCAAATAGCTCTTGGCCGCCTCGGCCGGGCCGAGGAGGTAGGCCTCGTCGGCGGCGCGGACGTGCAGGGCGTCGCGGTCGACCTCGGAGTAGACGGCGACCGACGCGATCCCCATCTCGCGGCAGGCGCGCGCGACGCGGATGGCGATCTCGCCGCGGTTGGCGATCAGGATCTTCGAGAACATGAGGCGCGGGACCCTACCCGCGGGGCCCGGCCGGCGGCCGCCACACGAACAGCCCGCCCGCCACCTCGCCGGTGAGCCCGAGCTCCTCGACCGCCTGGCGGACCCCGGGCCAGTCGGGGTGGTCGTAATCGTGGAAGGCCATGACGCCGCCGGGGCGCAGCGCGGCGCGCCAGGCGGCCACGGTCGCGACCGTCGAGGCGCGGTCGTGCGCGGAGTCGACGAACACGAAGCCGACGCTCTGCGGCGCCGGCGCGGCCTGCTGCACGCCACCGACCACGACGTAGGTCCCGCGGGCGGCGAGGTGGGGCTCCTGCAGCGTCTCGCCCAGCTCGACGACCGGCGTGACGCAGGCGTCGACGCCGTCGAACACGGCGGTCCACTCGTCCCGGGTGCGGGTCCTCAGGGCAGCACCGATAGCCCCCCGCAGCACGGGCCACCCCGCGCTGTCCAGCTGCGGTGGCAGCGCGGCGGGGTCCAGCCCGAGGCCGGCGAGCAGCGCGGCGTAGAACTGCGGCTCAAGTGCGCCGACCGCCACGTGCCTGCCGTCGGCGCAGGCGTAGGTGTCGTAGAAGGGCGCCGCACCGTCGAGCAGGTTGCTCTGGCGCCCGTCGTTCCAGTAGCCCATCCCCCGCAAGGACCAGAGCATCTGCGACAGCAGCGCGACCCCGTCGACCATCGCGGCGTCGACGACCTGACCGGCCCCGGACCGCTCGCGCTCGTGGAGGGCGGCGAGCACGCCGACGAGCAGCAGCATCGAGCCGC
>ENA-OFDP01000473-OFDP01000473.1-metagenomes-genome-assembly--contig:-NODE-473-length-18055-cov-5.254444_pt1 | contig 18055 bp, 14 predicted proteins | sample MGYA00153389_OFDP01 | MGnify analysis MGYA00153389 | reverse complement strand
AAAGTGAAAATGCTGCAGATAACATAGCTGCTTGCGCCCATCCTAATATGCCTGGGCGACTAAAAGACTTCAATTTTTTATGTGGATGCGTGAATCAAAGACCTGACTCCACTTTGGCTTATCAAGGTGTGACCAAAGACTGCCCGCCACTCACGTCCCTAACGAAAGCTAAATATCGAGGGCAATCCCACATCTTTCCCAAGCCGAAATATGAAATAGCTTGATCAAAAGACGTCACCTTGTAGCCCTCTTGCTGCAAACTCCAAATTTCTTCAGAAGTGTGACTATATGGAGAAAAGATGATTGCAAATTTTGCGCTCTTGGCTTTCGTTTTGAAGTAGCGTCCGCCTCTCGCTTTGCATTGCAAGGCAATCTGCTCTTCAACCTTCCCGTAGCACTCCCATGTGCCGATGGCGTCACACATGCCAGATTGGTGTGCTATGAAACATCTGTATATGTCGTCGTCGATTGGAGTGAACGTTACGGGAGTTGTGGGTAACGCCCTGGTCAGCAGCATTCTCCGAGTTGGCCTCACCTCAATTTCGCATAGCAGCGTATCGCCAAGTCGATTTTTTATCTGCATGTGAACTTCGTACCCTAGGACTAAATGCTTAGTCATTTCAGGATTACCCAACTTCGTCAAACTTGCAATTTTGCCTACGCCGCCCATTATTCCAGGACGATAGACATTGATTTCCTCGCGGTCATCCTTCGTCCACAAGACGCACTGTTCCCCCAAGATCACAAATCTAAGTTGCTCGGGAAAAATCTCACTAAACATGACAGGTATCCGCTCCTTAGTTTCCAAAATCAGTTCCGCAATGATGCGAGGATCGGCCATCAGCGGAAGAGCGAGTTCCCTAGCCGGAATACCAACTTGCCAGACATGTCGGCAGGCGAGAGCGTCCTCAAGCGCACGGTGGTACTTTCCTGATGCCAAATATCCCGATGCAGCAGCCGCTTCCGAAAGCTTGACCCATCCGACAGCGTTCGAATTCAGCTCGCTGTATCGGCGCATTGCACAGACCACAGAGCGAAAGAACCCAGCAGGGAAGAAACTTGTATCAAAAGGGGCGTTGTAAAAGACGACTGTTTTGTCAGTGCAAATAGCTGCGATCTTGGGCAAAACTGTTTCCCAGTTTGGGGCGTCGGCTACATCCAGCGGGGTGATGCCATGGACGCCCTGAGCGTTAGGCCAGGTAGCGTGTCGCATCGGGCGCACTAATGTGTTGAGCAAGGTCATACCGTCTGAATCCACAATGGCAATTTCCAAGACTTCATCTGTGCCATCTTGATTTAAGCCAGTGGTCTCGGTATCTGTAAAGACAAAAGGTGCTGGATTTTCTGAAGTGAGGGAAGCTGGGCTTCGGATTACGTGAGGAACTGGCGAGGCAAGCGCATCAGTTGCAAGGGCCGAAGGCGCTGTTGTCCAGCGTCCAAATATTTTCCTTAGCACGTTCAACATTTATCACTTCCTAAGAATTGAACTTAAACATGTAGCTCGCTCAGACAGCTTTCAAAATATTGCTGCCGTCAGACACCCTGATTTAGTACCGAATTGGGTCAGGTCTTGCAAGGCGACATATTTCATAATTAGCGTGTAAAAATTACATGTTTTGTTGGAGCATTTTGACGGGCATGCATTACGCAAAAACCATACTGGTTTGACGCGATTCACCGCTCACCCTTGATGTACGGCTTCATTAGCGCCTGTGGATAAGCGGCCTTCCGCGCAACCACCACCAGCGCAACTATTGACAAAATATACGGCAGCATCAGGTAAAACTGGTACGGCAGCGCCAAAGCTTCAGACGCTACGCCTGACTGTTGCAGCCGCAGTTGCAGCGCATCAAAAAAAGCAAACAGCAGCGCACCCAGCAGCGCCTTGCCCGGTCTCCAGCTGGCAAATACGACGAGGGCCACACATATCCAGCCGCGCCCGTTGATCATGTTGAAAAAGAAGGCGTTGAACGCTGACAGCGTTAAAAAGCTGCCTGCCACGCCCATCAGCGCTGAGCCCAGCACGATGGCTGTGGTGCGGGTGCGGGCGACGCTAATGCCCTGGCTTTCAGCGGCTTGTGGGTTTTCGCCCACCATGCGCAGCGCCAGCCCGGCGGGGGTTCGGTAAATCGCATACGCCAACACCGGCACCATTACTAAAGCGAGCAGCGTCAGCGGTGTTTGCGTATTCAAAATCGGTATCGGCAGCCAAGCCATGTCGTCAAACGGCGTGATGGTGGGCGGTGTGGTGACTTTTGGAAAACTCACCCGGTAGCTGAAGTAACTGAGTGCGGTAGCCAGCAGCGTGATGCCCAGGCCTGCCACGTGCTGGCTAAGCGCAAAACCCACAGTGAGTAACGCATGCAGCAGCCCAAAAGCCGCGCCCGTCAATGCCGCAGCAGCCACACCCGCCCAAAGCGGCGCTCCTTGGTACACCGCCAGCCAGCCCGCAAAAGCGCCCGCCACCATGATGCCTTCGATACCCAGGTTCAAAACGCCTGCACGCTCGCACAGCAGCACGCCCAGCGTGCCAAATGTCAAAGGGGTGGCTATCCGCAGCACGGCCTCCCAAAAGGCGGCGTTGTTGATGATGTCGAGCAACTCTAAAAACACAACCAGCCCTTCATCCCCGCCACCTGACTTTGTACTGCGTCAGCATGGTGGCAACCAAGACCGAAATGAGGGATGTGGCCACAATCACATCGGCCAGGTAAGTCGGCACAGCAATCGCGCGGCTCATGCTGTCTGCGCCCACCAGTACGCCCGCAATGAACACACTGGCAATCAAAACGCCCAGTGGGTTGAGCGCAGCCAGCATGGCAATCACAATGCCGCTGTAGCCGTAACCGGGTGACATTTCCAGCGTGACGTACCCCGCACGGCCAGCAACTTCGATGGCACCGGCCAAGCCAGCCAGCGCACCGGACAGCATGGCGACCATTACAACCGTGCGGGTGATGGGCACGCCTACAAACGCCGCGGCTTTGGCGTTTGCGCCGAGTGCCCGCATGTCAAAACCAAACGTCGTGAACTTGACCAGTGCCCAAATGAGCACACCCAGCACCAGCCCCCAAAGTAGCCCGGTATGCAGGCGCGTTTGGGCGATCAGTTTGCCAAGCTCCAGGTCAGGCTGTAGCCCCACCGACTGCGGCCAGCCCATGGCGGCGCTGTCCTTCATCGGGCCGTCGAGCATGGCGCCCACGAACAGCAGCACAATGAAATTGAGCAATAGCGTGGTCACAACTTCATCCACATTCAATTTGTTCTTAAGGAGCGCTGGCCCGAGCAGCAGCAAACCGCCCGCCAGCGCAGCGGCCAACATCATGCCCGGGAACAGCACCCAGGCAGGCAAACCAAAACCTTCGCCGCCATGTAAGCCGCCCACAGCCACCGCAGCCAGCGCCCCCACGTACAACTGCCCCTCAGCACCAATGTTGAACAGCCGGGCTTTGAAGGCTACCGCAGCAGATAAGCCGGTCAAGATCAAAGGCGTAGCGCGCGTCAACGTCTCGCTGATGGCGAAAACCGAGCCAAAGCCGCCTTTGAGCAGCAGCGCAAAAGTGGGCGCTACTGGCGCACCAGCCCACATCACCAGCAGCGCGCCTACGCCTAAGGTAAAAACAATTGCCCCCAGTGGCGCGAGCAGCAGCGCCGCGTGGGAGCGCGTGTTGCGCGGCTCAATACGCATATTGCCGCAGCGGTTTTGAGCAATCAATGCTATAAAAAAAGAAGCTGCTTACGCCCGTATTTATTGCGCTAAAGTCGAATTTAAGATAAAAAATCATGCTGTAGCGCCTGCCATAGCCAAACCAAGCGCTTCCCGCGTCCAGCCAGCGGGCGGCCGTGTCTCGGTCAACTCGCCTGCGTGCATCACCGCAATCTGGTCGCTCAGCGCCATGATTTCATCGAGGTCGTCTGACACCAGCAGCACGGCAGCGCCGTTCGCACGCGCTGCCAGCAGCTGCTCATGCACGTAGGCCACTGCGCCGATGTCCAGGCCCCAAGTCGGCTGATGCGCCACGATGAGTTGCGGAGCGCTTTGACCCGCAGGCGGTGCCAATGCGCGTCCCAAAATCAGCTTTTGCATGTTTCCGCCACTCAAACTTTGCGCCGCGCCTTCTATACCTGCGCCGCGCACGTCAAACTGGCTGACGATGCGCTGTGCGTACCCCTTGGCGGCGTTGCGTTTGATGCAGCCGAGCTTTGAGAAGACTGGCGTGCGCAGCCGCTCAGACACGGCGTTTTCCCAAAGCGGCAAGTCACCCACCACGCCTGCTGCGCGGCGGTCTTCCGGGATGCGGGCAACGCCTAAAGCTGTGAGTTTTGCAGCGGCATTTTTAGCAGGCCAAGCTTGGCCACGCAATGAAATCTGCCCCGCGCTTAACGCCAACGTGCCGCAAAGCAGTTCAGCTAAGGCGCCTTGGCCGTTGCCCGATATGCCAGCGATGGCGGTGATCTCGCCTGCGCGCAGTTGCAAATTGATGCCGCGCACCTGGTGCCTGGCTGAGTTCCCGGCACTCACGCCTGCCAGCTCACAGACAAGATCGCTAGTCCGCTCGCTCAAGGGTGCGCTACCCGCTTTTATCGCCTGGACTTCATGCCCCACCATCGCAACCGCCAGTTGCTGCTGGGTTGTGGTTTTCGCATTCACTGTTGCTACCAGCTTGCCCGCGCGCAGCACCGCCACCCGGTGGCAAACCCGCAGCACTTCGCCCAGCTTGTGGCTGATAAAAATCACGCTCAAACCCACGGCCACCATCTTTTGCAGCGTGTCAAAAAGCACTTCACTTTCTTGCGGCGTCAGCACGGCGGTGGGTTCGTCCAGAATCAATATTTTTGCGCCCCGGTACAGCGCCTTGACGATCTCTACCCGCTGGCGCTCACCGACTGACAGGCTGGCCACCAGCGCGTCGGGTGCAATCGTCAAACCGAATTGCGCGGCGACTTCAAGCAGCCTGGTACGCGCCGCCGAACGGCGGGAAAACGGCTGCCAGAGCGGCTCGCTGCCCAGCATGACGTTGTCCAGCACGCTCAGGTTATCTGCCAGCGTGAAGTGCTGGTGCACCATGCCAATGCCTGCTTTGAGTGCTGCTTTGGGGTCGCCTGCGTCCAGCGGCTGGCCAAACACGTCGATGCTGCCGCTGTCCATCATGTAGTGGCCAAACAAAATAGACACCAGCGTTGATTTGCCTGCGCCGTTTTCGCCCAGCAGACCCAGCACGTCGCCGGCTTGTACGGTCAGTGAAATGTCGTCGTTCGCCAGCAGCGCGCCAAACCGCTTGCTGATATTGCGAAGGTTCAGGGCAGCTGTGGGCATAAAAAAATCCGCTCCCGGCTCTGCAGCCAAGAACGGACTTCAGTGCTTACTTAAATGCGGCTTTGGGCTGTGTGTCATCTACCTTGACGGTATAAGTCCCCGCCATGATGGCTTCTTGCTTGGCTTTGACTTTGGCCTTGATGTCCGCAGGAACTTTTGATTCAAACGTACCGAGTGGCGAGAGTTCTGAGCCTTTGACTTTCATCATCGAATACTGGCCGTAGTCTTCCTGTTTAAACTTGCCTTCTTTAACCAGCTTGATTGCGCGGTCAATCGTCGGCTCCATATTCCACAGCGCTGATGCAACCACTGTATCGGGATATTTGTCTTGCGTGTTGATGACGTTGCCAATGGCCAGCTTGCCTTTTTCTTTGGCAGCATCGCTCACGCCAAAGCGCTCGGCATACATCACGTCTGCGCCCTTGTCGATCATCGCAAAAGCGGCTTCTTTGGCTTTTGGTGGGTCAAACCAGCTGTTGATAAAGCTCACGCTGAACTCAACTTTTGGATTGGTTTCTTTTGCGCCGCTCATGAAGGCGTGCATCAGGCGGTTGACTTCGGGAATCGGGAATCCGCCCACCATGCCAATCTTGTTGGTCTTGGTCATACCGCCTGCAATCATGCCGCTCAGGTACGCAGGCTCCTGAATGTAGTTGTCGAATACGCTGAAATTGGGCGCTGCGGGCTTGCCGGAGCTGCCCATTAAAAACGACACTTTCGGAAAGTCTTTGGCGACCTTGCGGGCTGCTGCTTCAATCGGAAACGCCTCGCCCACTATCAGCGCATTGCCTGCCGTGGCGTATTCGCGCATGACGCGCTCGTAGTCGGCATTGGCCACGTTCTCGCTGGCTTTGTATTCAATCTCGCCACGCGCCTCGGCGGCTTTTAGCGCCTTGTGAATGCGGCTGACCCATTGCTGCTCAAATGGAACGGAGTAGATGGCGGCTACTTTGGTTTTAGCTTGCGCCAGTGCCAGACCAGGTGTGAACATGGCTGCTGTGGCAGCCAGTGCCGCTGTCAGTACAACAGTGCGGCGGCGATTTTTAATTTGCATCGACATGAGTCCTCCAATTTTTAAATTAAACAAACCAATCTTCTAACCAACCCGACGGATGCTATAAATACAGGAGCTGCTTGCGCCCATATTTAGAGCACTAGAGCCCTAAAACATACTAGAAAGCATGCAATTCACGTGCCAGCCCGTTCCAGCATGGCGTGCAGCAGCACGTTGCAGCCAGCTTCCAGATGTTCAAGCGTGGCGTCTTCGATTTCGTTGTGGCTGATGCCGTCTTTGCACGGGATAAAAATCATGCCAGCGGGTGCTAGTTTGGCCATGTACACCGCATCGTGGCCTGCGCCTGATACGACGGGCATGTTGCTGTAACCCAGCTTGTTGGTGGCGCGGGCTACCGCGTCAATGCAGTCAGGGTGAAAGCCAATCGCCGAGTAGCTGGACACCAGTTCAATCTTGATCGCCAAGCCCGTTTGTTGGCTCAATTTGGCTGCAAATGCCTTGACCTCATCGGCCTGCTGGTCCACCAGCACGTCGGTCGAATTGCGCAGGTCAATTGAAAATTTGACCTCGCCCGGAATCACGTTGCGGCTGTTGGGATGAATGTGCACCATGCCCACCGTGCCGCGCCCGTGCGGCGCGTGGCGCAGCGCACTGGCCACGGTTTCCTGCATGATGTGTGTGGCTACCTGCAGCGCGTCTTTGCGCAGCGCCATCGGCGTGGGGCCAGCGTGCGCTTCCATGCCGGTCACTGTGCAGTCAAACCAGCGAATGCCCAGCACGCCTTGCACCACGCCGATGGTGATGTTGTGGTCTTCCAGCACCGGGCCTTGTTCGATGTGCGTCTCAAAAAACGCGCCAATCGGGTGGTCGCCGGGCTCCTGGTCGCCAATGTAGCCAATACGCGCCAGCTCATCACCAACCGTTTTGCCCTCAGTGTCTTTGGCGGCGTAAGCATGCTCCAGCGTGAAGGCTTTGGCAAACACGCCCGAACCCATCATGACCGGCACAAAGCGCGAGCCTTCTTCATTGGTCCAGAACGATACCTCAATCGGCGCTTCGGTTTCAATGTTGTTGTCGTTCAGTGTGCGCACCACTTCAATGCCTGCGAGCACACCGTAATTACCATCAAACTTACCGCCGGTGGGTTGCGTGTCAATGTGGCTGCCGGTAACGATGGGCGGCAAGCTGTTGTTGCGGCCTGCGCGGCGCATGAAACCATTGCCGATTTTGTCAATGGTGATGCTCATGCCCGCTTCTTTGGCCCATTTGATGACGAGGTCTCGGCCCTGTTTGTCCAGGTCGGTCAGCGTCAAGCGGCACACACCGCCTTTGGGTGTGGCGCCGATCTTGGCGAGGTCCATCAATGACGCGTAAAGGCGGTCACCATTGATTCTTAACGTGTCGATATTGGGTTTTTCCAGTACTGCGGTCATCGTGATTCCTTTGCGTTGCAGGTTTGTAACGACTAGACTTTTTCGAGGGTACGCGGAGCGGGTGTTGCAGGCGCATCGACTTTTTGCAAGCTGTCTTTCTTGCGCTCAACAGCACGCGGCGTGTTTGCTGCGGCACGCTGCTTGCCCGCTGCAAAGTCAGGCCCAAACGCTGGCCGCTTGATGTACCGACCCGCACCTGCCTTCGCCCGCAAGTCGCCTTTGACAAACACCAGTTCGCCCCGGCTGATGGTGTGGCTAGGTATGCCGCGCACCGTTCGCCCTTCAAAAATATTGAAGTCGCCTTTGCTGTACTGGGTTTTAACGGAAATGGTTTTGGTGCCTTCCGGGTCCCACACCACGATGTCGGCATCTGCGCCGACCGAGATGTTGCCCTTTTGCGGGTAAATATTGAACAGCTTGGCGGTGTTGGTTGACGTGATCGCCACAAACTCGCTCGGCGTCAATCGCCCGGTATTCACGCCTGCGTCCCAAATCACTGCCAGGCGTTCTTCTATGCCGCCGCAGCCATTGGGGATTTTTGAAAAGTCGTCTTTGCCAGCGGCTTTTTGCTCCGCGCAAAAGGTGCAGTGGTCTGTTGCGGTGGTGTGCAGGTTGCCCGACTGCAGGCCGCGCCACAGCGATTCCTGATTGGTTTTGTTTCTGAATGGTGGGCTCATCACGTGGCCCGCAGCACTTGCAAAGTCAGGGTTGGTGTAGACGCTTTCATCGACCAGCAAATGCCCGGCCAGCACCTCGCCGTAGACACGTTGACCTCTTGCTCTTGCAAGAGCAATCACTTCGGCCGTTTCAGTTGACGACACGTGCACCACATACACCGGCACGCCCAGCACATCGGCAATGGCAATGGCGCGGTTGGCGGCCTCGCCTTCGACCATGGGCGGGCGCGACAGCGGGTGCCCTTCGGGTCCGGTGATGCCCATCTCTGCCACCTGTTTTTGCAGCAGATAAACCAGTTCGCCATTCTCGGCGTGCACGGTGGGCATGGCTCCGAGCTCAAGCGATCGCTTGAAGCTGTTGACCAAAGTTTCGTCGTTGCACATGATGGCGTTTTTGTACGCCATGAAGTGCTTGAAGCTATTGACGCCTTCTTCCTGCACCAGCGTGGCCATGTCTTTGTGCACCGACTCGTCCCACCAGGTGATGGCGACGTGAAAACTGTAGTCAGCGGCTGATTTTTCAGCCCAACCACGCCACTTTTTAAACGCCGAGTAAATATTTTCCAGCGGGTCGGGGATCACAAAGTCGATGATCATGGTGGTGCCACCAGCCAGGCCTGCGGCCGTGCCGGTGTAAAAATCATCCATCGTCACGGTGCCCATGAACGGCAGCTGCATGTGGGTGTGTGGGTCAATGCCGCCCGGCATCACATACTGGCCGCCCGCGTCGACGATGGTTGCGCCAGCCGGGGCTTCCAGGTCGGGGCCAACGGCTGCAATCAGGCCGTCAACACAGAGGACATCGGCTTTGGTGGCGCGGTCTGCGTTGACGACAATGCCGCCCCGAATCAATAAAGTAGTCATGATGAATCCTTAAAAAAACTCAAACAGCTAAACAGTTTCAGGCACCCGCATTGGGTTGTTCGGATGCGTTGTCCAGTCGGCGTGACCGGCTTCGACTTTTTTGTTAGTTCGAAAATCGATGTCGCCAATTTCAACCGTGCGCATCGTGATACATTCTGGCACGGGACAAACGGTTACGCACAGGTTGCAGCCCACACATTCGGCTTCAATCACTTCAAACTTGCGCGCGCCATCCACCAGGTTGGTAATGGCCTGGTGCGATGTGTCTTCACACGCAATGTGGCAGCGCCCGCAGCTGATGCAGGCGTCCTGGTTAATGACGGCTTTACTCACCTGATTAAAGTTCAAATAACGCCAGTCAGACACGGTGGGCACGGCTTTGCCGACGATCTCGCTCACTGATTTAAACCCCATCTCGTCCATGTAATTCGACAAGCCGTCTTTCATCTCTTGCACAATTTTGAAGCCGTACACCATCGCCGCCGTGCACACCTGCACTGTGCCCGAGCCGAGTGCGATGTAGTCCAGCGCATCGCGCCAGGTGCCAATGCCGCCAATGCCTGAAATTGGCAAGCCAGCGGTCAACGGATCACGGGCAATTTCGGCCACCATGTTCAGCGCAATTGGTTTGACCGCCGGGCCGCAGTAGCCGCCATGCGAGCCCTTGTTGCCCACTGCCGGGCTCATGGTTAGCGTGGCCGGGTCAACACCCATGATGGAATTGATGGTGTTGATGAGTGAGACCGCATCAGCACCGCCGTTTTTGGCGGCGCGAGCGGGTTGGCGAATGTCGGTGATGTTGGGCGTCAGTTTGACGATGACCGGCAGTTTTGAATAGTGCTTGCACCAGGCCGTGACCATCTGAATGTATTCAGGCACTTGGCCAACAGCGGCGCCCATGCCGCGCTCGCTCATGCCGTGCGGGCAGCCGAAATTGAGTTCTATTCCGTCAGCGCCGGTGTCCGCTACCCGCGTCAAAATCGCCTTCCACGATTGCTCTTCACACGGCACCATGAGCGACACGATCATGGCCCGGTCCGGCCACTCGCGTTTGACTTCGCGGATTTCGCGCAGGTTGATTTCCAGGTCGCGGTCAGTGATCAGTTCGATGTTGTTAAACCCCATCAGGCGGCGGTCTGGCGTTAGCAGCGCGCCGTAGCGCGGGCCGTTGACGTTGACGATGGGCGGCCCAGCCTCTCCTAACGTCTTCCAAACCACGCCGCCCCAACCGGCTTCAAACGCACGGTTGACGTTGTAGGCTTTGTCGGTTGGCGGGGCAGATGCCAGCCAGAAGGGATTGGGGCTTTTGATGCCTGCAAAGTTAACGCTTAAATCGGCCATGACTTTTATCCCCTGTAATGTGTAAGGTGCGCGTGGATGGCTTTGGCAGATTGCTTGCCGTGCTCGACCGCTTCGACCGTCAAGTCCAGCCCGCCTGCGCGGCAGTCGCCGCCAGCCCACACGCCGGACAAATTGGTTTGCCCTTCTGCATCAGTAGCGATGCGGCCACCTTGTAACGTGAATCCGGCCTGCGTCAACAACGGGTTGCCGAGCATTTGGCCAATCGCTTTCAGAACCATGTCCGCTTCAATCACTTCAAATTCGCCAGTAGCCTGCAACTTGCCCGCAACCATGGCTTGTTTAGCAAACTTTACTGCACCCACATGGCCAGGCTGGCTGGTCGATGTAACAATTTCGACAGGGGCCAGCCAATGGTGAATCGTCACCCCATTGGTTTGCGCCCACTCCTGCTCCACGCTTGACGAGCTCATCGTCTCCGGCCCACGGCGGTACACCATGTGCACATGGTCTGCGCCCAACAGCGCAGATTGCACCGACGCATCAACAGCCGTCATGCCGCCGCCAATCACCACCACACGGCGACCCACGGGAAGCGTGGCCAGATCAGAGGTCTGGCGCAGTGTGGCGATAAATTCAACAGCATCCTGTACGCCCGCCAAGTCATCGCCCGGCACGCCAATCTGGTGCGTGGTCGCCAGGCCCATGCCTAAAAACAGTGCGTCATAGTCTTGTTGCAGTGCTTGCATCTGCTCAAGCGTTTCCAGTCTCCATTCGTTTTTAATGGTGATGCCGCCGATGCCTAACAACCATGCCACCTCACGCTGCGCAAAATCGTTTGGCGTTTTGTAGCTGGCCAAACCGTATTCATTCAAACCGCCGGGCTTCGGATTGGCATCAAAAATATCAACGTTGTGCCCGAGCCGCGTCAGGCTGTATGCGCAAGCCAGGCCAGCCGGGCCAGCGCCAACCACAGCAATCTTTTTGCCGGTAGGCGCTGCACGGGTAAACACTTGTGGCCGCGCACTTTCCATCAACGCATCCACCGCATGTCGCTGCAGTTTGCCAATAGCAACCGGCTTTCCTTCTTGCGCCACCTTGACGCACACCGCCTCGCACAGGTTTTCAGTCGGGCAAACGCGTGCGCACATGCCGCCCAGCGGGTTGCTGTCCAAAATGGTCGTGGCCGAGCCGCGCAGGTTGCCATCGGCAATGCGTTTGATAAACGACGGCACATCAATGCCTGTGGGGCAGGCCGTGGCGCAGGGTGCGTCGTAGCAGTACAGGCAGCGCTCGGCTTCCAGCACGGCTTGGGCCTGCGTAAGCCGCGGCGTGGCGTCGGCAAAGCGCTTGGCGTAATCAAGAGCAGTCAAGCGGCCAGCGCGAACGTCTGGGGTCATAAAAGTAGTGGGCATGGGCTCAGTGGCTCCTGTCATTGGGTGATCCGTCGCTAAATCTTCAAAACTGACCATTCAGTCAAGTTTCAGCCTTTGAATCTAGCAAACCACGTGCCACTGTGTAAACAGGGTTTGTGCGGAGGTTGGGTCAACAATCAGAAAGCGCGGCTGGCTTGAATACGCATACTACTATTTTAATAGCTGCTTGCGCCGATGTATATTACGCAAAATGCCAAATGTGCTTAAAAATGGTTCAGTAAAGCCGTGTTGGCACAGGCATCGATCTTGCTGCAAAATAAGGTTCACGTTACTGCAATGGCCTGCTTTTAACTGGAGTCCAATATGTTTAGTCCAATTTTGAAACGTTCCGGATTGATTTCGCGCCGCCATACCGTTGGCGCGGTTTTGTTTGGCGCACTGGCGCTGGGTAGCGGCGCGCTGCACGCCCAAACTGGCCCGATCAAACTCATGGTCGGCTTTCCAGCAGGCGGCGGTACCGACGTGATTGCCCGCACGCTTGCTGAAAAGCTCGGCCCGCTGCTCGGCACCACCGTGGTGGTTGACAACAAAGCCGGTGCGGGCGGGCAGATTGCTGCGCAGGCGCTCAAAGTTGCCGCGCCAGATGGCACCACTTTTTTCCTCTCGCATGATCACACCGTGTCCATCTTGCCGCTGGTGGTGAAAAACCCGGGCTTTGACCCCGCCAAAGACTTCGTACCGGTGGCCGGTTTTGCCACGTTTGTCAATGCGATGGCTGTGTCGGGCGGCACGCCTGCCAAGTCTTTCAATGAATACGTCGCGTGGGCGAAAACGCAGGGCAATAAAGGCAACGTCGGCATTCCTGCACCCGCTTCGGTCCCAGAGTTTTTGGTCAAGGTGGTTGGTGAAAAGTACAAACTTGACCTGCAGGCAGCGCCGTACCGTGGCAGCGCCCCCATGCTGGCCGACATGCTGGGCAACCAGATTGGTGCGGGCGTGGGCTCGGTGCCCGATTTTATTGAAAACCACAAAGCCGGCAAAATCCGCGTGGTGGCGGTACTGGGCAACACCCGCCAGGCAGCGCTGCCCGATGTGCCCACTTTCGCCGAGCTGGGCCTGGCGGGTTTTGAAGACGTTCCGTACTACGGTGTTTTTGCCCCTGCAGGCACGCCAAAAGCCGTGGTGGACCGCTTTTCAGACGCGCTGGCCAAAGTGGTCGCCATGCCCGATGTAAAGGAAAAGCTGACCGCGATGGGGCTGACCGTGGGACATATGCCGCCGCCGCAACTGGCTAAAGCTGAACAGGCTTATGCACAAACCTGGTCGCGCATCATCAAAGCGAGTGGTTTTCAAGCGCAGTAGCGCCATGCGGATGCTATTTAATTAATAGCTGCTTGCGCCCGTATTATTTGCCTAAGAGGCATAACCAATGCCTAAGACTTTCTGAAAAACTGATTTTAGGTAGTTCTAAAGCATTTCATCAGGCGCAAATGGCCCTATCATTTTTACTATGATTTTCAAGCTCATACTGGCATCGGGCTCACTGGTCGCGTCGGCCAAACCAGAGCCTTGCGGTGCACGCCACATGAGCTTGCCGTCCTTAAGTTCAACTTTGTAGGCGCCCTGGATCATGCCGGGCTCAATCAGCCCTATTGTTTCTGCGGCCAGTTTACGGTTGCGGATGACGACGGCGACTTCACTGTTTTGCAGTTTCGAGCGCAAGTCCAGATTCATGGAGCCAACCACCAGCAAACTGTTGTCAACCACCACAGCCTTGGCGTGCAAGCTGGCGCGTGACGCACCCCTGGAGCCGCCCGCGCTGCCAGAACCTTTGACAAAACTGGCAACAGTGCCGCGCTGCTCTGACCGCATTTCATAGATTTCAACACCCATGGCAATCAACCCTTCACGATATCTGGCGTAGCCTGCGTGCGCGGCCACAGCGTCGTTGGAGGCCAGTGAGTTGGTCAGTACCCGCACGCGCACGCCGCGGTTGCGAATCGCTTGAAACTGTTGCATCATTTCCGGGCCTGGCACGAAGTAGGGCGATACCACCAGCAAGTCTGTTTTGGCTCGCGCCATCAGGCTGAGCAGACCATCAACCGCCGTGTCGTTCGACAGTTCAGTGGTGTCCGCATCCTCGGCTATTTTGGATGGCTTATCCACCAGAATGTTGGACGGGGCCCAAGTCCAGCTCAGCAACCGCAGACTGGTTGTGTCTGGCAGCAAAGCGCTGCTCTTATTGGGCGTGTTGGTATCAGTGGGCGAGGGTACTGCGAGAGCCGAGGGTGATGGGTTTTCAGCTGAATTTGCCATTGCCGCAGCAGGGTTGGGCTTGAGCATTTCAAGGTCTTTGGCCGTCATCAGCGACTGCACCGGGTATGCCAGCGGGTTGTTCCAGTACTGGTCAAAACTGCGCGACAAATCGCGTGCGATGCGCCCGGCAGCCAGCACGTCAATGTCAACAAAATTCACGCCATCACTCTGGCCAAAATAGGTGTCGCCCAGATTGCGGCCACCAGTAATGGCTATTGCGTTGTCGGCTACAAAAATCTTGTTGTGCATGCGCCGCTGAAGGCGAGCCGCGTCGCTCAGGCTGCTAACGATGCGCCACATCGGAGACGACCGGTTGCTGGGCAGCGGGTTGAACAGCCGCATCTCAATGTTCTTTTCAAACGCCAGTTTCAGGACCTGAGCATCTTTGCCAGCGGTGTTGAAGTCATCCAGCAAAATACGCACCCTTACGCCGCGCGCTGCAGCTTCACGCAGCGCCTCGAACATGCGATCAGTGGTGTCGTCAGCATGCACCGCGTAATACTGCAAGTCCAGCGTTTTGTCAGCTTCTTTGATCAACGTCATGCGGACGGTGAAGGCCAGCTCGGCGCTGCCAATCAACGCAAAACCGGAGTCATTGCGCGTGTTGGCCTCAAGAGCGCGGGCAGCGACGGCTTTGCCCAATCGGGTGCTCAGGTTATTTTCAAGTGCGGTCGACACAGGGCGTTGAACGTCAGAAGGCAAGGCGGCGCAACCGGTGAGCCACAAGCTTACCAACAGTGAAAAAACCGTCGCCAGATGATGGCGTATGGAAGGCGTCGGAAGGCTGGTTTTGAACATGGCACAGCTTACCCGAGAGTGGCGCGAATTGGGTTGTTTTCGTACTGCGATACAGACGGAAATGAGCCAGAAATGGTGTCAGACGGCTGCTCACAGTTTTTTCAGGTCGTCAGGCTGACAAAGCTTCCCAGCGCGTCATCGCGCCCAGCAACTCGTCGTCCATCCTGGCGTTTTTGGCGGTCAGCTCAGCGGCGCGTTTGGGGTTGCTGGCGTACAAACTGCCGTCAAACAGCTCTTGGGCGATGGCTTTTTGCTGTGATTCCAGTGTTTGAATCAGTGCGGGTAGGCCATCCAATTCCTTTTGCTCTTTGTAGCTCAGCTTCTTTTTTGATAGCTGGCTACGCCGGATTTCGTTGGTCTGAGGGGCGATTTGACCACTTTTCTTGGGTTTTTCAGGGCTTTTTGGGCTTGCAGCAGCGGTTTTGGCGCTTCCGGTGAGTTGCGCAGCGCGTTTTGACTGGGTAATCCAGTCGGTCACGCCGCCTTCGTATTCGCGCCAAAAGCCGGGGTTCTCTGGCGTGCCTTCATAGGCGATGGTGCTGGTCACCACATTGTCTAAAAAGCGCCGGTCGTGGCTGACCAGAAACACTGTGCCAGCGTAGTTTTGCAGCAGGTCTTCCAGCAGCTCCAGCGTGTCGATGTCCAGGTCGTTGGTCGGCTCATCCAGCACCAGCACGTTGGCCGGGCGGGCAAACAGGCGTGCCAGCAGCAGGCGGTTGCGCTCACCGCCCGACAGCGTGCGCACGGGCGAGTTGGCGCGTTGGGGCGAGAACAAGAAGTCAGTCAAATAGCTTTTGACATGCTTTTTCTGGCCATTGATTTCGACCCACTCGCTGCCGGGGCTGATGAAGTCTTCCAGCGTCGCGTCCAGGTCCAGGGCATCTCTCATCTGGTCAAAATAGGCAACTTGCAGGTTGGCGCCCTGGCGGATTTTGCCGGGCGGTGTGGTCACGTCGGGTTGAATCTCACCAAGAATCAGTTTGAGCAGCGTGGTTTTGCCTGCGCCGTTTGGACCCAGCAGGCCGATTTTGTCGCCGCGCAGCAGCGTGCCGCTGAATTTATTGACGATGATTTTCTCAAGCCCCGGATGACCAAAGCTTTTGGACACATCAGTGAGTTCGGCCACGATCTTGCCGCTTTTTTCGCCGCTCGATACGTCCAGATTCACCCGGCCGACTGCGTCACGGCGTGATGCACGGCTGTCGCGTAGCACTTCAAGTCGCCCGATTCGCGCCACGCTGCGGGTGCGCCGGGCTTCAACACCTTTTCTGATCCACACTTCCTCTGCCGCCAGTAACTTATCGGCTTTGGCGAAAATAACCGCTTCTTGCGCCATCTGCTCTTCTTTTTGCACGAGATATTGGGCAAAGTTACCGGGGTAGGTCAGCAGTTTTCCTCGGTCCAGTTCAACAATGGCAGTAGCAACCTGGTCTAAAAACGCCCGGTCGTGGGTGATGGTGATGATGCTTCCGTTGAAGTTGATCAACAGCTCTTCCAGCCAGGCAATTGAATCCAGATCAAGGTGGTTGGTCGGCTCGTCAAGCAGCAGAACATCGGGCTTGGCCACCAGCGCCTGAGCCAATGCCACGCGTTTTTTGGTGCCGCCGGACAGCGTGTTCACAATCGCCTGCGGGTCCAGGTGCAGGCGGTGCAGGGTCTCCGTCACGCGCTGTTCCCAGTTCCAGCCGTCTTGCAGCTCGATCTCGCTCTGCATGGCGTCCAGGTCGCCCTCGCCGTGGGAATACTGGTCAATCAGGTCAATTACCCTTGCTAATCCTGCTCGAACAGCTATGAAAACAGTAGCATCAGGATCTAAAGTCGGCTCTTGTGCCACATAGGCAATGCGTGTGTTTTGCTGCATTTGCAGCATGCCGTCGTCTGGATGTTCCATGCCGCCCAAAATTTTCAGCATGGACGATTTGCCCGCGCCGTTGCGGCCAATCAGGCCCACGCGTTCGTTAGATTCGAGGGAAAAGTCGGCGTGGTCGAGCAGGGCTACGTGGCCGAAGGCCAGTTGTGCATCTAAAAGGGTGATAAGTGCCATGAAGCGGGGGTTTGGGAGGGTTTGTTAGAAGAAATGCGAACGGATGAAGTCGCTGGGCGTGTCTATAGTGTGCAGGCTCCATGACACCGAAGAACTTGGGATTTACAGATCAATGGAAAAAGCATGGCAGCCGATGCCGATCCCGCCATGCCGCTGCTGTGGGTGCCGCGCGATGTGCTGAACATGACTGGCACCAAACATGGCTGCGGTGTGGCCGTCTGCGGTGCCTGCACGGTTCGAATTCATGGACACGCGGATCGTTCGTGCGTCATACCGGCGTACACCGTGGTGGGCAAAAGCATTCAAACCATCGAAAGTCTGGGAACGCCCGACAAACCGCATGCGCTGCAGTCAGCCTGGATTGCGCGTCAGGTGCCGCAATGCGGGTACTGCCAGGGCGGCATGCTCATGGCAGCTGCAGCCTTGCTTGAAAAACACCGAAACCCACGGACGCCGATATTGACGCAGCCATCACCAACATCTGCCGTTGCGGTACGTGTCAACGGGTTCGCTCCGCTATTCATAGCGCTTTCAGCAGTACTGGCAAGGGCTTAGCTGGTAAAGCAGTATGAATCGCCGCACTTGGGATGTGGTGAGTTGATGCTGCCCGTGAGTGGAAATGTTCAAGACGGTGCGGCGCTGGACGGCTGGATCAAGATTGCTGCCGACGGCACCGTGGTGCTGGTCATGCCGCGCCGTGAAATGGGGCAGGGCGTACACACCGCGCTGCCTTTTTGTGGCTGAAGAGCTGGACGTACCTTTGAGTAGTGTGCGGATTCAGCAGGCGGCACGGACACGCGATACGGCAACGTGGCTATGTTTGTGGCCAGTCTGCCGTTTCGCCCGAGCGAGACGGAAAGGTCTGAGCTGCTGCTGAAAGTGAAAGTTGGCTAGTGGATGGTGGGCAAGATGGCGC
>ENA-OFDP01000472-OFDP01000472.1-metagenomes-genome-assembly--contig:-NODE-472-length-18070-cov-6.560921_pt1 | contig 18070 bp, 13 predicted proteins | sample MGYA00153389_OFDP01 | MGnify analysis MGYA00153389 | reverse complement strand
ATGGGGAATTGGTTATTGGTTATTTGTTATTGGTTATTGGTTATTTGTTATTTGTTATTTGGGATTAGAAAAACAACAGACAACAGTCAACAGACAAACAGGATAATTCGGGAATTAACTCCCTGATTTTTCTAGCTTGACTGCATCAAATTGCGGTGGCACAAATTCGCGTACTAATTGGCAAAAATGGGCGATCGGCGGAATTTGCATTCGATCGTGAGTTGTCACTAACACAACTTCGCGAGTCCAAGTCGGATCGATCGCCGATTGACCGATTGCCGAAACCTTGGAATTTGCACTTTCGCTGGCGATCGACCGAATTGCTAAAGTGCGATCGCCTACAGCCTCAAGCAAAGCTGAATGCGGCAGCAAAGCAATCAATTCTCCTTGCCGCACCACACCCCGAAAAGCATCTAGAGTGTTGAGTTCCAAAACAGCATGAAGTTTAGCACCGATACGTCCAAATTGCTCTTGCACCATCCGCTGCATTCCGTACCCGTCCTTAAACACCACTTGCGGGTAACAAATCAATTCCGGCCAAGGTACTCGATCGAACTGGGCCAGGGGATGAGCAGCCGCCATCAACACCTCGATCGGCTCATTGTAAAGCACCTGAACCAACATTTCCGGGGCTTGAGTAAAATAGCGGTTGTTCATCACCACCGCTATGTCCACCAAACCGTCTTTGAGAACTTTCAGAGCTCGATCGCTGCCCAAGGAAGTCACCCGCAACTGCACGTTAGGATAGTTGTGGCAAAACTTTTGCAGCACAGGCGGCAAATAAGCAGCACAAACCGAGTGAATCGCCGCCACGCACAATTCCGGCTGCTTTCCCGCCAGCAAATCTTCCAATTCTTCAGCAGCATTTTCCCAAGTCTGACAGATTTTGCGAGCGTGAGGTAGCAGGCGTTCCCCTCCCACAGTCAGCTTTGCGTGGGCACTGCGGTGAAACAGCGACAAACCCACTTCCGCTTCGAGTCCCTGCACCTGACGGCTAATAGTCGATTGAGTAACGCCGCATTTCCGCGCCGCTTGTTGAAAGCTACCAGTTTCAGCAACTGAAAGAAATGCTTGAAGCTGCTCTAAGCGCATGGATGTTTAATGGGAGATGGTTTCAGACATTTTCATCGAGGATCATCAGAGACATTAACCGATTTAGTAGAAGAATTTAGTAGATTTTGATACAGGTACAGATTAGTTTTGATTCCGGGGCGAGACAGGGGGACGCTTGAGTCTGCGAATCAACTTGCTCAATCGGAATATTTGAGCGCCAAAGTAGAGGTCTATTATCCAATATTGAATGGATTTTTGCATCTGCAAACTTATTAAAAAACCGATTCAATCAAGATTAATTAACAGATATTTCCCAGCTTGTATCTAAAGGATTTGAAGCAATTACGACTCGGCAATTGCTTGATGAATTGCGCTAATTTTCTGCGTTTTTTGCTAAGCTTTGAACTCAAAAAATAGGATTTAATTTCTTACCTCCCCGGGCTTTATAGTACCTTACAGTGCCTAAACCTGTCAATAAATGTACGAGTATTGCAAACAGGTTTTAACCAGAGGTGAACTTTGATCCCCGGACTCACGTCACTGTTATTTTATGTTTGTTTCTGTATACACTAGGAATTAGCCCGCTAGCAACAAAAGTGCAAGTACGATCGATCGCAAGGGATAGAATGGCTGAAAGGATTGATTTTTGGTACGTTACATGAATTTCTTAAGATTATGTCATTTAACCACAATTCTATTCCTCAAGGTGGATGTTGTCAGTGGCAACCGCAGTTAGTAGGACTGCACGCAGTCAGCGATTTGTTAATTGCCTTGGCTTGTTACTCAATTCCAGCGATGCTGACATACTACTTTGCCCGGAATCCGCAGCGAAACGTGCCTGCGAGCAAGGGGTTTCTCCTATTGGGAGGCTGGTTTTTCTGCGCCGGCACAACTCACCTGATGCAGGTTTGGAGGCTGGCGCATCCGGGCGAATGGCTGTCAAGTTCGATCGCCGCCGTTACCGCTGTCATCTCTGTGTGGGCTGTAGCGGAACTGATACCCTCGCTTTCTCAACTGTTGGCTGGGGCTTGGGTGACACAATTAGCAGCAAATACAGGGCTGGAAACTGAAAAGACCGATCGACCGCAAGCCGACTCTACCATTAAAAATCCCGCCACCTCTCAAATAACCGAACTCCAACAAATTAACCAGCAATTGCTTGCAGAAATAGCGCAGCGCGAGCGAGTCGAGGAACTCCTGCTTAACACTGTAGACAAACTGCAAGAAAGCCAAGAACGCTTCCGCGTTTTTCAGGAATTATCCCTAGACGGATTTAACGTGTTCCGCAGCATTCGCGACGGCTCCAAAATTGTGGATTTTGAATGGGAATACGTCAATCCCGCAGCGGCAAAAATTCAGCAAAGCACCCCGGGCAAATTAACCGGCAAGCGATTGCTGCAAGTGTTGCCCGGTCATAAAGATAACAGTTTGTTCGATCGTTACGTGCAAGTTTTAGAAACAGGAATTCCCCTCGATACCGAGATTTCTTACAACAGCGAAGGCATTGTCGGCTGGTTTCGGATTATGACGGTTAAATTGGGCGACGGGATTGCTATTTCTTTCAGCGATATTACTGGGCGCAAGCAAGTAGAAGCATCCCTGCGCGACGCGCTGCAAAAACTCACTTCTCATTTTAAAAATACGCCTCTAGCGGTGATAGAGTCGGATGAAAACTTTCGGATTAGCGGGTGGTCGCCGGCGGCCGAGAAGATTTTTGGGTGGAATGCAACAGAAGTTTTAGGCAAGCATTTTAGCGAATGGAAATTTATTGGTGAGGGCGATGCTGAAAATGTACGATCGGCAATTTATAGTTTAAAAAACCCACAGGCTCGGTGCAATGTAGTTCGCAACAGCAATTACGACAAGTACGGTTCACTGCTGCACTGCGAGTGGTACAATTCGGCTTTTTACAGCGATTCGGGACAGTTGATATCGGTGCTGTCTCTGGTTTTGGACGTGACGGAACGCTTTAAATTTATGGAAGTGCTGCGACAGTCTGAAGAGCGGTTTCGGATTGCGGCAGAAAGTGCCAGCGATTTGATTTACGAATGGGATATCGAGACCGACATCTTGCTGTGGTTCGGTCATGTAGACGAACATTTGGAGTACGAAAAAGGCGGATTTCCGAGGACGAGAGCAGCTTGGAACAGTATCTTGCACCCGATCGACCGCGATCGAGTTTTGGCCGCGGTCGATCAATATTTGAGCGCACCAGACAGTTCTGCAACCCCATTTTTTCAGGAATACCGCGTGCAGTGCCGAGGCGGCCGCTGGCTCCACTGGATCGATCGGGGCAAAGCAGTGCTTGACTCTCAAGGCAATCCCTGCAAATGGATCGGCGCAATTAGCGACATCAGCGATCGCAAAGAAGCCGAAGCACAGCGAAATCTAGCATTGGCGCGGGAACAGGCCGCCCGCCGCGAAGCCGAAGCCAGCGAACACCTTTACCGCGTCCTCGCTGAAGCCATCCCGCAGATAGTTTGGACTGCTTTGCCCGACGGCTGGATCGACTACTATAACCAGCGCTGGTTTGAATATACCGGCATGACGCTTGCGGAAACTCAAGGCTGGGGGTGGCAGCCAGTTTTGCATCCAGATGACGTGGAAAACTGCCTAGAACGCTGGAAAACCTCGGTGCAGACGGGGGGGACTTATGAGGTGGAATACCGCTTTAAACGGGCATCGGACGGGGCTTACCGCTGGCATCTGGGTCGGGCATTGCCCGTGCGGGATGCTGAGGGGAAAATTATCAAGTGGTTCGGGACTTATACCGATATTGACGATCGCCAGCGAGCGACCCAAACAGCGGATTTCCGCGCGCGAGCTTTGGCTTTGCTGTCGTCGGCTTCCCTCGATTACCAGGAAGCGCTGCAAGGTTTGGCAGATTTAGCAGTGCCGGGGCTGGGGGATTGGTGCTGCGTGCATTTAATCGAGGCCGACGGCTCGATCCGCTTGCAAGCAGTTGCCCACTCCGATCCGAGCAAAGTCACTCTGCTGTGGCAAATCGACCGGCGCTTGCCGGTAGACCCCCAAGGACGCCACGGAGTGGCAAAGGTGCTGCGGACTGGGGAGTCGAAGCTTTACCCAGAAATACCGGACTGGGTGATCGAGGCGGTTGTGTCGGACAGGGAACTGCTGGAAGTCCTGCGCTCCCAGACCCCGCTGTCAGCCATCTGCGTACCCCTGATGGCTCGCGGGCGGACGCTGGGAGTGATTTCACTGCTGTGCGGGGAGTCCGGCCGCCGCTGCGGAGAAGGCGATTTGGTGTTGCTGGAGGATTTGGCGCGGGATGCGGCGGTGGTGATCGACAATGCGCGGCTTTACCGGGAAGCGGCGGAGGCCAACCGGATTAAAGACGAGTTTTTGGCAACGCTTTCTCACGAGTTGCGGACGCCTCTCAACGCGGTTGTGGGCTGGGCCCAGATACTGCGGCAGCGCAAGTTGAGTGCTGAAAAAACGGCTGTGGCTTTGGAGACGATCGAGCGAAACGGGCGCTTGCAGACTCAGATGATTGAGGATTTGCTGGACGTTTCTCGGATTGTGAGCGGCAAAGTGTGTTTGAAGCTGTGTCCGGTGAATTTGGTGCGGATTGTAGAAACGGCCGTGAAGGCGCTGAGTCCTGATGCTGAAGCTCGGGGAATTGAATTGGCGACTTTTTACGGCGAAGGGGTGAGCGCCGTGAGGGGCGATGCTACTCGTTTGCAGCAGGTGGTGTGGAATTTGCTCTCGAATGCGATTAAGTTTACGCCTCCGGGAGGTCGCGTGGAAATCCGGCTCTCGGAGGAGGGGGAACTGGTGCAAGCTGGTAGCGCCCTGCTGTCTCCCAGGTCTGGGGTTCACTCTGTGAAGATCGCCGTCAGCGATACGGGAATTGGCATTAGCAAGGAGTTTTTGCCGTTTGTGTTCGATCGCTTCCGCCAAGCTGACAGCACTTCTACGCGCAATTACGGGGGCTTGGGACTGGGATTGGCGATCGTCCGCCATCTCGTGGAACTACACGGCGGCACTGTCTGGGCCGAAAGTCCCGGCGAAGGACTAGGCTCGACTTTCGGAGTGCGCCTGCCAATTTAGCAGAAGTAAAGTTTTGAGTTTTAAATTTTCAGTTTGTAGTGAGGACTTTAGTCCTGATAATCTGAGGACTAAAGTCCTCACTACAAACTGTCTTAATTTTCCTGCCATTCTTGCAGGGCGATCGCAATTCCCTCTTTCAATCTCGGTTCGAGACTCTCTTGCTTAACTAAACTTTCTAATTGCTGTCTGGCCTCGATCGCACTGAGCTGTTTGAGCGCCGCCGTGCAGTGCAGTCTGACGCTGTTGTCTGCGTCGCCCAACATTGAAATCAGAGCATCTAGCGCTCTCATATCTCCTAACTTTCCTAACCCTAAAGCTAAAGATTGTTTGATTCCCGTAAACTCCACAGCGGGATGATTGCTTGCGAGCAAATCGCTCAGAATTTCAGCAGCTAAAGCTTTTAATTCCGGCTTTTCTACTCTCCCTAAAACAGTGACAATTTCTTGACAAACAAGAGAGTTTGTGTTATGAATTTCGGCAATTAAGGTTTGCTGCAAATATTCTAAAGCGGTTGCGGTTTCGCTCCAGCTTAAGGCGCGCACAGTTTCGATTTGTAATTCCACCGGAGTTGCGGGATGAAGCAGCAATTCAAATAAAGCAGCCGCCGCAGCATCGGTTTTCAGCCGCCCAAGAGCGATCGCCGCAGACTGACAAACTTCTAAACGGATGTCCGAAAGCAAAGGTTTGAGCAAGTTAACTAAATCTAATTCTGCGTCTAAATAGGCGCGCACTCCGAGAGCTCGCACGGCTTCTTTTCTGACTGCTGTCGCCGGATCTTTGAGTGCTGCTACCAGTACCGGCGGGATGCGGGAGTCGTGAAAACTGCTCAAAGCCTCGATCGCAGCAACCCGCACCGCAACTTTAGAGTCTCCGACTACAGTCAACAGCGGTGGGATGGTTTCGGTGCGCCGAATTTGCGCGAGTGCTGCTGTCGCAAACTGTCGCGACTCTTCTTGGAGTAGGAGATTTGCAAGGGATTCTATGGCTGTCGTGCCGAAATTCCCTAGGGTTTCTGCCGCGATTTGGCTCAATTCTTCATCGGAATTTTTGACTAATGTTACTAATGCTTGAATCACTTCGGGGCGATCGAACTTTCCGAGAATCCGGGCAGCGAACCACCGGGGCTCGGTATCTGCGTCTTCGTCTTCGAGCACGGCAATTAAAGGTGCGATCGCGCAATTTCCTAGATTGGGGAATACTTTAGCAATTTCCCAGCGGTCTTGAAAATCGCCCCATTCTAAGGCTTGTATTGCTAAATTGACAGCCTGCTCTAAAATGTGTTGTTCCTGCGGCTGGCTACCGTTTGCAGTCACTTGCTGCAAGCATTCGACTAACTCAGGCCAGTTTTGGCGATCGGCAGCGACTTGCGCTTGTTCTAAAATATTAGACATAATTTTAATTTAGCTTTTGTCGATCGGCGAGATTGTTTGCTGCTACCCCAGAGCCGGACGTATTTTTTAGCAATCTTTTGCTACAATTATCCATTTTTTGACATTTTTGTCAATCCATCATCAGCAGTAAAATGGAAATAAAGCATTAATTTCATCCAGTTAAGCCATCAAGTTATACTTTTGGTAATTAAACACGCTCAATATTCCCAATGAAAAATTAACAAATGAAGAAAGCTCTACTTTTAGTCAACCAGCACTCCCGAAAAGGGAAAAAGCTATTATCTCAAGCCACTGTAGAATTGCAAGCACTGGATTTTGAGTTAATTGTAGAATCTACAGACAGCGCCCGCGAACTTTCCGACACAATTCGGCGCTACCAAAATGGAGTCGAATTAGTCATCATCGGCGGCGGCGACGGCACTCTCAACAGCGCCATAGAAAGTTTGACAGACACCAAGTTACCCTTGGGTATTTTGCCGATGGGAACAGCTAACGACCTAGCGCGCACTCTCGGAATTCCTACCGATTTATCCGCAGCTTGTCAAGTAATTGCCAGCGGTAAAACTCGGCTCATAGACTTGGGTTGGGTAAACGGACAGTATTTTTTTAATGTAGCGAGTTTGGGATTGAGCGTGCAAATTACCCAGCGGCTGACTAAAGACGTAAAGCAGCGCTGGGGAGTTTTTGCTTATGCTTTTACTGCTTTGCAGACACTTTTGTCAGCGCGACCTTTCAGAGCAGAAATCAAGGTAAACAACCAATGTTTTAATGTTAAAACTCTTCAAATTGCCATTGGCAACGGCCGCTATTACGGCGGCGGCATGACAGTTGCCGAGGATGCCACAATCGACGACAACCGACTGGATTTGTACAGTTTGGAAACAAAAAATTGGTGGGAAATCCTGACTTTGCTTCCAGCTATGAGGCAAGGCAATCATACCGATTGGCCTAACGTTCGCGCCTTACACGCTCAAGAATTTGAGGTTAATACTAGCAAACGCCGTCCGATTAATACCGACGGTGAAATCACAACTCATACGCCAGCAAAATTCCGAGTCATTCCCCAAGCTTTAGCCGTTATCGCTCCTTCATAACTAATAACTTATATAATTATGTTGTGGAACAGGCCGGAAAGCCTGTTCATATATCAGCCACGGGCAAGATGCCCGTGCCACAATTAATCAATTAATTAATAATCGCCTCCAGCGCCGTATTGCCACGCTTCAACCAATCGGTGAAAATAGTATTGCTGCTTTGCTGCTAAATTTTTCACCTGCGGTTCTACCGCTTTCCCCAAAGGCTGCAATCCCGTATAAATTCCTAAATTTACATAATGAACCATCCAATCGAGCAAATTAGCTATTCCTACCTGCGGGATAATTTTCATCACTAATACCGGATGGCTAATTGCTGTTTTCAACAGAGTTTTTGACAAAGCCGGAAACAGCACGATATCTTGAAGAAACGGTTTGAGCACCGGTTCTCCCAACTCTTCCATTACCTGAAATACAGCAGCCAAAAGTTGATTGATTTGATCGGGGTCTATTTTCTGATTCATCGCAGCACTCATCGAACGCTGAAACAACCAGGTAACTGATAGATTCGGCTGGTACGGTTGCAAAAGTGCGAGGGAATTTTTGTCGAGACTGTCGCTTGTCAAAGCTTCGTCAATTCCGAGAGTTAAGCGTTTGAGGTGGCGCACCATTGCTCCGAAACCGCCGAAGCTGAGGGGCGATTGGCTACCGCTGCTATCTCCGACTGGGAGTATGCGATTCCAAGGCGTTTTTAGCGGGCTTTGGCGATAGCAGGGAAAGAATCCGTAGAGTGCTCTTTGGAATTTTAACTGTTCGAGTTCGACGTTTTGATATTGGGGAAGCAAGCGTAAATAGTCTTCAAATAGTGTTTCTAAACTGAATCTTTCTGTGTCGGCGTCTATGTAGGTAAATAGGTAAGTTGTGCGGCCATCTCGTGCGGGAAATGCTTCCCAAAAGTATTGGCACTGATTTTGCATTGGGGTGAAGGATGCAAATATATCGCCGGTTTCGTTTTGGTCAAATCCTTGCGCGCAACTACCGACTACTAAACATACGGCGTCGGGTTTTTTGCCTTGTCTTGCTTGGCGGACAATGGGCGAGAAATGTCCCATTGCGTCTAAGAATAATCGGGTTTTAAATAAATTTGCCGCAGTTGGTGTATCGGTACTTGCAGATTCTACGGCGACTCCGTTGGGGTGAATTGTTGCTGTTTTAAATGGTGTGTTTTCAAATAGTTTGCCTCCGGCTTCTAGGAATCGCTGTTTCAGGGTTTCGAGGAGGTAAACTGGGTCGATTCCGATGTTGAGTACGCCCCGCACCCAGATGTCGGGGGTGTTGGCAAAACTGATACGGGCTGGGTTGTATTCGGTGGCGATCGCATTTTCGAGTTCTGCAACCGACAGTAAATTTAGTTCTACGAATGCGTCTAATTCTTTGCGGGAAATGTTCCATTCTTGCTCGCGCCCGCGCAGGATGCCGCGTTCGAGTAAGGCTACTCGCCAACCCCGCACGGCTAAGGCTGTACCGATTAATATTCCTAGGGTTCCGCCACCGATAACTATGTCGAAATCGAGGTTTTCGAGGGGTTGTTGGCTGTGTTTGACTGCTTGGGCTGCTGGTGCGGTGTTTTGTTTGAGGTTTTCCCAGAGTCGATCGACCTTTCGCAGGCCTGTGAGGGCGTCTCCCGGTAATTGCGAGAGGATTTGTTCGGTGAGGGACATTGGGTTTTAATATAAAAAATTGGTTGATTTTATTTAATTTAGCTTAGATTAATACTTTCGAGAGTTTCAAGGCCTACACATCAAGAGGCTAGAAACCTGGTTTATGAGGCTTGTGTGCGATTCAAACAGAGAAACCCGGTTTCTGAAAAAAAACCGGGTTTTTACCCCAATTCGGTAAGTCTGGGGAATTATTTTCAATCAGCCGTGCTTAATTCTTCAACTCGCAGCCGATCGCACAAAATCCGCTCGCACACAACACCACCCGTCTCGGTATTCCTGCAAACTTCTAACTGAGCCGACGGCACCGCTTCAAACAACAAACGTTCTCCCGGAAACACCGTCCGCTCAAAATACCAGTTAGGAATGTTGGTAATCCGAGCTATTTGCACTTTGTTGGTAGTATTGAGATACCAACACAAAATGCGCGTATTAGGTTCAGCAATTACCTCAGTTAGTGTCAAATTCATTTTTTTAACTTGTTTGTGAAATTGTGCGAGTCATTGATGACTGGTCTAAACTTAAGATAGCATATTACCAGTTAAAACAAAATTTTTTTAACATTTTTTCGGTTAATTAACAAATGCGCCAGCAGAAACCTTTACGCCTTCGGCGTGTTCCCAAGAAGGTGCAAAAGGCGGCATTGCTAAAGCGCAAGATTTCCATCCTCCCCGAACAGGTGCGTTCAACAATTGACAGTGACCCACGGCACCTCTTTGCAGTTTGTAGTGGCCACAAAAAGTACACTTAGAAGTAGGATTGCAGCCGCGATCGCTAATTGCTAGAGTCGGATTGCTGTCGATGTTGTTACGTTCGAGAGTCAGAGTTTCCATTAAAGTATTTTTTAAATGTTCACTCTCAAGTATGACAGCCAGATTTCAGTTTCTGTGTCTATCTTTAGGCTTAGTTCGCCTTTAAGTTTTGTTGAGGGATCGCTACAAAGCATATTGTTTTTGACTATATAAGAACAGGGAGCGATTTAATTTGCTTCCAGTCGAATTGGCGAGCTGGGCTTTACAGCCGATCGGCTTGCTTGGCGATGTACTTCCTTAATACAGAGCTAATTATCCTCCCCTAACTTACTGAACAAATCGGCTAAAATCGTATTAGAAAATAAAAAACCTTCAGGATCGCTCAACCGCAAATTTCCAGAAAGCGGCAGTTGCGCGCCCTCATCTAAAGCTGCGATAACTCCGTCCTCGGTCATAATTTCCACCCATCGAAGCCGCCAGTAGGGCTGCAAACAACACCAAATTTTATCAACCGTTTGCTGCGTAAACTTTGCAGTCAGCGCCGACAGGCTAACTCCTTCTGTTAAACGCAAACCTAGCATCAGCGTTTCTAACAAAACGTCATTTTCTGAGACTTGAAAATTTTGCTCGATTACTGGTTGAATATCTGGCTGAGTTTCCCCCGCAAGTTTTGAATTAGCTTCCGAAGTGACGGAAGAGATCGATCGCACCCACTGATAATATTCTTGAGTTTTGCGAGGTCGTGTCAACCTCCGGCCTTGGACATAACTCGCCGCCCCCATTCCTAAGCCATAATAAGGGCGATTTTCCCAATAAACGCGATTATGAAGACATTGATAGCCATCGCGAGCATAATTACAAATTTCGTAATGTTCGTAGCCAGCATCGGTCAAGATTTCCCCTGCTAAACGGTACATCTGAGCAGCAGTTTCATCTGCTGGTAGCGGCTGTGCGCCCGGTTCAAAGTAGCGCCCAAAAGCAGTTCCCTGCTCAACAATTAAGTCATAACTCGACAGGTGAGTCGGCGCAATTTTCACTGCCGATTTTAGGGAAGTTTCCCACTGTTCTAATGTTTGGTGTGGTAGTCCTGAAATTAGGTCTAAACTGAAATTGACAATCCCAGCCGATCGCACTATTTCTACTGCTTCAAAAATTTCGGCTACAGAGTGCGATCGTCCGCAAGCTTGCAGCAATTCATCCTGAAAAGCTTGCACTCCCAAACTAACTCGATTTACTCCCGCCGCTGCATATCCCCGCAACTGTTCTAAAGTAAAAGTACCGGGGTCTATTTCGATAGAAATTTCCGCCCCAGCAGCAATCCCAAATTTACGATCGAGAGTCTCTAAAATATTGCTCAACTGACTGACAGAAAGCAGCGAAGGGGTGCCGCCACCAAAAAAAACTGTTTTCAGAGATGCGCCTAAATTTGGAGTTTCTTGAATTTCTTGACACAATACAGCAACGTATTGCACAATTGTGCCGGAATTCTCGCCATTTTTGCGATCGCCCACCACAAAAACCGGAAAATCGCAGTAGTAACAGCGGCGACGACAAAAAGGTATGTGTAAGTAAGCCGAAGTAGGAATAGCAAAGTTTTCTGCTACTTGTGCACTTTTTTTAAATTCAAATGTTAAATCATCTGTGGTAGCGCTCATCACATCTTCAGCCAAAAGTGCAAGTTCAAATCTAAAGTTTTCATTAAACTATCATAAATAATTATGTATATTATGACATTTTTTGAGTAAAAATGTACTAAGAACGATGGCGTCCCGCCCCGCAAGCTACGGCTATTTTAGTTTGATCTCAACAAAGTTTCGAGCGGCAGTAATTCCCGAACAGCCCACAGGGCAATCTATTGGCAGCTTGTAGAGACCATCGGTGCAGCGCGAAATGCTAGCAATACTCGATCGCACATCCCCCAAAGGGTACAACCGCGAAATATAAGTTCATGAAAATCCCTCAGTAAATATAGCGATATCCGACCAAAAGATGAACACAAGTATCAGCACGGGAAAGATATAATGTGAACAAATTCATTAACCTAGAAAAATGCTAGACGCAATCATAATTATCTCATTCATCATCGCAGGCGGAGGCATCGGTTATTACGGAGTCGAACTCCTGCCGAGCAACCTGCTGGAGCAAGTTACAAATATACAAGGTTTAAGCTCCGTACTAGGCTCGTTTGGAGCATTAATCGGCTTTGTGTTCGGATTAGTGGCTCAAACAACCTATAGGCGGGTAGAGAAGCAAGTCGGCGATATGCCAGTGGAAATGCTGCTGACGCGGGCGATCGGCTTAATCATCGGACTGCTAGTCGCGAATTTAATGCTGGCCCCGCTGTTCCTGCTACCAATTCCCCAGGAGTTCGGCTTCATCAAACCTCTAGTCGCAGTTTTAGGAAGCGTCATGTTTGGCTTCACAGGTGTCAGCTTAACCGACACTCACGGCCGCGCTTTCTTGCGATTGATCAACCCCAAAAGCTTAGACACAGTGTTGGTAGCCGAAGGTACTTTCAAACCAGCTTCTGCCAAAGTAGTCGATACAAGCTGCATAATTGACGGCCGGATTGAAAACCTGCTAGAAACAGGTTTCCTCGAAGGTCAAATTATCATCCCGCAATTCGTACTCCAAGAACTGCAACTGGTAGCCGATTCCGCCAACGATCAAAAACGAGTGCGCGGGCGTCGCGGCTTAGATGTACTCAACCGCATCAAAGAAGCATATTCAGAACGGATTCAAATTCACTCGGCTGACTACGAAGATATTGCCACAGTAGATGCAAAATTAGTCCGATTCGCCTTGGATATCGACGGCATTTTGCTCACCAACGATTACAACTTATCGAAAGTAGCTACCCTCCAAAAACTGCAAGTTTTAAATATCAACGATTTGACTCATGCAGTGCGCCCGACTTATTTGCCTGGAGATACGATCGAACTGAAGATCCGCAAAGAAGGCAAAGAACCATCTCAAGGAATCGGCTACTTGGATGACGGCACAATGGTAGTCGTAGAAGCAGGTAGCAGCTATGTCGGCGCCGAAGCCCGAGTCGTAGTCACCAGCGCCCTACAAACCAGCGCCGGCCGCATGATATTCGCCCGCCCTCAAGAGTCCGTAATTGCTTGAAACAAAGTAACAATGGCCAGAGCAATCAAAATCAAATGTTGCGATCGCTGTTCCCAATCTGCCCCGATTCTCTACCGCGCCCGGTATGAAGAGTCGGGGCATTGGTTTTTTTTGTGTCTTAAATGTTGGGAATCAGTAAGTAAAAATAATCCTTTTTACTTCTACGGCGGCACTTGGAAAGCTAACAAGAAAAAATAGTAATAATATCAATTCCGGCTGCGCCAGAATAATATAGAGGACACTGCACGTGCCGTTTCCCTACCGCGACTTATGGATAATTAACTAGACTTGGAATGGCATCTTCATACAAATCCTCGATCGCACAGCTAAAATTAACGCTAGAAAACTGAACTTCTTGCCCTTGAGTGTAAGGATAAAGCACCCACAAACCCTCAGCATTCCGGCGAAAACACTCTACACTAACTCTTTCTTGATTGATTAACACATACTCTTGCAAACTTTCGGAAGTACGGTAATCGGCAAACTTTTCACCTCTGTCAAAAGCCGCTGTAGTCGGCGATAAAACTTCCACGATTAAGCGCGGATAGATAATGAAATCTTCATCATCAGCATTTCTGTCCCGTTCATCGCAAGTCACCGCTACATCGGGATAGTAATAACAATTTGCTGCCTCAATCCGAACTTTTATGTCTGCCATGTAAGTTATGCAGCCACTTCCCCGAAGATGGTTTCTCAACAAAGTTGCTGTATTGACACTAATGATGACATGAGCTTTTTTTGCCCCTGCCATTGCATAGATTTCACCTTGTCTGTACTCGTGTTTGATCGGACTGACTTTCTCGCCTGCTAAATAATCTTCAGGGGAGACGTAGGTGTCGCTTTTATTCGCTGTCATATAATTTTGAGGTGGTTAATCAGTTGACAGTTGACAATTGACAGTTGACAGCTACCCATAGCCGTCGATAGAAGAGGATTGAAGCAATGAATCATTTTGTTTGATTTCCCCCTAAACAGGGAGGCTTCAAACCCAATCTTCAGGCGTGAGGATTACACTATTATAGCCGTAGCTTGCGGGGCGGGATGCCATCGACCTTTTTCCACTTTTTCAGCCCAGGTTTTAACGCCTGCGCGGAGTCGGAAGCCGAAGATTGCCAGTTTGCGGTTGCGGTTTTTCTTGCAGCTTCATCGTCAAACTAACCCGCTTTAACTGCTCATTCACCTCCAAAACCCGCACTTTCACAACTTGTCCGACTTTCACAATCTGTGTAGGATCGTCCACAAATCGATCGGCTAATTGAGAAACATGAACCAAACCATCTTGGTGCACTCCCACATCAACAAAGGCTCCAAACTTCGCTACATTCGTGATTATGCCTTCCAATTCCATCCCAACTAGCAAATCGGAGATTTCTTTGATTCCGGCTTGGAAAGTAGCATATTTAAACTCGGCACGCGGGTCTCTTCCCGGTTTTTCTAGTTCGGAAATAATGTCTCGGAGTGTTGGTTCTCCGACTTTCTCTGTCACATATTTCTTAATGTTTACAGTCTTGACTTTTTCCGATATTTCGGTTATTCCAGTCAGCGGCAAGCTTAAATCTTTGGCGATCGCCTGCACTACAGGATAACTTTCTGGATGAACTGCTGTATTGTCCAGGGGATTTTCGCCGCCGCGAATGCGCAGAAATCCGGCTGCTTGTTCAAAAGCTTTTGGCCCGAGTTTGGGAACTTTTAGGAGTTGGCGGCGATTTTTAAACGCGCCGTTTTCGTTGCGGTAATTGACGATATTTTTGGCAACTGTTGCTGTCATTCCCGACACAAATGTCAGCAGTTCTTTGGAGGCTGTGTTTAGGTCAACTCCGACGTAGTTGACGCAGCTTTCGACTGTTTCGTCGAGTTTCTTTTTGAGCAGTTTTTGGTCAACATCGTGCTGGTATTGACCGACTCCGATGGATTTCGGGTCAATTTTCACAAGTTCGGCTAAAGGGTCTTGCAAGCGCCTTCCGATGCTGACTGCGCCGCGAATTGTGATGTCGAGGTCAGGAAATTCAGCGATAGCCACATCACTCGCTGAATAAATCGATGCACCGGATTCATTCACCATGACTTTAATCGGTTTTCTGTCCATTTCTGCCAAAACTTCGGAAACAAATTCGTCTGTTTCGCGGGAAGCTGTACCGTTGCCGATCGCGATTAATTCAATTTTATATTTTTCAATTAAATGCTTGACAATTTTACCAGCTTGCTGTCTTTGGGCTGCCGCTTGGTGGGGGAAAATTGCTTGATATTCCAAAAATTGTCCCGTTTCGTCGAGGGCGGAAACTTTGCAGCCCGTGCGAAATCCCGGATCGATCGCCAATGTGGGTTTCATTCCCGCCGGCGCCGACAGCAGCAACTCGCGGAGGTTGGTTTCAAAAGTGGCGATGGAGTCGATATCAGCGACGGCTTTGTTGTGCGATCGCACTTCCGTAATTAACGAAGTCTTCATCAGTCGGTTGAAGGCATCCTTCAAGGTCGATCGATAAAACTCTTTAACTTCAGGTATCCTAGTTCTAATTTCGCGATCGTCCAAATAAGCCATCACCGCCGATTCATCAAAGGCCAGTTCCAAATCTAAAACCCCTTCCGTTTCCCCGCGAAACAGCGCTAACATATTGTGCGATTGAACATTTCTCGCTGCAATTTGGTAATTGCGATACATTTCAAATTTAGTGCTTCCTTCCGGGAAATCATCTTTAATTTTCGAGACAAAAACCCCACTTTTCATCAAGAAATCTCGCAAATAAGCCCGCAATTCTGCCTTTTCCGAAACCGCTTCCGCCAAAATATCCCCAGCACCTTTGAGAGCTTCTTCTGCTGTTTTAACGCCCTTTTCTTCCGAAATATATTGAGCTGCTTCCGCTTCAATATCGGCTGGTTTAGCTGTCGGAACATTCAGAGATTTGATAAATTCTGCCAGCCCTTCTAAACCTTTCTCTCTAGCAATTGTCGCCCGCGTCCGGCGCTTCGGCTTGTAAGGCAGATAAAGGTCTTCGAGTTCATTTTTTTGCAAACAAGATTCAATTTTAGCTTGCAGTTCTTCCGTGAGTTTTCCCTGAGAGCTAATCGTCTCTAAAATCGACTTTTTGCGGTCTTCGATTTCCGTTAAATAGGTAAAGCGATCGGAGATATCCCGCAAATGAATTTCGTTGAGGGAATCCGTACGTTCTTTGCGGTAGCGGGCAATAAACGGAATAGTTGCTCCCTCAGCGAAAAGTTCCAGAGCATTATTGACTTGGGAGAGATTGATGGAAAGTTCTTTAGCAATCAGTTGAGGAATGTCGATCATAGTGCAGAAGTTCGGGTCAGTCGATTTGAGATTTGAGATTTGAGATTGACTTCACGGAAGAGAGGAACAAAAGGAAATCATCCCGATTTTGTTAAAATCGCTTTCTAGGAGTACGATCGTCCCACACAGCACAGCCTATACATCTCGCTTCTAGCTCTCCGGCTTGCACTCCCGTCAAAGCTTTGATGGGGATCACTCCGTATGTTAGCATAATTGCAGTCATTTCTCAATCCGATCAGTTGCCTTTTCAATATGCTATGCGGCGGCCAAGCGATTCGGCGCGATCGCCCGCCAGAGACGCTACCGACGATGTACGATTCACCTAGGGAAGGTTGGATTGTTGCAAAGGGCGATCGGGATTTAGGTTAATTGTAGTCGAACATTATTTTGATACAAAGAACAGCCCTATTAGTTTCAATCCCCGATAAGGATTTAGGGTTTTTCCGTCTTGGCTGGAGATTCCCACAACAATACTAGAAATATTACAGGAGCAAAAATTATTAATTTTATTTTATGAATTCTCCCTTAATTACTAATTCACAGAATTTATTTCGGGTTTTTCGTTAAACATACTTTTAACACTCAAACATCTCTTTCAGAATTGATAAGTCAAAAATTTTTGTGCCTTTATAGTCAAAATATTTTCCTTCCCTATCGACTAAAACTGTTTTAATTTCAAGCTGCTTAGCCCCTTCAATATCGTCTTCGATTGAGTCACCAACCATTAAAACCTGTGATAGTTCTATATTTAAATCATCTATAACAAATTTAAAAACTTTACAGCTAGGTTTGCAAAGACCAATTTCTTCACTAATATAAATTTTTTTAATATATTCCTCTAGCTTTAACGCCTTGATTTTGTCCCTTTGCCCGTCTGAAGGTCCATTTGTAAGAATAGCGGTATTAATTTCTTTTTTTTAAAATTTTTTAGCAAGGGAATCACATCATCAAATAATGTTATTCCATGATTAGCCTCTTTCATGTAAATATCATTTAGTGCTGAAGAAAACGCTAAAAGATTTTCGCGATCACCTTCTATAACATCAGCATAGCGACGCAACCTATACTCGTCCCTAGAAATAATTCCATTAACAAATTGTCGGAACAAGTTAGGCTCTATCAAGCTATAACTATTCCAAAGTTGATCGACATCTATTCCAGATGATTCAAGAACTCGATCAACAAGACTGATTGCATTTTTTTTAGCTTTCTGATAATCATAAAGTGTATCATCTAGATCGAAAATGACATATTTTATCATAGCCAATTATTTCTGCCACTATAATTGTTTATCCCAAATTATACGAACTCCAACACCAACTGTTCCTAAGCGATACAGTTTTCGTCTTCTTGAACTACAATATGAGTGCTGTATGTTTCAATCCCTAATAGGGTTTTAGGTTAATTGCGGCTCCACCACAAAGCCCGGAAATACGTTGATTGTGCCACGTTTCAATCCCTAATAGGGTTTTAGGTTAATTGCGGCTTTTGGCGTTAATTTTGGAGATTGGATTAAAGAGTTTCAATCCCTAATAGGGTTTTAGGTTAATTGCGGCCAAAATCTTCACTTCCCGCTGGCGTATCTACACCGTTTCAATCCCTAATAGGGTTTTAGGTTAATTGCGGCACAGCTAAA
>ENA-OFDP01000471-OFDP01000471.1-metagenomes-genome-assembly--contig:-NODE-471-length-18124-cov-6.368034_pt1 | contig 18124 bp, 21 predicted proteins | sample MGYA00153389_OFDP01 | MGnify analysis MGYA00153389 | reverse complement strand
CCTCGATATCCATGCCGCCTTCGGTCGAGACGACCATGCCGATGCGGCCCGACGCACGGTTTACGAGCAGCGCGAGGTAGAATTCCTTGGCGATATCGACGCCGTCGGTGACGTAGAGCCGGTTGACCTGCTTGCCCGCTTCGCCGGTCTGAATCGTCACCAGCGTGTTGCCGAGCATGTCGGTCGCTGCGGCGCGGACCTCGTCGGCGCTGCGTGCCAGCCGCACACCGCCCTTGGCATCGGGGCCGAGTTCGACGAACTTGCCTTTGCCGCGCCCGCCCGCATGGATTTGCGCCTTCACGACATACAGCGGTCCGGGGAGTTTGGCTGCTGCAGCAACCGCTTCCTCGACTGACATGGCGGCAAAGCCGACAGGCACGGGGACGCCGAACGTAGCCAGCAGTTCCTTGGCCTGATATTCATGAATGTTCACGGGTTCGATGCTCCGGTTGGCAGGCCAAATGGCAGGGATGACAAGGCCTAAAGCATGAGTCCGCCGCAGATGCCAACCCTTAAGAAGCTATCGCACACCCAAGTCCGGCTGTGGTCACCACGGTCAGGATTTCGGGATCGCCCAGAGCCTTGGTGCGTCGCAACAATTCGCCGACGGTCAACTGGCCGATCTGGGTCTTCGATATGCCCGACAGCCGCGACAGTTTCTGCAACTGGCCGAGCGACAACCGATCAACCATCCGCTGCGCCATGCACGAAGCGACGGGGCGCGACAGACCGGCGTCGATCAAGGCCGTGCGGACGCGGGTTTCTGGCGTCGCACAGGCGGTAAGGGCGAGGATGGGAAGTATGGCAGGGATTAGGCGCATCGCTCATTTACTCCGTCATGCTGAACTTGTTTCAGCATCTATTCCTCAGCATGAACCTCGGCTTATGCGGAGACGTGGACCCTGAAACAAGTTCGGGGTGACGAAACGAAAGTGGCTGCCTATATGCTCCTCATGTCCATCGCGTTCGGCCTCGTCATTTTCTTCGCCACCATGCACGGGTTCGGCTGGTTTCTGCACGAAAGTCACCACCGCGCGCGGCACGGCATGTTCGAGCTGAACGACCTGTACGGTGTCATTTTTGCGATTCCGTCGATCTGGCTGCTGTGGGGCGGCGTGCAACTCGGCTGGCCCGAATGGACCGCCTGGGTAGGTGCGGGCATCGCTGGTTATGGCGCGATCTATTTCGGCTTTCACGACGTGATCGTGCACAAGCGCGTGCGGACGCGCTACCTGCCCAAATCCGAGTATATGAAGCACATCATTCAGGCGCACCGCCTGCACCATGTCGTCGAAACCAAACATGGCACGGTCAGCTATGGCTTCCTCTGGGCGCCCAAGCCCGAGGATTTGAAAGCCGAGTTGAAGCGGCGCGGCCATGCCGGCGTGCGCGCACCCGTCGGCACGTTCGGCGAAGGGCCGACTGCCGCTTGAAACGCCGATTTTTGTTGGGTTTTTGTGACGGCTTCCCTATAGAATGGGCATGGAAACCACACCTGAAAACAGCGCCGATACGCCGCGCGACAACACTCCCAATGCCAATGAATACGGTGCCGACCAGATAAGGGTCCTGAAAGGGCTCGATGCGGTCCGCAAGCGCCCCGGCATGTACATCGGCGACACCGACGACGGGTCGGGCCTGCACCACATGGTGTTCGAGGTCAGCGACAATGCCATCGACGAGGCGCTTGCCGGGCATTGCGACCGCATCCTGATCCAGCTCAACCCCGACGGATCGGTCACCGTCGAGGACAATGGCCGCGGCATCCCGACGGGGATCCACGCCGAGGAAGGCGTGTCTGCGGCCGAGGTCATCATGACCCAGCTCCACGCCGGCGGTAAGTTCGAGAACACCAGCGACGACAATGCCTACAAGGTCTCGGGCGGGCTCCACGGGGTTGGCGTATCGGTGGTCAACGCGTTGTCCGAATGGCTTGACCTGACGATTTGGCGCGACGGCGAGGAGCATAATATGCGCTTCGCCTTCGGTGATGCCGTTTCGCCATTGAAGGTCGTCGGCCCCGCGCCAGTCGGCAAGAAGGGCACCAGCGTCACCTTCCTGCCCAGCCCCGCCACCTTCAAGATCATCGAATTCGATTTCGACAAGCTCGAGCATCGCTTTCGTGAACTGGCGTTCCTCAATTCGGGCGTGCGCATATTTCTGGCCGACGCCCGCCATGCCGAGCGCAAGGAAATCGAGCTTTATTACGAGGGGGGCATCGCCGCCTTCGTCAAATATCTCGATCGCGCCAAGGTCGCCTTGTTCCCCGATCCGATCGCCATTTCGGCGGTTCGCGACGGCATCGGTATCGACGTCGCATTGGAATGGAACGACTCTTATTACGAAAACGTCCTGCCGTTCACCAACAACATCCCGCAGCGCGACGGCGGCACCCACATGGCCGCGTTCCGCGCCGCCTTGACCCGCACGCTCAACAATTACGCCGACAAATCGGGCATGCTGAAAAAGGAAAAGGTCACGCTCACCGGCGATGACATGCGTGAAGGGCTGACCGCGATCGTGTCGGTCAAATTGCCCGACCCCAAGTTCAGTTCGCAGACTAAGGACAAGCTCGTCAGCTCCGAAGTGCGCCAGCCATTGGAAGCATTGATGAGTGACAAGATGGCCGAATGGCTGGAGGAACATCCCGCCGACGCGCGCTCGATCATCCAGAAGACGATCGATGCCGCCGCCGCGCGCGAGGCCGCCAAGAAAGCGCGCGACCTGACCCGCCGCAAGGGCGTGATGGACATCTCCTACCTCGCCGGCAAATTGTCCGATTGCCAGGAACGCGATCCCGCCAAGTGCGAATTGTTCCTGGTCGAGGGTGACTCTGCCGGTGGCTCGGCCAAGCAGGGTCGTGATCGCAAGATCCAGGCGATCCTGCCATTGAAGGGCAAGATCCTCAACGTCGAGCGCGCGCGGTTTGACCGGATGCTCGGCTCGAAGGAAATCGGGACAATGATCCAGGCGCTCGGCACCTCGATCGGGCGCGAGGAGTTCAACCTCGAGAAATTGCGCTATCACAAGATCGTGATCATGACCGACGCCGATGTCGACGGGGCGCACATCCGCACCTTGCTGCTGACTTTTTTCTACCGCCAGATGCCCGAGCTGATCGACGCCGGGCACCTCTACATCGCCCAGCCGCCGCTCTACAAAGTCGCGCGCGGCCGGTCGGAAGTGTACCTCAAGGACGATGCCGCGCTCGACCAATATCTGGTCGACGCCGGGCTCGACGGGTTGATGCTCGAAGGCGCCGAGCAACGCACCGGCGAGGCGCTTCGCGAGCTGGTCGAACATGCCCGCCGCGTCCGCACGTTGATGCATTATGCGCCCAAGAATTACGATCCGGCGATGATCGAGGCACTGGCATTGTCGGGCGCGCTCGATCCGGAGATCAACCAGGCCGGCAAGACCAAGGCCATCGCCACCGTCGCCAAATGGCTCGGCGCCGGCGATCTCGAAGCGGTATGGACCGGCGAAGTCGCGGCCGAGGGCGGCTACCTCATCCAGCGGCGCTGGCGCGGGGTGACCGACGCCCACATCATCGAGCCCGGCTTCCTCCAGTCCGCCGAAGCCCGCAAATTGCATGCCCTCGCCGCCGAACAACGCGAAGCCTACGCCGAACCGTCAGTGCTCAAGTCGCTGCGGAAGGGCGCAACGCCCGACCCACAAACACCGCTCGTCCCGAGCGAAGTCGAGGGGCGTTTGGAAGACGAAGTGGTCGAGGTCGAAGCCGAAACCAAGGGCAAGATCATCCCGATCACGCGTCCGTCGGAATTGCTCGACGCGGTGCTCGCCGCGGGCCGCAAGGGCCTGTCGATCCAGCGCTACAAGGGTCTTGGCGAAATGAACGCCGAGCAATTGTGGGAAACCACGCTCGATCCCGCCAATCGCTCGTTATTGCGCGTGGAAGTGCAACAAGCCGATGTCGCAGACGAGATTTTCACCCGCCTGATGGGCGACGTCGTCGAACCCCGCCGTGAATTCATCCAAGAGAATGCGCTGAGCGTCGCGAATCTCGACGTTTAATATGACATTGAGCGTTGTGTGGCGTGAACAAGACAACATTCACCTTGCTTCGGATTCGCGACTTTCGTTCGGGCCTCTGGGCATGGTCGATTGCGGGATAAAGGTATCCCGTTTTCCGGTGACGGTCCGAGATGCTGATGAAGCCGGAGTTCAAGGAAATGTTGTGTGGTCTGGTGAGCTTGGAGTCACGTTTGCGGGCTTGGCCACAGATGCGCTGATGTTGCGTGATGCAGTTGCTGAAGCCGTCTATGCGTTACAGGTTGCAGAGCCGTCGAATTTTCAGGGGATGGAAACGCTATCCATTTTCTTGCGCGACGCCTTTATCCTTATAACGGCGGAACAATGGCCCGTAACTGGGCCTAGGTCACCAACGGCTATTATTTTTTCCGGGTGGTGCGTTTCGAAAGACCGATACCGCGCCTTCTACTTTAAGCGTACCGGCCTGACTTCCTATGATTTTCGGGAAGTTGCGATGAACGATGGTGAGTTTATAGCCATTGGCAGCGGATCCACTGCTTTCAATAAAATTGTCATCGCGCCTGCTCGTCAACGGGCAGTGATCGAAGCTTTGGAATTGGTGATCAATGATCCCGCCGAATCAGCTGTTGGCGGTAACGTGCAATACGGCAGGTTTAAGGGAGAGCAGTTTCAACCTCACGGGGTCGCTCGGGTGGATCAGGGTATGTCGTATTGGCGTGGGCTTCTTGACCTTAACCACCCCGAATTTATGGGCAAAAACGGCATCATGACCAACTTCCCGTTCCTGGATCGTTTTTCGCAGTGATTTTTGAATGACCCCCACCATCACCGTCGCATCCTACAACATGCGCAAGGCCATCGGCACCGACCGGCGGCGCAATCCTGATCGCGTGCTTGCGGTGCTGTCCGAGATCGACGCCGACGTCGTCGCGCTGCAGGAGGCGGACAAGCGTGTCGGCGGGCGCGGGTCGGCGATGCCGCATGAGCTGATCGACGGCCACGGCATGTATACCCCGGTCGCGTTCGGGGTTCGCCACAATCGCCTGCTCGAGAAGATTCCCGGCGGACTGCAGGCCGAACGGCTGATGAAGCTCGATACGCGCAACCTCGGCTGGCACGGCAATGCTTTGCTGGTGAAATCGCACGTCAAGGTAATCGACGTCCACGCGATCGAGCTGCCGACGCTCGAGCCGCGCGGCGCGATCCTTGCCGAATTGCTGATCGGCGATCGTCCGATCAGGATCATCGGCATGCACCTCGATTTGTCGGGCCTGTGGCGGCGGCGGCAGTTGCGCACCATCCTCGACCTCATCGCCAGGCGCCCGCAGGCGATGCCGACCGTGCTGATGGGCGACACCAACGAATGGCGCGACGGCGCGGCCAGCCTCAAGGACCTGAACGGCAATTACCGCTTCGCCCCGACCGGTCCCAGCTTCCATTCGCGCAAGCCGGTCGCCTCGCTCGACCGGATCATCGTCGACCACAGCCTGGGGATTGAGGCCGCTGGGGTTCACACCAGCGCCGCCTCGCGCAAGGCGTCGGACCACCTCCCGATCTGGGCAAGGCTGGCGTTCTGAAAAAATCGCTGGAAATGTAGGATTTCATTTGCCAGGCCGGTGACGGCTCTTTGAAATTCCAGTCTGTCTTTTGCATCGTCCGTGTGGGGCCGGTGAACTGGCCATGGTCACCGTGAACATTTGTGAAGATTGGGCCGGTCAGCCGCCGGTCATCTTACGGCTCCGCCGCCGCTGGATCGACGATCCGATGCCGCTCGCTTCGCGATATTTGGCCACCGTTCGCCGCGCCAGGTCGAACCCCTTGCCCTTGAGCAACTCGACCAACGTATCGTCGCTCAAAATCTCCTGCTCGGCCCCGATCAACCGCTTGATCTCGTCCTTGACCGCCGCCGCCGACGCGCCCTCGCCGCTGTCCGACGCGACGCCCGATCCGAAGAAATATTTCAGCTCGAACAATCCCTGCTCGGTCAGCATCGTCTTGTTGCTGGTCACGCGGCTGATGGTCGATTCGTGCATCTCGATCGCCTCGGCGACATCGCGCAGCGTCAGCGGATGAAGCGCTGACACCCCGCGCTCGAAGAAGCCCTGCTGCCGCTTGACGATCTCGGTCGCGACCTTGACGATCGTCCGCGCGCGCTGGTCGAGCGCCTTCACCAGCCAGTTCGCGCTCGCCAGGCAATCGCTCAGCCACGCCTTCGACGCCTTGTCGTGCGGCCCGGTCTTCAATTCGGCATGGTAACGCCGGTTGACCAGCACCCGCGGCAGCGTCGCCGGGTTGAGCTCGACCATCCAGCCGGCGCCGACCCGCCGCACGAAAATGTCCGGCTCCCCCGCCGACTGTGAATCGCTCGGCGCAAAGCGGCACCCGGGTTTCGGATCGTAAGCGCGAAGTTCGGCGATCATGTCCGTCAGATCCTCGGCGTCCACCCCGCAGATCCGCATCAAATCCTTGGTCTGCCCGCGCGCCAGCAATTCCAGATTGGCGATCAGCCGCGCCATCGCCGGGTCGTAGCGGTCGACCGCCTTGGCCTGCAGCGCGATGCACTCCTCCAGGCTGCGCGCCGCAATTCCCGCCGGATCGAGCGACTGGACCAGCGCCAGTGCCGCCTCGACCTCTTTCAGGCTCGCCCCCGTCGCCTCGGCGATCACCGGCAGCGGGGTGCCGAGATAGCCGGTTTCCTCGAGCTCGTTGACGATCGCCTCGGCCAGCGCCCCGCCGCCGTGGATCTGCCCGATCAGATGTTCGCTAAGCCCGCTGATCGATGCCTCGACGCGGTCGAAATCGAACCCCTCGTCGCTCGTTCCCCCGCCGACATCGGCAAAGCTGTCATTGTCGAGCGCCGCCGCCTGCCAGTCCATGTCGAGCCCGCTGTCGTCGCCGCTCGCCAGCATTTCGTCGGATCCCTTGGGATCGACCGCGACATCGCCGGTCTCGCGGTCGGCGGTGATCACCATCCCACTTTCCAGCCCGCCCTCGCCCGGCCGCACCTCGAGCAACGGATTCTTCGCCACTTCCTCGGCGATCACTGCGTCCAGCTCCATGTTCGACAGCGCGAGCAATTTGATCGCCGCCTGCAGCTGCTGGCTCATCACCAGCGACTGGGTCGGGCGTATCGAGAGGCCGGGGCCCAAACCCATGGGGGTTAAAGAGCGAAGCTCTCGCCGAGGTAGAGCCGGCGCACTTCCTGGTCGGCGACCAGCGCTTCGGGCGTGCCCTGAAACAGCACTTGCCCGTCGTAAATGATGCAGGCGCGGTCAACGATATCGAGCGTCTCGCGGACATTATGATCGGTGATCAGCACCCCGATGTCGCGCCGCTTCAGATCCTTCACCAGCTCGCGAATATCGGCGATCGAGATCGGGTCGATCCCCGCGAACGGCTCGTCGAGCAGCATGATCGACGGTTCGGTCGCCAGCGCGCGGGCGATCTCGCACCGCCGCCGCTCGCCGCCCGACAGCGCCATCGCCGGCGCATCGCGTAATTTCGCCAGCCCGAATTCGTCAAGCAATTGCTCGAGCCTGGCATAACGCGCCTTGGCGTCGGGCTCGGCGATCTCGAGCACCGACAGGATATTCTGCTCGACCGTCAGTCCGCGAAAGATCGACGTTTCCTGCGGCAGATAGCCCAGCCCGAGGATCGCGCGGCGATACATTGGCAGCCCGGTAATCTCCGCCCCGTCGAGGTAGATGCGCCCGCTGTCGGGCTTCACCAGCCCCATCACCGAATAGAAACTGGTGGTCTTGCCGGCGCCGTTTGGCCCGAGCAGCCCGACCACTTCGCCGCGCGACACGCTCAGCGACACGTCGTGCAGCACCGCGCGGCCGTCATACGCCTTGGCGATCGACCGCACCTCGAGCCCGCGCACCGCGCTGCTCTGGGTCCGCGCCTCGAAGGGTTGGGAATCGTTCACTTGGGGGTCGACAGGATCACTGGCTCTTCTTCGGGACCAGGAAATGCCCGGTCACCCGCCCGCCGCTCTGGCCGATTCCAGCCTGGCCGCCATCGACCACCGCGCGACCCGAATTGAGGTCGATCGTCATCCGCTGGCCATTGATCTGCGATCCGCCACGATCGAGCTGGACCGCGCCAATCAGTGTGATCAACTTGCGGTCGAGGTCGTAAACCCCAAAATTACCGCGTGCCGTTTCGCTCGGGCTTTTCACCACCACCCCGCCGCTCGCGTCGAGCCGCCGGATCTGGACCCCGCCGCCACTGGTGTACGCCACCGTCAGTCGCTGCGTGTCGAGCGTTAATTCGGCCTGGCGAACCTTGACGTTACCGCTGAAGATTGCGCGGTCGGCGCGGTCCTGCGCCTCGATCCGGTCGGCCGAAACATCGATCGGCGCGTCGCTATTATGCCCCTTGAGCGCCGAGGTCGCGCCCTGCGCCACCGCCAGCGACGCGGCGGACAGGCCGATCAGCCCGGCCAGGATCAGCGAAACCTTGTTCATCCTGCTCATCTGACCGCCCCCTGCACGATTTTCAAGCGCACGCCGTGATCGAGCACCACCGTGCGGCTGCCGAGATCGGCATGCATCTGCCCAGCCTCGAAGGTGCCCAGCTTCATCGTGCCGCTAACCTGTCCGCGGCTTTGCAGCGTGTGCTGCTTCATGTCGACCTGCACATTGCTGGTCTCCAGCCGATAGCCATCGGCCCCGACCACCTTCACCGGCCCGTTGACCTGCACCATCTGGTTGTCGAGGTCGTAATTGCCGCGCTCGGCGTTGATCACCAGCGGCCCTTGGGCAAGCCCCATCTGCGCCATGATCCCCTCGATCATCACGATCGGCACGTCGGATTTCTGCTGGATCGCGCGATTGGCCTGGATAACGAACTTGTTGCCGCTGGCATCCTCGCCCGAATAACGCGCGCTTTCGATCCGCATCCGCTCGGTTGCCTTGTCGACGCCCTTCTTGTCGAGGATGAAGCTGACGTCGCCGCGCTTGTCGAATGGCGAAATGGCAAGCACCGCGATCAGCACCACGCCGAGCACCGGAAGCGCGAGCTTCGCCGTCCGCACCAGCCGGTCGTGGCGACTGCCGGGCTCGGCCCAGTGGCGTTTTACCGCCGATTTACGAGCGGCGGCTTCAGACATGCGCGAAAATGTCCTGCTCCGCCCATCCCGCCAGGTCGAGCAAGGCGCGCGCGGGCAGGAAGTCGAAGCAGGCTTGGGCCAGCTCGGTGCGCTTTTCGCGCGCCAGCCGCCGGTCGAGCTCGTCCTTCAGGCGGTGGAGGAAGCGCACGTCGCTCGCCGCATAATCGCGCTGCGCATCGCTCAGCTCGGGCCCGCCCCAGTCGCTGGTCTGCTGCTGCTTGCTGATGTCCTGGCCAAGCAATTCCTTGACCAGTTCCTTCAGCCCGTGGCGGTCGGTGTACGTGCGGATCAACCGCGATGCGGTCCGCGTGCAATAAGCCGGTGACGCCATTACGCCGAGGTAAGCGCGCATGATCGCCAGATCGAACCGCGCGAAATGATACAGTTTGGTCCGCGACGGGTCGGCCAGCAGCGCTTTGAGATTGGGCGCGGCATAATCGCTCTGCGGCCCGAATCGGACGAGATGCTCGTCGCCCTTGCCGTCTGAAATCTGCACCAGGCACAGTCGATCGCGCCCCGGCAACAACCCCATCGCCTCGGTATCGATCGCGATCGGGCCCGCGGCAAACGTCACGTCGCCGGGCAAATCTTCTTCGTGGAAATGAACCGCCATTGCCTTGCTACCTACGCCTTTCATCCAGTCATGGCGCGCATCGCATTGCGCCGCCGTGAACCCCTCTAGTCCGCCGAGGTGGGGTCGGGCCAGCCCCGCACCATCGAATCACTAGGAGCGGGCGCGATTTTCCTGTAGGGGATGACACTGTCGTGCGGGATGTTTCGCGCGTGTAACCGGTTGCGCCTTTGACCCGAGCGCGATGGTTTGGATGGTTTATCGGGCAACGAGAGAGTTTGACGGGCATGGGTTTCGATAGAGGGCGTAAAGGCGAGCGCGGTGGTCGCGGCCGGGACAAGCGCGATGGTTTTGGTGGCGAAGACAGTGGCAGCGGCGGTCAGGATCGCGGCGGCTTCGGCGGCGGCGGTGATCGCTTCGGCGGCGGCGGTGGTGGCGGTGGCGGCGGTGCTCCACGCAGCGGTTACGGCGGCGGCGGTGGCGGCGGCTTCGGCGGCGGTGATCGCTTCGGCGGCGGCGGCAACAGCGGCGGCGGTTTCCGCGGCGGCCCCGGCGGCGGTGCTGGTGCAGGCGGCGGCGGCGGCGGTTTCCGCGGCGGCATGCCCCCCCAGGTCGTTGGCGAAGGCAAAGGCGTCGTCAAATTCTTCAACCCGCAAAAGGGCTTCGGCTTCATCGTCCGCGATGATGGCGGCGAGGATGTGTTCGTGCACATCTCGGCAGTCGAACAGGCCGGCCTGACCGACCTCGCCGACGGCCAACCGCTCGAGTTCACTTTGGTGGATCGCGGTGGCCGCGTGTCGGCGACCGACATCAAGATCGACGGTGAGCCAATGGCCATTTCGCGCGCTCCGCGTGAAGATAGCGGCGGCGATGCTGGCGGCGGCGGTGATCGTTCGGGTCCGCAACGTCAGCTGACCGGCGAAAAAGCCTCCGGCACGGTCAAGTTCTTCAACGCGATGAAGGGCTTCGGCTTCATTAGTCGCGACGATGGACAGCCCGATGCGTTCGTCCACATCTCGGCCGTCGAACGCGCCGGAATGCCGACGATCAACGAAGGCGACCGGATGGAGTTCGAAATCGAAGTCGATCGGCGCGGCAAGTACGCCGCGGTCAACCTTTCGCCGTTGCAGGAATAAACGCTTTCGAGCGGGAACGATGAAGCGCCCGTCCGGTCACTAACCGGGCGGGCGTTTCCTTGTAAGGCTACTTCATCGGAATCGCGCGGCCCATCACCATCACGTAAGCGACCCGGGTCACCGCGCTCGGGTCGGTCAACGGATCGCCGTCGACCGCGATGAGGTCGGCCGATTTGCCCGGATCGAGCGTCCCGGTTTCCGCGCTCAGCCCCATCAGATCCGGTCCGCCCTTGGTCGCCGCGATCAACGCGTCACGCGGGGTCATCCCGCCCTTCGACACCATCAGCCCGACTTCCTGGTTGGCCTGGTTATGCGGCGCGACCCCGCTGTCGGTGCCGAGCGCGATCTTGACCCCGGCCTTGTAGGCTTTGTTGAGCCCGACCCCCCACACCGCCATTGCAAGCCGTCCCTTGGCCTCGCTGTTGGGCGTGAAAATGCCCTTACCGATATATTGGTTGAGCCCGCTGAACGCCATCAGGGTCGCCGAATAATAGGTCCCGTGGGCCTTCATCTCGCGCACTCCGGCATCGTCGATGAAGGTGCCATGCTCGATCGAATCGACCCCGGCGCGGACTGCGGCGCGGATGCCGTTGGCGCCATGGGCATGCGCCGCCGTCTTCAGGTGCAGCGAATGGGCGGTATCGACGATCGCCTTCATCTCGGCATCGCTGAAATGCTGCTCCAGGCCCATCGCGCCGGGATCGAGCACCCCGCCGGTGGCGTGGAACTTGATCACGTCGACCCCGGTCGCGGCGATCCGCCGCACCGCGCGCGAACATTCGTCGACCCCGGTGCACACGCCCATTTGTCCCGCCGCGTTGAGCGCCGCCGCGACTTCGGGATTGAAGCCGACCGAATCGTCGCCATGCCCACCGATCATCGACAGCGCCGGTCCCGACACCATCACCCGCGGCCCGGGGAAGCTGCCCTCGCGGATCGCGTCGCGCGTCGCGAGCCCCGACTCGGGCCCGCTGCCGAGATCGCGCACCGTGGTGAACCCGCCGCGCGCCATCGTCAGCGCATTGGTCAGTCCGGTGATCGCGGCATAAGACTGGCTATATTTGGGAGTCAGTCCTTTGTACCAGGCGTCGCCGGCATTGCCGGTCAGATGGACATGGACGTCGGTCATCCCCGGCATCACCGTCTTGCTGCGCATATCGACCACTGTCGCCCCGGCCGGCGCCACCGCGCCCGCCTCGATTGACTTCACCCGTCCATTCTCGACGATCAATGTCGACGGCCCGCGCTCGGGCTGGCTCGCATCGACGATCAGATGTCCCGCCTGGATCGCGAAGGTCTCGGCATTGGCCGCGCCTGACGCCATCAGCGCGGCGGCGGTGGTTACGAAAAACTTGGTCATGGTACTGCTCCCCTGTTCGGGGGCGAAGACTAAGGCGCGCGCGTCAGGTGGCAAGCCCCAGCAGGGTCGCAATCGTGTCGGCTTCGTGGGCCGGCTTGTCGGTCCGGATCCGGCTGATCCGCGGGAAGCGCATCGCGAGGCCCGACTTGTGGCGCTTGCTGGCGTGGATCGAATCGAACGCCACCTCCAGCACCAAAGTCTTCTCCACCTCACGCACCGGCCCGAACCGATTGAGCGTGTTCTGCCGGACGAACTTGTCGAGCATCTTCAATTCGGCATCGGTGAACCCGAAATAAGCCTTGCCGACGGGCAGCAAATCGCCGCCTTCGCCCCAGCAACCAAAAGTGAAATCGCTGTAGAAACTCGACCGTTTGCCCGATCCGCGCTGGGCATACATCATCACGCAATCGGCGGTCAGCGGGTCGCGCTTCCATTTGTACCACAGCCCGGTCTTGCGCCCCGCAACATAAGGCGAATCGCGGCGCTTGAGCATCATCCCCTCAACCCCCTCGTCGCGCACCCCGGCGCGGACGTTCTCGAGCGCCTCGAAGCTGTCCGCCTCGATCAATTGCGACAGGTCAAAACGGGCCGGGTCGAGCGTGGCGACCACCGCTTCCAGCCGTTCCCGCCGCTCGCTCCATGGCAGGCTCCGCAAATCCTCCTCGCCATCGAACAAGATGTCGTACAGGCGGACGAACGCCGGATATTGCCCCTGCACCTTGGCGCTGACATTCTTGCGCCCGAGTCGCTGCTGCAGCGCGTTGAAGCTCGCCGCCGCGCCGCCATGTGCCTCGCCCCCCTGCACCTCGCCGCGCACCAGTAACTCGCCATCGAGCACCGCGCGCGTCGCGAAGGCCGCGGCGACATCGGGGAAGCTGCCCGAAATATCGTCCCCGGTCCGGCTATAGAGTCGCGTATCGCCGCCCGCATGGACCAGTTGGATCCGGATCCCGTCCCATTTCCACTCGGCGGCATAGTCGGCGAGGCTGACCCTGGTCTCCTCCAGCGGATGCGCCAGCATGAACGGCCGGAACACCGGAATGTCCTTGGCGGTCGGTTGGCTTGCGCGGCCTTCGCCCCAGTCGAACAGTTCGGCATAAGGCGGTTTCAGCCCGTGCCACACTTCCTCGACCGCCTCGACATCGAGCCCGAACGCGTCGGCCAAAGCCTGCTTCGCCAGCCGCGCCGAAATCCCGACGCGAAGCGCGCCGGTCGCCAGCTTGAGGATCGCGTAGCGCCCCGCCACATCGAGATGATCGAGCATGTCCGCCAGCACCGCCGGCGCATCGCTCTTCGACACTCCGCGCAATTGCTCCACCGCTTCCGACAGACGGATCGTGCCGTCATCTAGGTCGGTCGGCTCACCTTCCGGCACCGGCCACAGCAGCGACACCGTCTCGGCCATGTCACCAACATAATCGCGGCTCATCCGCAGCAGCACCGGGTCGATCCGCTCCTCCGCCAGCGCGCGTACCACCGCCGGCTTGACCGCGGGAATATCGAGCGTGCTGGTCAGCGCCGCCAGCGCCAGCCCGCGGTCGGGATCGGGCGTGGTCTTGAGGTAATCGCCAATCAGCCGCAGCTTGCTCAGCCGCGACCGGGTGTAGACGAGATCGTCGAGAAGCTGGCTGAACGCGCGCATCGCCGTGACAATGCACGGACGCGCAAAAAGTCTCTAGTGGAGCCGAACCGCGAGCGCGGCGAGGATCGTCTCGCGGTCGCGCGGGGTATCGCTGCCCAGCGCCGCGCCCATATGCTCGATCGCCGCGCGCGTCGTCTGGCGATGCCCGGGCATCAGCGCATGGTGCGCCGCATAGTCGGCCAGCCCTTCTAGCGCAGCCAGGCCATGCTCGGCCGCCAGGCAACGGATCGCGTCCATCTTCTTGCTGATCGCCTGCGGCGCCAATTGCGGCATCCGCGCCTCAAGCTCGGCGATTCGCTCGCACAGGATTGATCGGGCGGTGTTGAGCGAATCGGAAGCGGCCATGGCGTTTCTCTTCTGTTGACGCTGGCACAGTTGCGCAAAACGGTTAACATCGGGTCAAAACGGGGGCAGCCTTGGTCATTCGCCGCATTCGCGACCATGTCGCCGATCACAATTGGTTCGCGGTCGCGGTTGACGTCGGCATTGTCGTGGCGGGCGTGTTCCTCGGCAACCAGGTCAGCAACTGGAACCAGGACCGCGGTGAGCGGGTGCAAAGCTATGAGGATCGCCAGCGATTGGTTGCCGACCTTCGCGCAAACGACGTCGATCTCAGCAACCGCATCGCCTATTTCAAAGCGGTACTCGCCCATGCCCAGGCGGCGCTCGAGGCGCTGGGGCGACCTTCGTCTGCGCTCGGTCAGGATTTCATTGTCGATGCGTACCAAGCCACCCAGATCGTCCCTCGCGAAGCCAAGCATGTCACTTACGATGAGATTTTGGCGACGGGTCGATTGACGCGGCTCGGCGAACCGGCGCTTCGCGACCGCGTAGGCAATTATTACATCCTCCAGCGCACGACTGGGGTCACGTTCGCGAATACCCCCGGCTATCGCGAAAAGCTGCGTCGAGCATTACCGGGGGCGACCCAGGCCGCGATCCGGACCAGATGTCCTGAAAAACGGCAGTCGCTCTCCGACGACACGATCTTGAACCTACTTCCCGAATACTGCGACCCGCGTCTTGACCCGGCAAGTGTATCGGCCGGTGTTCGAGAGGTGCGCGCGATCCCGGAAGTCGGAGCCGAGCTTAATCGTTTGATTGGCGACCTCGCCGTGAAGATCGAGTTGGCGACGGTGATGCGCCAGCGCGCGACGAAGCTCAGCGACCAGATACTCGCCGCCGACAAGGCGAACTGACATGGTCATCCGCCGCATCCGCGATCATGTCGCCGATCAGAACTGGTTCGCGGTCGCGGTCGATCTCGGCATCGTCGTGGCGGGCGTGTTCCTCGGCACCCAGGTCAGCAACTGGAACGCGTCGCGGCAAGATCGCGACAAGGGGCAGGCTTATCGCGTGCGCTTGGTCGACGAACTGCGGACCACCGAGCAGGGTATGCGCGGGATCAAGCTCTATTACACCGACGCCCGCGTCCACGCCTTGGCCGCGCTCGCCGTGCTTAGGGCTCCAGGATCGCCCGCCGATGAGACCTTCCTGATCAGTTCCTACCAGGCGACCCAGGTCCTGCCGCGCGCGTCGCGCCACTCGACCTATGACGAAATCCTCCAGTCGGGCAGCCTTGAGTTGATCGGCACTCCCGATGAGCGCGCCCGGCTGGCCAATTATTTCTGGCGGATGGACGGGCTGGTGTCGCTCGACAGCGCGTCACCGGCCTATCGCGAGCGGCTGCGCAGCGTCATGCCGTAGGAGGTGCAGCAGGCAATCCGCGCCAAATGCGACGAAATATTGAGCGACCTTGGCAATGGTCTGATGCTTTCCCGGATTCCCGAGAAATGCGCGATCGGGCTCGATCCGGCGCTCGCCGCCGTCGCCGTTGCGCGGATCCGCAAGGAACCGGGGTTGGTCGATGACCTGACACGGATGATCGTCACGCTCGATTCGCGGATCCTCAGCTTTGGCAAGCTGGAAACCAACGCCCGCGACGTCCGGCAATATATCGAACGCAGCAAGCGCTGACCTGCCCGCTGGCTTGACTTTTCACTGCTCCGCCGTCATTGGGCGCTGGTTCGGGCGGCGTGATGCGCCGCCTTCATGCATTTCAGATCCAGGATAAGTCAGATGGCCAAGTCGGCAACCGTCAAGATCAAGCTCGTCAGCTCGGCCGACACCGGCTTCTTCTACGTCACCAAGAAGAATCCGCGCAACACGACCGAGAAGATGTCGTTCCGCAAGTACGACCCGGTCGTCCGCAAGCATGTCGATTTCAAGGAAGCAAAGATTAAATAAGCGCGTTTTTCCGCGATTATTTGACCCCGGGCTCCGACCCGGGGTCCAGTGGGGCGGTTCCGGTATCGGGGCCGCCCGCTTCATGTGCGGCAACTTCCATCTCGCGAATCGGCCCCGCCTCGAGCAACGACTCGACCGCTTCGGCAAAACGCATCACCGAAATCGGCTTCGACACATAGGCCTGCGCCCCCGCCGCGCGGATTCGCTCGTCGTCGCCAGCCCCCGAATAAGCCGTCACTGCCATGATCGGGACAAATCGCAATGTCTCGTCGGCGCGGATCTGCTGCATCAGCTCCAGCCCGCTGACATGCGGCAGCTGGATATCGGTGATCACCAAATCGGGATGGAACGCGCGCGCTGCGGCCAGCGCCTCGCGGCTGTCGGTCACGCCTTGTGTTTCGTGCCCGTGCGCCGACAGGAGGTCGCAGAATAGCTTGATGTTGAGCGCATTGTCTTCGACAACGAGAATCTTGGCCACGAACTCCCCTCCCTTCGGACCTACAGATAGGCGATGACGCTCACACCTCCAACTTATCCAGCAAACAATCGGGCAAATGACTCCGAAACGGTTGCGCTTAGCGCGCTTACCGCGACGCTGACCGATGAACGGCGGGCAGAACGCTTTCTGTCGATCACCGGCCTGTCGCCCGACGGGATTCGTGCCTCGCTGGGGGATCGCCACACGCTCGCCGCCTGCCTCACCTTCCTAGAAAGTTATGAGCCGGACCTTATCGCGGTGGCGGCGGCGATTGGCGTCAAGCCTGAAGCCATCATCGCCGCCCGCGCGGAGCTTGAAGTATGAGCATTGCCGTCGGAGCGGGCCGACCCCTCCTGATCACCGATTGCGACGAAGTCCTGCTCCACATGGTGTCTCACTTCGACGCCTGGCTCGATGAGGCGCATAATATCGACTTCGCCTTCGAACGCGGCGATTTCGGCCAGTCGATGACCGACAAGGCGAGCGGCGAGATCGTCTCGACCGACCGCGTCTGGCCGTTGCTCGACTTATTCTTCCGCAATGAAATGCACCGCCAGACGATCGTCCCCGGCGCGGTCGAGGCATTGGGGCGGATCGGCGAGGTGGCCAATATCGTCATCCTCACGAACCTCGGTGATGAAGCGCATCCGTGGCGGGTCGACCAGCTCGCCAAGCACGGCATCGCGCATGAAGTCGTCACCAATTCGGGCGGCAAGGGCGTGCCCGCGCGCGCCATCATCAATCGCTACGCCGCCACCCGCACCGCCTTCGTCGACGATCTGTCGGTCCACCACGCCTCGGTGGCCAAGCATGCGCCCGAGGTGTTCCGTCTGCACATGGTCGCCGAACCGCGCCTCGCCCCGGCAGTCCCGACCGCGGAAAAAGCGCATGTCCGGATCGACGACTGGCCGACCGCGACCGATTGGATTTTGGAGAAACTGATCGCATGACCAAGACCGCCTTCATCACCGGTGCCACCGCCGGCATCGGCGAGGCCGCCGCGCGGCGCTTCGCAAAGGACGGCTGGACCGTCATTGGCACCGGCCGCCGCGCCGACCGGCTCGACCGACTGCGGACCGCCACACCGGGATCGGTCACTGCCAAGGTCGTCACCGTCCGCGAGAACGCCGGGCCGCAGCCTGACGACCCGTTCGAGGTCATTGCATTGGAGGACCTGCTCACGCCTGGCGGCACCCTGCCCGATGTCGAGATCGATCCGGATGACGACGTGACGATCCTGTACACCTCGGGCACCACTGGCAACCCGAAGGGAGCGGTGTCGACCCACCGCGCCGTGCTCAGTTCGCTGATGGCGTTCGCCGCCCGAGGGGCGGTCAACGCCGCGCGAGAGCCGAGCGATCCCGATCCCGACAAGCCCCAGGCGGCGGTGATGCTGCCCGTCCCGCTGTTCCACGTGACCGGTCTCGTGCCGGTGATGCTCGGCGCGTTCGTCGGCGGTTCGAGGCTCGTGATGACCTACAAATGGGATCCCGATCGTGCGTTGGAGTTGATCGAGCGCGAGCGGGTGACCAGCTTCGTCGGTGTCCCGACGATGAGCTGGGA